>WNGQ01000437.1_pt1 | contig 74264 bp, 59 predicted proteins | sample 5407661 | NCBI WGS metagenome assembly WNGQ01 (sample SAMN13153382, study PRJNA577476) | soil metagenome | isolation source: 60 cm soil or saprolite under Garry oak tree replicate 2 | place: USA:California | collected 2016-06-15
ATGGGCACAGATTTCTGCGACGGCTAGGGCATTCGCATGGGTTACCTGGAAATCAGGCTTGACCGCTTGGGCTCGTGAGATGAAGAGGGCTACTGCCTCGTACTGCGACAACGCCACCAGATCGGGCACGTGTGTGGGGCTGGGGACAGCTAATGGTGGGACTGCAAACTCCTGCTCCCCTCGCACGTGCAGGACGAACCGACTGGTCACCAGCACTTTGAGCCTGGGACAGGCGGCCAGGAGATCGGCCAAATGTTCGGCAGCGCCCAGCACCTGCTCGAAATTGTCTAATAGCAGCAAGAGCTGCCTGTCTTGCAGAGACGCTTGCAGCAGGTCATGCAGCGGTTGCCCTCCAGTCTCTTTGAGACCAAGCGTCTGGGCGATGGCGGGCACAACGAACGTGGAATCGCTGATGGGGGCCAGGTTCACGAAAAAGACGCCATCGGCGAAGCGGTCCGTCAGTTGCGCTGCGACTTGCAACCCCAGGCGGGTTTTGCCTATGCCCCCAGGACCAGTGAGCGTGAGCAGCCGTACCTCTTCACGCTGCAGGAGATTCTGGACAAGAGCCACTTCCTTTGCACGTCCGATAAGTGGTGTGGGCTGAACAGGCAGGTTATTGGGGTACGTGTCGAGTGTTTTGAGAGGGGGAAAGGAAGCCTGGAAATCCGCCATGACGAGCTGAAAGAGATGGCTCTTCTGCTGGAAGTCCTTGAGGCGATGGGCTCCCAAGTCCCGGAGGCTCACTCCGGTCGGCAGATCATGCTCGACGAGGTCACGAGTGGTTTGAGAAAGCAGCACCTGCCCTCCATGCCCAGCACTCATCAGGCGTGCGGCATGATGCACGTCCAAACCAGTGTAGCCCTGGGAGGAGAGCGTTGGTTCGCCGGTATGGAGACCCATACGGACACGCACGACCACTCCTTCGGGCCAGGAATGCGAGGTGAGGGCACGTTGTGCTGCCACTGCACCTGAGACTGCATCGGTGGCGCGAGCAAAAGCCACGAAGAAGGCATCTCCTTGGGTGTCCACGACGTTGCCGTTCCACCGTTGGAATGCTGCGCGCAGGAGTTGGCGGTACTCCTCCAACAGGTCGGTGTAGCGCTCACCCACCTGCTGAAGCAGACGAGTGGATCCCTCCATGTCGGTGAAGAGCAACGTGACGGTTCCCATCGGGAGGTGATGCATACAGAACCTCCTTGTCTCTGGTCGAGATGCCGCACACCCTCAGGACTCGACGTGTAAGCCTTCCATGGCGCTTTCACGATCCGGGCAGTCGAGGGCAAGGTAGCGACGGGTGGTTTCCAGGCGTGTGTGCTCCGCGACCTCAGGTACATCAATCGCTCGCGATCTCATGAGCATCCCTTAGAGCGGTGCTCGTCTTTCTCATCGGCTAACGCGATCCTGCGCCGCTTCCCGCAGCCGTTGCACGTCGCGCATCGGTGGAACACCGAAGAGGCTTTTGTACTCTCGATTGAAGTGGGAGGCGTCGTGGTATCCCACGCGATAGGCCGCACTGGCTGCGTCGAGGTCTTCGCCCAGCATCAGACGGCGGGCCTCTTGGAGCCGCAACTGCTTCTGGAATTGCGAGGGGCTCATCGCCGTGACGGCCTTGAAGTGGTGGTGGAACCCTGAGACGCTCATGCCCAGCTCTCGCGCGAGTCTCTCGATGCGCAGTGGCTGGTCGAAGTCTTGACGGAGTCGCGCGACCGCTCTGGCGATGTGGGGAGTATAGCCCCCCAGGATCGCCAGGTGACGGAGCCGGCCACCCTGCTCTCCTACCAGGAGCCGGTAGATAATTTCCCGCGTGATCAGCGGCAGGAGGACCGGTGTTTCGGCTGGGGAATCCAGGAGTCTCGTGAGCCGCACGAAGGCGTCCAGCAGGTTCGCATCCAACAGACTGACATCGATGCCCCTCACAGAAGCCTCGCCTGGAAGCCAGGAGTGAGAGGAGTGACCAGCCTCAAGCATGACCGAGCCAACGAGGGTGGGAGCGAGTTCCAGGCGAAGACTGAGGTAGGGCCGCTCCTTCGAGGCTTCGAGAACTCGGCGGATGGTGGGCAGCTCGACAGTGGCCAGCAGATACTGTGACGGGCCGTACCGGTAGCGGTTCTCGCCCAGAAGAACTTCCTTGCTGCCCTGGGCAATCACGGCCACGGATGGCTCGCTCACCCCGTGAAGCAGTTCCAGAGGCGAGGAGCGGCGGTACAGGTGAAACCCTTGGAACGGCTGGGTGGTCCCATCTTCGCGCATGGCCCGCCCGATGCGCTCAACCAGTTCCTCGCGGTTGGCTTGCAGCCGCTCGGCCTCGCGGTCTGTCTGCTGGCGGATCATCACATTCATAGATACCTCTTCTCTCGTTTCTCCACCATCCATCGGGAAGATTTGCAGAATCAAACAATCATTTTCGCTAATTATTCTACCACCCAGGGCTTCGGCGCGTCTATAATGACCTCCAGATAGAGAACATGCCTCTCTACTTTTACAGGCATGGTGGAGGAATTGAAAACATGGACATCAAAAGAAGTGGCTCACAGCCTTCTTGGATGTTAGTTTTACATTGGTGAAAAGGAGGAGGAATGATGAAAGCTGCAATCTTTCATGAGTAAAGAAGCCGGAGAAAGCCTATCCTTTGTCATTGAAGATCGGATACAAAGCCTCGGCCGAACAGGTTGGTCCGCGCGAATGAGTTGAATATGTTGAATATAAGGAGGAACACATGCCCAATTCAGACAAGGAAAGCACTCTAAAAAAGACCTTCGGTGACTTTGCGCCGAAACTCGTAGCACTGACTGACGATGTCTTGTTTGGAGACGTCTGGGAACGAAAGGAATTGACGTCACGTGAGCGTAGTCTCATTACTGTTGCTGCACTTATTACTGGCGGGAACAGTGAACAACTGCCGTTCCATCTCACCAAGGCGAAAGAAAATGGTCTGACAGAAACGGAGCTCAAAGAGGTCATTACGCACCTCGCGTTCTATGCTGGCTGGCCAAAGGCCATGTCCGCTCTTACAGTCGCCAAGCAGGTCTTTGAAGGCTCGTCTTGAGATTGTACCCAATGGAAAGAGAGAAAGATCACATGGAAGACACGAAGCTAGGAAACACCGGAATGGATGTGTCTCGAATCTGCCTCGGTTGCATGGGGTTCGGGGACGCGGAACATTGGTTTCACAAATGGGTACTGAACGAAGAAAACAGCCGACCGATCATCAAGAAAGCCCTCGAGCTGGGGATCAATTTCTTCGATACCGCCAACGTCTATTCCCTTGGCACGAGTGAGGAGATCCTCGGACGCGCTTTGAAGGACTTCGCCAAGCGGGACGAGGTCGTCATCGCCACCAAGGTGCACGGCCAAATGCATGACGGACCCAATGGCGCCGGGCTCTCGCGCAAGGCGATCCTCAGCGAGATCGACCAAAGCCTCAAGCGGCTTGGGACGGATGACGTGGACCTCTACCAGATCCATCGCTGGGATGACCAAACCCCAATCGAGGAGACGATGGAAGCGCTGCATGACGTGGTGAGGGCCGGCAAGGCCCGCTATCTCGGTGCCTCCGCCATGTTCGCCTGGCAGTTCCAGAAGGCGCTGTACGAGGCCTCGAAGCATGGGTGGACCCGCTTCGTCTCGATGCAGGATCACCTCAACCTCCTCTACCGCGAAGAGGAGCGGGAGATGCTGCCGCTGTGCCGCGAGGAGAAGATCGGGGTGATCCCGTATAGTCCACTGGCATCCGGCAGATTGACGCGTGACTGGTCGTCTGAAAGCACGCTTCGGTCCGAAACCGATCACATCGCGAAAAGCAAGTACGATGCGACAGCCCAAACCGATCGACAAGTGGTTTCGCGGGGCGCGGAACTCGCGGAAAAGCATGGGGTTCCGCGTGTTCATATCGCACTTGCCTGGCTGTTCCAGAAGAAGCCGGTGACGGCGCCTATTATCGGGGCCACGAAGATCACGCATCTGGAAGATGCCGTCGGCGCTCTGTCGGTGAAACTGACCCAGGAAGAGGTCGCATATCTGGAAGAGCCGTATGTGCCGCATCCCATCGTCGGTCATCAGTAAAGAAGATGACAGCCGTCAAATGAACGTATGCCGCAGACCGGCTAACTGGGCCGGCCGGAGTTGGCAGGCCACCCACCAAGCAGCAATGTCATCCATGAGCCGGGCAGGGGCAGGATGCGGGAGAACGAGCGCCAGGGTCGTTCTCGCATTCACCCAATGTACCAGGAGACGTGGTTTTTCCACGTCTCCTGGTCCTCCCTCCAACGACGATATCCCAGAGGACGAACGTAAGAGCAGGAAGGGCTGTGTCCCCACAAGGGAGGAAGCGCTGACCCTCTGATGTGAAGAGGAAGCAGAACCGTGTTTTTAGCTGGCCTTGCCCTCTTCACGCTTGCGTCAACGCTTTGTAGCCTTGCGCCAATGCTGCTCGTCTTGCAGATCGCACGAGCCTTCCAGGGGCTTGGCGCGGCCCTGCTTGTCCCGAATTCGCTCGCTCTTTTACAGATGATCGCACCTTCCGCCAGGAAACGGGCGTGGGCGATTGGCATGTGGGCAGCAGTCGCAAGCATCGGGGCCCTTTCTGGTCCTCTCTTTGGAGGGGTGTTGGTCAACGCGTTTGGGTGGCGCAGCATCTTCCTGATCAATCTTCCCATCGGCATCCTCGGCTTTCTGCTCACCTCCCTGTATGTGACTCCATCGACTCCGCAGGCAGGACGCGGCCTTGATCTTCCGGGGCAAGTGGTACATATATTCCTCGCGCCAGAAAAACACGTATGGGCCTTATGTACAACGAGCCATTGAAATGTGCTTGGGGCAGAAAGCGGGTTCATGGTGTCAATGGATGGTGAGTCGGACACCGCGACGCCAGAGGGCGCTGATAGAGAGCGTATCGGAGATGTTCGTGATGGGGTCACCATCGACCAGCAGCAGAGCAGCGCGGGCTCCAGGGACGATACGGCCTCGGTCGGTGAGTCCGAAACGGCGTGCGGGAATGGCAGTAGCAGCTCGAAGCGCCTCGATGGTTGTCAATCCAGCTGCGACGAGCAGTTGCAGTTCGTGATGCACGCTGGCGCCGTGGGCGAGGCCGCCGAGGTGGGATATGGGAGCCGACACATCGGTTCCGGTCAGAATGTCCACACCGGCCTTGTGCAGGGCGGCTACGGTGGCGAGAACGTCGTCGAAGTTGCCTTGCGGGAAGGTGTTGAAGCAGCTACGTAATGTGTTGAGCCAGGCTTGGCTCAGTTTGGAACTGACGCGTTCATCGGCGGCGAGGTCCGTTGCTGGGTGACCCATGATCGAGGAGTTGAGCACCAGGCAGGGAGTGACGAATGCACCAGAGTGAGCGATGGCGGCGACAAGTTCAGGGGTGTGTGGGCGATCGAGGAACAGGTGCGCCAGACCATCCATCCCGGCGGTAATGGCCTGTTGGGTTGTGGCGACGGTCAGTGTGTGAGCGATGGCAAGTTTGTTGTGGCGGTGTGCCGCACGGACGGCGGCGGCGATAGTTTCGTTGTTCAGCATGGGGAGTCCGGGCGCACTGAGGACGCTGCCTTCCTCGATCATAATCTTGATATAGTCAGAACCGGAGGCTGTGAGTTGGTCCACGAAATGAGTCGCTTCCTGCGGGGTCGATGCGAATGGAGCGACGAAGCCGTGTCCCTGACCGTCTTCGGTGGGATGATGGTCGGCATCATCACCAGGGTCCTCGCCTTCAGGAAACAGTTCACTGGGGTGTCCGCCTGGAGCGGTGATGCCCATCCCGGCAGAACGAATGTCCGCGATATCGTCATGCTCAGCGACCTCCTTGCGATCCTGAGCGGTCCAGTGGCCCTGCATCTCTAGCTCGGTGGTCACGCCCGGTCTGGTCGTTGATGACACGCTCCCCGTCGAAGTTACGCGCGTTGGTGATGGCGGTGATCCTACCCGTTTGATGAACCTTTTTCATGCTCTTTTTCCTCCTCAAAGATGGAATCCAGGGAAACAAGGGAGCGTTCATGCATCTGCCAGGGAAGTCAGAGTGCCCGCTGTTTCACATGAGCATGCTTCATGTCTCCAGAAAAAAGCGGCGTGTCTCCCGTTCTCCATTGGGGTCCCAAGTTCACTCCTGTGTACCGCTTGCGTCTCTCACAGGGTTGGATGCACTCCTATTGCCTGCCTGTGTAAGGGACGAGTATTTTTCCTGGATTTGTTCAAATCCTTGTCTGATGATAGCCACCGCTTCCTCGCTCAGTCCCTCCAGAAGCTGTGCTTCAAGCGTGTGGCTGAAAACGGCCATGCGTCGAGCAATATCCTGGCCTGCGGGCGTGAGCGTGACCAGGATAAAACGATTATCGTGGGGGTCACGCCGACGGGTCAGTAACCCAGAACGTTCCATGTCCTTCACAAAGCGTGTCACCAGCGTCCCTTCCATGCCCAGCAGGTGGACGAGTTCGGCCTGACTGATTTCTCCTGTCCGCATGAGTTCACGTAAGAACAAGAGACGAGATTGGCTCATCCCAAACGCTGTTGCATAGAGGTGTGCCTGATAGCGAGAGAGTTGAAGGATCAGAGCAGGGAGGGGAGGCTTCCCTGGATGTTCCTTACTCATGACAGAGCCTTTTTCCCGAGTAAAATCCCTGCTAAACATACGCTATTTTGAGGGGTTTTTATGTCGGGACCCCCAGTTGATCCCTAGAAGGGCCTCTGTCTCTCAAGAGTGCGTTTCAAGAGACCTATAAGAGCAATGGAGCCAAACCAGAGGGCGACCAGCACCCATGATCTTTTCTCGTTGTTGTCTTTCATTTCCCAAGCCTCATTTCATTGGTGGATGATATAGTATGAAGATTCTACGCGCTACGCTGAAAGAGGTTGTATGTTCACTCATCGTATCACAAAACAAAGTATGCTACCTTATTATGCTTTTTAACTTGTTCATGTGGATAGCGGATTATCTGTCGAGGGCCGATAAATCGGCTCCTACAGATGTCCAATGGATAGTGGATCATCTGCCACGGGCCGATAAATCGGCGATGTGCACGATAAATCGGCACCTACTGTTATCCGGATTCATTCGTCAATCTGCTTAATCGTCAATCTGCATAATCGGCGGTGTGCACGATAAACCGGCTCCTACTGTATGGATTATCTTGTTAAAAGTCATGATATATATTCATAATTCAATGCTTACCAAATCCTCATAAAGGAGTTGCTCACATCCTATACCGGCAGGTCATTACTACGCTCATGACGATCAACGAAGCGATGCCCTTTTAAGTTATTGAACTGCGGAGAAGTCATTTCCTGGTAACCCTCAATGACTTGTTCGGCAAAAGGGCTCAGAGGTTCAGCTGGTTCAAGCACACGCCATGAACGTTGGCCGGGTAGATCTGTTGGTCTGGACAGAACATCGACACCGAGTTTATTCATGAGCACCATGTTGCGCTGCGCCAGGGACGGGTGAGGTACATATGAGTAGAGGGGGGTGTCCATCTCAGCGATCTGCTCCTCTATTTGAGAGGGGTTATGCCTATACTGCACACACGCGATTTGTACCTCTTTCACCAGCAGGTCTTCCTCGACTGCAAAGATCGCATCCAGAGCATGCATCAGATTCGTGCCGCGATTGAGCATGACCAATCGCCCATGCCTAAGACGGCGGGCTAGATTTTTATCGTTATCATGGTAAAGAGCCTGGTGAAGCAGGCGTGTAATATCAGCGACAGGGAGCATATCCAATTTACGATAGAGAAAGTCCACTACAGTAGCAGTATCACCGTCTTGCCAGCTTAGCAAGAGTTCAAGGCAACGTCTTCCTTCGTAGCGACTGATATTCTTGAAAATACTTAACAAGCGATCTTTACATTCGCAAACCCAGAGTGCATGGAGATAGTGAACAGAATCAGCGACAGAGAATGTTGGAAAACGCTGCTGTCCATGGACATCCTGCACGAAGTGAAAACATTCCTCAAACTCCGCTTGAAGCTGCTGGAACGCTGCTAATTTCTGCTTGATCAGGCCTTCTGCCGTCATAGTTTCCTTCATGATGACTCCTCCAGCATACAATGAGCCTACGCTATCTATATATGGTACGTTGAAGAGGAGGTAACTGTTACGAGCACTTCCTCAAAATTTGGCTTTCCTGCGTTCTGTTACTATATTAACAAATGATTAACAGGTGATCAATTGTGTTATGCTAAGTGATAATCAGGGTGAGTATACTTACCCCTGCACTTTACTACTTTTCCAGGTAATGTTTTTTATAGCAGACATGAAAATGGGCCAGGAGGCAACACATGGGTCTACACCAAGACGTGCTGGACATGCTGAAGAAGACAAGCCGAACATTTTTTATTCCAATCAGTCATTTGCCTTCGGGACTACAAGAGGCAGTTTCATCAGCCTATCTCTGCATGCGTGCCATTGATGAGATCGAAGACCATCCCACCCTCGAAAAACATGGGAAGATGAGATACTTGCGCTCAATCAGCCGCCTGTTGCAGGCTCAGACGTCGGTAGCGACCTTTGCACATAGCGGTTTTTCTACAACGTATAATAAACAACAAGACACACTACCGGAGGTTACGCTACGTATCAGTGAATGGGCGTGTTATGCACCCGAGCAAATTGCGCCACGTATTTGGGATGCGACCGCAGCTATGGCAGAGCGTATGGCCAATTGGGTTGCTAACGGCTGGAAGATACGAACCGAAAGTGATCTTGATAGCTATACGTTCGCAGTTGCAGGTGCAATTGGTTTACTTCTGTGTGACATATGGGCATGGTTCGACGGGGTCCAAATGAATCGAACCCCCGCTATCCACTTTGGACGAGGGTTGCAAGCTGTCAACATCCTGCGCAATCGAACAGAAGACCTGGCACGCGGCGTGGATTTTTTCCCGGCTGGTTGGTCACGTGAGCACATGCAGCAATATGCGATGCACAATCTCTCGCAAGCAGATACCTATTCAAAGTCACTCCCACCCGGGCCCTTTGTATTCTTTATTCAGACGCCACTTGCCTTAGCCTATGCCACCCTAGAGGCTCTTGCCCGTGGCGAATCCAAACTGAGCCGCAGTGCAGTACTCCAGCTCACGCAACAGATCAAAGATGATTGACCTGCTTGACTATTTTTGCTTATCAACTGTTCAGTAACGAATTACCAGAGAAGGATCTGTACGTTCTATGAAAGATATCTACGACGTGGTGATTGTGGGAGCAGGTCCTGGTGGATCAGCAGCAGCCCACTACCTATCGCTACGTGGACTCAATGTACTGCTACTCGATAAGTTTACTTTTCCCCGAGATAAAACGTGTGGCGATGCCCTGACTCCACGCGCCCTAAGGGTACTCGACGAAATGGGCATGCTCGAAGACTTACTTAAGGTTGGTCACTCCCTCAACGATGTGGCATTCTTTTCGCCGAAAGGGTACTCAGTTGTGGCACCAGTGCCTAAAAAGGAGAGCAGATCGAGTTATTTACTCTTCACTCCCCGGCTGATTCTCGACAACATTATTCTTGAACGTGCACTGGTTAGCGGTGCGCAATTTCAAAGTCCTGTTCGCGTGACTGATATTGTTCAAGACGAGGATTGCGCTATCATCAGGGGCGAGCACCAGAACCAGGCAGTTGAATACAAAGCACGCATGGTTATTGTCGCAATTGGGGCGAACATCAAATTACTACTGCGTATGGGACTGCTCAAGAAGGCGCCACAGATGATGCTGTGCGCTCGTGCTTATTTTGAAGGCATGGCGGAGGTACTCGACGCGGCCCAATGTCGTTTCGATGGCGTACCCTTGCCGGGCTATGGTTGGGTCTTTCCTCTATCAAGTTCGTCTGCCAATGTGGGCGTCGGCTTTTTCCGCGCAGGCCCGACTGCACGCTGGATGCCCAAAACGGCCCGCACAGTCTTTGATACTTTTACCCAGACTCCACCGTTGCAAAAGATCCTGACTGGCGCACACCGGGTGGGTTCAATCAAAGGATACCCGCTGCGATTGGACTTCGCGCGCTCACCAACGTTTGCCGAGCGGATTCTGCTCGTCGGAGAGGCGGCAGGTTTGGTGAACCCAGTTACCGGTGAGGGCATAGATTACGCACTAGAATCAGGCAAGATGGCGGCTGACCATATTATTGGCATGTTCTCAGCGAATGACCTGTCGATCAAAAACCTCGCTGTTTATGACCGATTGCTGCGCGAGCGCTATCAACGTTTGTTTGTGCTGTGCGACAGGTTGCGGTTTTTGTACCTCAACCCGCTAGTTCTCAACAGGGTCATCCGTTCTGTGGCCCACCAGGATGACCTGATGGAGATGTTTATGAATATCATCATCGAGAACGAGGACGCATATGAAGGGCTCTCCCCCAGAACGCTTTCAAAGGTGGTCTTCGGGTAGGCATAAGCTGGGCGAAGACAAAAGATTCGGTCCCTCACCTTTCCTAAACGGTCTGAATCTCGACAGGTTTGGGTTCAGTCTTTACAGGCTTCTCGCGGAAGTGGGGCATCACTTCTTCTGCCATCATCGTCTGATTCTTCAGTACGAGGTAATCGGGGATTTCACCAACATGTCCACCTGTGACCAGTAGGCCTGCATGGAGTACATCGGTCAGGTAGGCGAGTTTCTCGATGACAGTGTCTACGCTGCCCACGATTATGACGCCGGTATCAACCAGTTGTTTGAAGGAGGCTTTGTCCCTGAAGGTCCCGCTTTCGAGCATCCCTTTCAGGCTGCGCACACTCATGTATCCAGGGGGAACAAAGAATTCGGGGCGAACTTTCAGGCCCCTGTTAAAGAGCCACATGACGTATTTTTCCCCCTCCTTCATGGCTATGTCATCGTTCTCAGCTACGATACAGGGCACACAGAAGGCAAGTTGCTCGGGTTTGGCCTCGTAGCCATATTTCTCCTCGGCCAAACGGCGATACATTTCATAGGCGCGCTTGCGCTGATCCATGGGCATGAAGACCGTCATATAGGGGTATTTATGCCCGGCGGCAAAATCGATGGTTTCCGTGCTGGCGGTACCGGGTAGCCAGATGGGCGGGTGGGGCTGCTGAATAGGGCGAGGCCAGATATTGACATAGCGATAGTTATAGTGCTCACCCTCGAAGGCGAATGGTCCAGGACGCGTCCAGGCCTGGATAATCAGGTCATGCGCCTCGTCCATGCGCTCGCGGCTGATGGTTGGATTGACGTTATAGCTAAAGTATTCCATACCGGTACCGCGCACAAAACCGGAGATGATACGCCCACCGCTGACCACATCGAGCATGGCAATCTCTTCGGCGACGCGCAACGGGTCATCATGGAGGGGTAGCGCATTGCCGACGATGCCGATCTTTGCCCGCTTTACCCTCTGGGTCAGCACGGCAGCCATAATATTTGGTGAAGGCATGGTGCCATAGGCGTTCTGATGGTGTTCATTGACGATAACACTATCCCACCCCAATTTATCAGCGCGCTCAATTTCATCAATGTAGCGGTTATATAATTGATGGCCCTTGATGGGGTCATAAATTGAATTAGGGAGTGTTACCCATGTAGAGTCGAATTTCTCGTCGAAATCCGCAGGTAAGTAGGGCCAGGGCATCAGGTGGAAGTAATGAAACTCAAGCTTGTTCATAAAGGGTGCTCCTCCAGGGCGACCGCAAGTCAAGACGCTTTAAAGCTTGCTCAACATGGTGCTAATTGTTCATAAAGGGTGCTCCTCCAGGGCGACCGCAAGGGTCTCCCCTACTATACACGGGCTTGCCAAGCCCTACCTCTACATTTCGGTTTTGAGGAATTCGGTGATTTGGCGGGCCCATTCCTCGTGTTTTTCAAGCATGGGCATGTGACCTGTGCCGGTTAATTTCACCAGTTCAGAGTTGGCGATGTGCCTGTGGAAGGTATCGCCATATACCGGTGGTATCATGCGATCATTTTCTCCCCAAATGACTAGCGTTGGGCATTGCACGCGGGCTAAACGGCGTTCCAATTTCGGATCATAGTTGGGATTCCAGGCCAGGGAGGCAAGCGTGGTACGCTCTTGATATTGTGTGAGCAGGTAATCTGTATTAAATTCGGCAGGCATCAGGGGCATAGCCGCCATGGGGTTATCAAAACAGGTAGCCAATAACTCTTGAACGTTCATGGCAAACATATCACCGATAAGGGAACCTTTGACCCGAATACCCAGAGCATTGGATAGCACCAGCTTTTTTACTCGTTCAGGGTACCATACGAGAATTTCAGCTGCCATCCATCCTCCTAACGAATGCCCGACAAGCATGACTTGATCCAGCCCAAGTTCATTCAGCAGGTCGCGGAAACAGAGGATATAGTCGCTCATGTCGCGCATCCAGACGGGCCGTTCGGTTAAACCAAAGCCGGGAATGTCGGGCGCGAAAACGTGAAAGTACTGAGCAAGAGCATGATGATAATCGAGCCACAAGTTTCCCAGGTTGGGACCGTGGAGGTAGAGTAAAGGCGGGGCGACAGGAGGGCCAGCTTCAAAGAGGTGTGTTGCTATACCCTGCACGCTCACGGTGCGTTCGGTTTTCTCGATAGGGGCTACGACATCTGACATCGTTGTTCATCCTTCTTGGTGGTTTTAATTGCTGTGAGAACTACCAGGATTTGGCCGTGTTTATATAATATCATAACAATGCCGAAGTCGTGCTTATATAACGTTATACTGGTTTGCTGATAATTGGCTTCAGCGCCGGGTAGAGCGCACGATAGGTCTCGTATGCTTGCGCATAGTCACGCTCGACTGTGGGTTGCGGTTCGATTCGCTCTACCACGTGTATGGTTGTCTCACAGGCCTGGAGTATTGAATCGTAGATACCACTGGCGACGCCTGCCAGGAGAGCAGCGCCAAAGGCAGGCCCCTCTGTCGCGTTCGTGGTCACAAGTTCCACTCCTAGCACATCCGCGATAATTTGACGCCAGAGGTGGCTTTTCGCGCCGCCGCCAGTGGCGCGAAGTTGCTCCATTGGCAGGCCCTGTTCTCGAATGATCGAGAAGCAATCCTTTAGACTAAAAGCCACACCCTCTAATACGGCGCGTACGAGGTGGCGGCGATCATGACTCGCGATCAATCCGATCCAGCCCCCGCGCGCATAGGCGTCGAGATGGGGCGTACGCTCTCCCTGGAGGTAGGGTAAGAAAAGCAGGCCATTGCTCCCAGCAGGTACGGATTCAGCCTCTCGCATAAGGAGTTCGTAGGCGTCCAGCCCGGTCCAGCGCTCTAACGCTCGCTCGGGCAATCCAATGTTATCACGCACCCATCGCAGGGAGAGGCCAGCTGCCTGCGTTACCCCCATAAGATACCAGGCATGGGGTACCGCGTGGTTGAAGGTGTGTACACGAGGAATAGGTCCGGACATATCGACCTGGGGAGTAGCGGCGTAGGCAAGCACCACGCCGCTGGTCCCAATAGAGACGAGCACCAGGCCTGGTCGAACGACGCCGTTGCCAACGGCACCGCAGGCATTATCTGCTCCCCCGCCCGCCACAGGCGTTCCAGCCACCAGATCTGTCTGGGCCGCCACTTGATCGGTGATGGTGCCATTGACAGTATCAGAGGCAACGACAGGCGGCAGCAAAGCTGGATCAATTCCAATCGCTTCCAGTACCTCACGAGACCATACTCCCTCTTTGACATTCAGCAGGCATGTACCAGCCGCATCTGAAATCTCCATTGCTATTTTACCCGTCAAGCGGAAACGAATATAGTCTTTGGGCAGAAGCATAGTGCGTGCGCGCGCGAAGATATTCGGCTCATTGTCGCGAATCCAGAGCAATTTGGGGGCTGAAAAGCCGGGCAGCGCAGGATTGCTGACGAGTTCGATGAGACGGGCGGCCCCTACCCGCTCGGTCATCCAGCGACATTGGGGCTCGCTGCGCTGATCAGCCCAGATGATGCATGGCCGCAAGACCTGGTGCTGGTCGTCCAACAAGACGACGCCATGCATCTGGCCAGAAAGACCGACACCGCGCACATCGGACGGTTGGACATTGTGGCGCACGGCACCAACCAGGCAGGTTCGAATGGCAGTTATCGTGGCTTGCCACCATGTTGCAGGGTCTTGCTCGGCCCAACCAGGCCGGGGATGCATCAGCGGATAATCGACAAATGCCGAGGAGAGCACCTGTCCATCTTCCGCAGAGAAGAGGGCTGCTTTGACACCCGTGGTGCCGAGGTCGATACCAAGGAGAGCATGCATATTGGTTTTCCTTTACACAGGGTTTTTGCGGCTTAGTAATGCAACGTTCTATTGACTCTGACACTTTACAGAATACTGCTGATGAAATGATTGTACGTCATAAAAGGCTATTCGGAAAGGTGAGCTGACACGTGTAGCCAGGAAGGGCAGAGATGAAGATGCGCTGACCAGCCAGGTCATCTGAAAAGTATCTGTTGAACCAGCAGATAGGCATTCACACAGGCGATGCAGATAGCAAGAATCCAGGAGAGGATCACGAGCCACCGTTTATTCACGAATCTCCCCATCTTCGCTTTTTCACTGGTAAATTGCACCAATGGAATGACCGCAAAGCTGAGTTGGAGAGAAAGAATGACCTGGCTCAAGATGAGCAACGATCCGGTTCCTCGCTCACCATAGAGTAATGTGACGATGATGGCGGGAATAATGGCGATCAGGCGGGTGATTAAGCGTCGGGCCCAAGGTCGCAGACGAATATTGAGAAAGCCCTCCATGACGATTTGACCAGCAAGGGTTCCTGTAAGGGTTGAGTTCTGACCAGAAGCAAGGAGAGCCACCGCGAACAAAGTACCGGCGATAGGGACTCCCAGGACTGGTGAAAGCAATTTATAGGCATCTCCAATATCTGCAACATTCGCATTTTTGGTCCCATAAAACGCGGCGGCAGCTAGAATTAAGATGGCGGCATTGATAAAGAATGCGAAGAGCAGCGCCATCGTCGAGTCGATGGTCGCGTATTTGATCGCTTGTGCCTTCGTCGCGTCGTTGCGCTCAAAAGCGCGTGTCTGGACGATACTGGAATGCAAGTAGAGATTGTGAGGCATGACGGTTGCCCCCAAAATTCCAATCGAGACATAGAGAGCATCAGGATTGGTCACGATTTGAGTTGAAGGAATGAGCCCCGAGAGCATGCCACTGATCGATGGTTGTGCGACAACAAGATTAAAGCCAAAACAGATGGCAATGGTCAAGATAAAGGTTGTGACAAGCGCTTCAATCAGTCGAAAGCCCCTATTTTGTAACAAGAGAACGAGAATGACATCACCTGCAGTAATCAAGACACCCGCCACCAGAGGAATACCAAAGAGCAGGTTCAGCGCGATTGCTGAACCAATGACTTCTGCGAGATCACAAGCGGCAATAGCGATCTCGCATAAGACCCAGAGGGCGAACGACACTGGACGTGAATAGTGATCGCGGCAAGCCTGGGCCAAGTCACGTCCAGTGACAATACCTAGTTTGAGAGCAAGATGCTGGAGCAAAATAGCCACAAGGTTAGAAATGAGAATAACCGAGATCAAGAGATAGCCAAACTGTGCCCCTCCAGCCAAATCAGTTGCCCAGTTCCCTGGGTCCATGTAACCGACTGCAACCAGCAACCCTGGTCCTCCATAAGCGAGAAGCATGCGCCAGAACCCTTTGCCCTTTGGCACAGGAATGGATGCATGGACCTCCGGTAATGAGGGTGCAGTAAGATTCTTTTTCCAGCCTGCTTGAGCAGTTTGTGAAATTGTTTGTGCCATAGTCTATCTCTCCATTTACCGTTCTGATACAGGTTCAGTTGTTGCTGGGCGGACGAGGACAGCCTGCGTCACGGCATCACCTACGGCATGGGTCTGAGCTCCGACGCGCAAGGTGTAAACCCCACCGTAGGGTGCGACTGCCTCCACCTGTATCAGGGCTCCAGGAATGAGTCCCAGAGAGGCTAGATAGCGCAGCAGATCAGGATTTTCATCACTCACGCGCTGCACGATGACCTGTTGCCCTGGTAGCACCGTCGAGAGAGGCTGGCTACTTGGAACGACGACCCCGCCTACATTGTCGGGGATGGGGTCACCGTGAGGATCTTCGGTCGGGTGCCCCAGCAGTGTATCCATGCGATCCACAAAAGCATCCGAAATGGCATGTTCGACCTGTTCCGCCTCCGCATCGACCTCTTCCAAGGGAAAACCCATAACGCGGACGAGGAAGAGTTCCAGCAAGCGATGACGGCGAACGAGTTCGGTCGCCATGGCCTGGCCGGTTTCGGTCAGTTCGACGCCATGATAGGGGGTATAACGAACGTATCCGCGATCAGCCAACCACTTGAAGAGTTGCGTGACGGTGGCATCGCTCAATTGTCCTGTTGGTTCCAGGCACTGCAAGCGCTCCTTCATGACAGAAGTAGTAATGGACTCGCCACGTTCGCGCAGTTTGTAGCAGAGCTTTAAGCAGTCAATAGCGCGAATTGGCAAGGTACGGAGTTCTGGTGACATTGCATGACCTCATCTATTCACATTTTCAAAAGTTGCAAAGATGAATTTTAGTGTTCTAAAAACATTTTACCAAATTTGATAATATATTGTCAAGAGGTCTGAAAAAGTGATTCAAAGTTGTTGCAAATGATGCCGACCCTATTTCTGCATTCGGGTAATGGTTATCTGACCAAAATACGACAATAGATGTCAAGAAGTGGAGTGGTATATTACAAATATTGAATCGGTTGATACATTGTTTTCCGATGGAGGTATATATGCAGTATGGTTTTGTTTTTCCAAATGGTGATGTGCACTCAATCGCTGAGATGGCTGCTGAAGCGGAGGAGGCGGGTTGGGATGGTGTTTTTATCCCGGATTGCATTTACATAGACGTCGAAAGTGATCCTAAAATGCCGGGGTTTGATCCATGGATTGTGCTGGCAGCGGTGGCTACGCGTACCAGACGTGTACGTATTGGCACAATGCTGACGGCACCGTCGCGAAGGCGTCCCTGGAAGTTGGCACGGGAGACAGCGACTCTGGACCAGCTCTCTCATGGTCGGCTTGTCCTCCCGGTCGGGTTAGGCGCTCTCGATGACGCAGGGTTTGCGAGGGTAGGAGAGGTGACTGATCGCAAGACGCGGGCGCAGATGCTTGACGAAAGCCTGGAGATACTGGCCGGGTTATGGAGCGGACAGACATTCAGCTTCAATGGCGAACATTACAGCGTGCAAAATTTGACTTTCTTGCCACCACCTGTCCAGTCACCCAGAATCCCCATCTGGGTGGTTGGCGCGTGGCCGAGAATGAAATCGATGCGGCGCGTCCTGCGCTGGGATGGTTTGCTACCAAACATGTTGAATGACGACGGATCGCCCGCAGAGATTACCCCTGCTGATTTACGGGATATGAAGCGATTTATCGATGAGCAGCGCACGGAGACGACGCCATTCGATATTATATGGGAGGGGAGGACACCTGGAGAGGACCGGGAGAAAGCGACGGCAATAGTGAGGCCGTGGGCGGAGGCGGGCGCTACCTGGTGGATGGAGGCCATGTGGACGGCGCCCAATGGGCCAGATGATGTACGCAAACGTGTCCAGCAGGGGCCTCCGCGCATCGATTGACATCAACACCTGCGATGGTTTAAGACGAAACCCCGGCACGGGTGGTTGACGGGTGTTATCCGGCAAGACTTGCACCCCAATTATTTTGGACGTGTAAACACAAAAGAGCAGGTTCACTCCTACAAAAACACGAGTAGAAATACCTTCAAGCTCTACCCTGTTCAAGTAAACTTTCTCATAGGAGGCATGACCAACCTCCTATGAACTGTCTTTTGAACACACGTGAGGGATCACGGACTGGAAGGTAGATTCAATGTTACATGCCATGCTCGACCTCTATGGATGCAACGCCAAACTTCTTGCAAATGAAGCGTTACTACGACAAGTGTTGGATGAATATCCCAACCGTATCGGTATGGAAAAAGCAAGCCCGGTCGAACTGCGTGATATCAAAACGAGCAATCCTCTGGATGATGGCTTTTCTGGCTTTGTGATCATCGCCACGAGTCACGTGAGCCTGCATGCCTGGCCCCCCTATGGCATGGTCAATATCGACATTTTCTCTTGCGAGGATTTCGATGTGCAGGAGACTGTCAACTTTGCGCAGATGATGTTTCAAACGGACGATATCGAGGTACTCGCGGTTGAACGCGCGCTGCGTTCGCCTCGTTTGCCATCGCAAAGGCATAGCAGAGATACTATGGCAGAATACCCTAGAGGACGGTGTGCATGAAAGTCAAAATAGTGCCATGCCTGTTCTTTCTGCTCAATACATTTCTTTTCGCTACGTATTACTCTGTCTCAAAAGAAGCGCTCGGGCGCATCGAGCCCATTATTTTCTCTTTTATTGAGATGGTTACACTGCTGCCAGCAGGAATCTGTATCCTCATCTTGACGCGGAAAGACGTGAGCAAGGCGCTGGTAAAGCGGGGTGTACTGGTTGGAAGCTGGTTGTGCCTGGCTCTCTTTACGATTGCGATAGCGCTGAAATATACCAGCGCTACGAGTACCGCTTTTTTCCCCTCTTTGAATGGTGTGCTGGCGGCGCTTATTGCCTGGCTTTTTTTCCGTCAACCTATCGGCAAAGTCACCTGGTTCGCCGGATCAATCTCAATGATCGGAACCGTTCTGCTCATCAGTAACTCATCGATGGGTGGTTGGAGAGGCATGTCTATTGCTTTTCTAGGAGGGCTATTTTTTACCTGTTACGTGTTCCTGGCTGATCACCAACAGCAGGGAGATCTTGCGCCGTGGCCTCTCTTTGGAATAGAGCTTGTCACTATGGCGGGCTGGTCCATGCTCATTGCTTTATTGTTCGGCAATTGGCAGTCGTTCCACCCCTCCTTGCCAAAGGATATCTGGGTGATACTCTATGTAGCAGGGGCGACAACATTCCTGCCTACCCTGATTACGGTGTTGATGCAAAAATACGTTTCTCCAGTCACCGTTTCCTTTATCTACATTCTTGAACCGATCCTGGGAGCGATCGTCGCGAACCTGTACTTGCATGAAATGCTGCCAGTTCAGGGCTATCTGGGAGGGGGCCTGGTGGTTGTAGGTACTATCATTCATACATGGGGCGTGTCGTGGCGTCCGGCAAAGGGCCGCTCTCTCGAGAGCGCATTTACGTCGATAGACCATCGTATTCATCGCTCTTTCATCAGCCTGGTGAGTTATCCACTGCTTTTGCTCGGTATCAGTTTTGTGCTCCTCTACCGGTTTGGCGGCTTTCCACCAGCTGCCTGGTTTGAGCTGTATCGTATCTGGCCCAATCTCTCCACCCTTTTACAACAAGGAAACAATACATTTGTGATCCTGCTGTTTGTTCAGGCCGTTTGCTGGTTTATTGCCTGGGTCACATTCGGTACGATGGTGATTTTGACAATCTACCATATCTTATCCAGTGCGATCTCGCGCAGAGAGAAACCTGTGGTACAACAGCTTCCGCAGTATCCAAAGCATCCAAAGCGCCCGGAGTACCCAGAGTACCCAGGCACTCCATTGAGCGCTCCTCCATCCGTGCACACAGGGAAAAAGAGAGAAAGAGAAAGCATCAACGCGACAACGCAGAGCCCGACACTTTCTCTCCTGGACGAATTAGTTTCTTAGAGAGACCTGTCTTCTTCTTTCTTCATTCCATCTCGTTTTGGCTGATTTGTTTGCACGGGAGCGGTAAAAGGGCTTCGCGGGACGTTTGACGATGCCTGCGGTGTTCCTTCTAATTGCGACGAAAATAGATGAGTTGCCGGGCGAGGCGTGACTGGCTGAGTTAATGGTTTGTTCGTCAATGGTTGAGTAACTGTCTGGTAACCTGCTGAGAGCGTATCTATGCGCATTGAGCGTAAGAGGCGATGAATCTCTATAAGCTCTCTACAGGAATCTGGAATGACGAGCCGCTCACCCTTCCAATGATTATCGAGAGCATTACACAAATCACCAAGGGCAGTCACCAAATACTGAGCATGGAGGCTTGTCTGCCATAATCGTATCAAACGTTCCGCCATGAGATTCAGGCTGGCCGCAAGGGGCAGCAAGGCGCCGCTGGTCAAACGAGCCCGGGCGCGTACATTGCCATTGGCCAGACTTGCCTGTACGTCTTTGAGGTGCTCAATGCCGTGCTCTAATTCAGCATTATGGATGGCCATTATACGCGATTGCTCTTCAATGCGCTGATTTGCCACTTGCAGGTCTTCGAGAGATTCTGCCTGCTGCCTCGTTAAGCGCGCATTATCGAGCAAGGTCAACACCTGTCGTATTACCACCAGGCCCACCACACCTAACGTTGCAAGAAGAAGCACCGGCCGGATTGCCAGTTGATTACTATCAGAAGAGAGCACATTGAGTGACAGGACAAAGAAGAGGAAGGATAACAGCATATAGGGAAGATATTGAGGAAGGCCAAAACTGACCTGTTCGGCTTGATACTTGACACGTTGTTCAATCACTTCTTTAGGCGTCACTGGCAGGAAACGACGCAATAAGGCTGCTACGCCAATCGTCATCATGCCAAACGGCCAGCCCAGGTCAACCCACGTCGCCTCCACGTAAGTACCCGCATTTTGTTGGATATTGAAGAGGAAGTCGGAGAAAACGAAGAAGCATAAACCCAGCCCGATGACAAGGAGACTGACACGGCGAGCTGTAGCTTGATAGGCTCGTCCCTGCCCACGCAACAGCAGGAACATGACACAGCTGAGCAGCGCTGTATCAGTGATGGGATAATAGAGACCCAGGAATTTGGCAAGATTAGCTTCGCCGGGAGCCTGAGCTAAAGAGCCCAGCAGCAAATACCAGGCAATGGCGAGAATAGAACCCATGGAGATCAGGCTATCCAGCAATATTAAGAGTCGTTTGCGTCCTGCACCGGAGGGCGGCTGCAACAACAGGCCAGCGAAAACCAGGAGAGGGAAGCTGAAATAGCCGATATCCGCTAGCGATGGAAACGGAGACTGCCCAATAGACATGTAGTAACGCCAGATGCAATCCCCAAATCCCCACATAATGACACCGAATCCAATGAGTGCCCAGGCTAAGCGTTCATTCCTTAACCAGGGTTCGGTAGCTTCTTTTCTTTGTGCAGGAAGGATAGCGCTGATGAGAGCCAGGAATCCACCAATGAAGGCGCCACATAAAGGAGAAAACTGCCCCACGCGCAAGGCAATTGTGCTGCCTCCAATGTGGAAAACCACAATGATCAGCATAAATACGCCTATCCAGGCTACTGACTTTATGACGAAACGAGCTGTTGAATTCATACACTGTCTCCTGCGCTTGCGAAACTAGGGGTTTTGCTAACATACACTTTAAGAGAAAGGGTTGGAATTGCGGCAGAACGGAGGTCGCGTTGGATGAGCGCGATCACCCACATTGCAATGGGTCTTCTTAAAAGATTGTCCTATGATTGATACTACTCAAGCGTTCTGAAAAACTCTTTTTGCTTGTATATGCTCATAAGGCTTGAATCCTTGATTCAGTGGCGAATTGCCACTTAAAGAGGATCATCGCAAAGTACTATTATCCTATGGGGCAGGCGGGTCTATGAAACATTTACAACGATAACGCTGATATTGTCTTGCCCTCCACCATTTAGCGCTGCCTGAACGAGCGCTTCGCTGGCCTTTGTTGCGTCGGGTAGCTCTGCGCTCAAGATCTCCTGTATCACCGGGTCACGTACCATTTCCCATAGACCATCCGAACAAAGGAGTAACGTTGTTTCTGCTGTTAAGGGTTGCGTGAACATATCGACGTCAAGGGATGTTTTGTGGCCGAGGCTGCGGTAGATTTCGTTACGCCTTGGATGGGTGTAAACGTCATCTGCTGAAATGGCGCCATTTTCGACAAGACGCGCTACGAGGGAATGATCTCGTGTCAATTTTTTCAGCCCACTGGCCGAAGTATAGGAATAGGTGCGGCTATCTCCTACATTGGCTATAGAAATGGTCTTTCCCACAACTAATGCAGCGGTGACGGTTGTGCCAATATCTGATTTGTACATTTGATTGTACTGGCACAAGGAGTTGTTTGCTTCTTGTATCGCGTCCAGGAGGAGCTCTGCCGATTGCTCTTCGTTGATCTTTACATCACTGAGTAAAGCAGGGATGACGACATCACGAATGTGCTGGATCGCGAGGCGGCTGGCTTCCTGGCCGTTGGCATGGCCGCCAATACCGTCAGCTATGACAAAGAGTCCAAAGGGCTGCGGGCATGTATCATTGGCGAGGGTGCCCTGAATAGCAAGGAGACGATCTTCATTTGGTTTATCCTTGCGTTTGATCCCGGCATCCAGACCGGTGCCAATGGACAATGTATACTGCTTTTCCGCCAGCGGCTTGATCGTTTCCGTTGTCGTTTGCCGGTTTAACGGAAGTACCATTGTCGGTTCCTCATGCCATTTTGGCGGTAGAGGTTCTAAAGTAGCAACAGACGATGCAGACGACAGGCGTTCTTGATGTTGAGATTGCCCTGCTACCCGCGGGGCTGCCACGATAGGCTGCTGCCACGATTGCTGGTAGACCAGGTCATTTGCAGCAAGGCTTTCCGCTTTTTGTAGTGAAGCTTCGAAGCGCTGCCGTTCAAGCAGATAGTTCCTTTGCTCTTTTACTATCCAGATGATAACAGTAGCCAGTACCATCCAGAAGAAGAGTAAGGTGAAGGAAAGCAGGATTAATGCAGCGAGTGGAAGCAGGATAGAAGGGCCTTTGAGCATCCATAACCGGGGAATGAGGGGCAGTGTCTGGAGCAGAAAACGCCAGGCATGAGGAGGAAAACCACTAGAAATCCAGAAAAGGAGTATTCCCGCAAGAAACACTCCCAAGCAGGTTGTATATTTGACCCAAATTTGGGTCGCGTATGTTGTTTGAAACTTTTCCAGCATGCCTTCCCCAAACTTGCTTTAAGATTTTGCTGCTACTGCTATCTCCTTAAATGATGTGACTGCTGCTACTGCGCCATTTTCCAATAAGATTCGGAGCCCACCGTAACCATTTCGAAAGGTGTTATCCGTGACCGTAACCATCCAGTTTGTGGGCTCGGCACTGCCATTTTGCCAGACACTGGCCGAGAGGGTGGTGCCTTTGATGCGAAAACGCAGGGTATAGAGCACGCCAGGCCTCGCTGTGAAGGGGACTGCACCCAGGCGAGTCGCCATTCCTCCAAGTGTCTTGAGCACAACGAGGCTCTTGCCATCTATTAAGCTCTTATACCAGTCATTTGTATCGGACCACCGCAGCACGGCTCCGATGTTAGACTGATTAAACTGGCTCATCGAAACGCTACATTGAACCTCTGCATCCGCGATGATGGGTCCAAGGGTAGCATTGAAGGTACCCTGACCATTGGCAACCTGGCCAGTCTTTCCAGCTATCGAAAAGACGTTGCGGGTTGTCGCATCTGCCCCCCACCTTTGACCGTTAGAGGTTGTTCCCCAGAAGAGTTGGTCTGCACGCCGGAAGGTGTCTTGCGACAGGATGTCTGCTTGTACTGTAGGGGTAATCGCGCCAGGTGTCTTCGCCGTGGCTGGTGGTGACGAGATGGGTGCATTGGGTGCGATGGCTACACCCCTGCTGGCAGGTGGCATTGTGAGCGCGGCTTCGATGGAATGGAGATAGAAGGATGAGAGCAAGCCTCCAGCGAGGAGTATTCCCAGTATTGTCAGTCCTATGAATCGAGATATGCTGTTCATTTGTTCGTATCCTGAGTCCAGGGACTTTTCATTTTGTCGCACTTGTCGCACTTGTTGCACTTGTATCATACAAGCATGTTATGTTTGTTGTTGAACATTATTCAGGAGGCAGGGGATGCATAGCTCCATTGAGGAGCTGTTTGAATGGTTGGTTCGAGCGAATGACGCGGGTATGACGGTGACTTCCATAGTAGCAAGGCGCTGTATTGCGTAGTGGATCTGTGTGACGCCATTTTGTATTTCGCCTGTGGTGGGGTCGAATTGACCAACAAAAGCATCCTGCGCATGTTTGACCATATCGTCGAGAAGAGAGAGCGTTGCGGGTTGTGCAAGTTGTGCATCAGTCATGACAACGAGTTTCTTAGCGTCCTGGTGGACTTGCTCCAGGAGAGCCTGCACCTTGCTAATAGCTGTATCTATCTTTATAGCCAGGCGTTTCTGTTCGGTTGTTGCTCCAGGAGACTCAACCATGCCATGCAGGTGAAGGGCTATGTGATAGAGAAAGCCGGGTGGCACCTGGTGCTGTACATCAAATTCAAGCAGGCTTACCCTGGCTATGCGCTCATTCACCAGCACGGGAGAATCGACAGGGACATCGTTCTGGACGTAGGATAGACCATCGAGATAGTCGAGGATACGTAGGATGTGCCGGTGCATCAGGTCGGTACTTTGACTTGCCCAATCATCTCTAGCACTACCTGACCACTCTAAAATTTTTTGAGCATTACGGAAGAGCCAGATATCCAGTCCACCTGGCATGCCCAACGACTGCAGCGAGGGATCCGAGGCTAGCAGATGGCGAAGGTGACTGAGCAGACTGAAATGATGCACGGTATCCTGGGGGTTCGGTTTCTGCGGAAATTCGGCCATGAAACGCCATGTGCTTGTATCTAACGAAGGAGTTGTGGGGGCCGTTCCAGCATCTTCTTCCGTCACCAGCAAGCGATTGGTCACAGCGAGCAGGTTCGTATGAAGTTGATCTCCAGCATAGTGGAAGTGTACCTGACCATTGCTCACCGGGAGTTGACCAAGCAAAAGCGCTTTCCCTTCAACGGGATCATCATTGAGCAACCAGGCATAGTAGCTTTTGCCTGCAGCAGGATCACGAATATTGGAGAGATCGAGCTCGACTTGATCGGCAATACCCTGGCTGGTATTCTCATTAATTTGCACACTACTACTGAAGAAGACACGCCCTACGACCTGGCTGGGGGGCACTAGCGGAGCATGAGCAGAAGAGGTGTTCTTGAACACCGATGACGGCGGAAATGTACCAAGACCCAGGCTCGCAACAACCAGGACAAGGATAGCTGAAATCAGCACTGCGCTACCAACTGTAAGGATCGGTACGAGTTTCCCTCTACGAGGAGGGGGACTCATACTCGGACCAAGAGGATTGGTATTTGTTGTCGTTGTTGAGTTAAATGGGTACGAGAGATCGTAATTTGGTGTCTGTTCCGTTTGCCTCAATGCTTTGGCCTCCTAATAGAGTCCAGAAGGGCACGAGGTACGTACAATGGAAAATCCACGAAGTAGATTTCGTGTTCTGCTGTTTACCTCCAATGGAGTTTCAAGCTTTATGCGCTCAATTGGTCCAATCATAGACTCGCTACTACTTCACCCAAATCAGTAGCCATGTCCACCATTGGTAGGTTGTCGTGCCCTTATATACCTGCCAGTGTACCTGATTGCAGGTAAAAAAATGGGCTTTTTGACCAATTTTTTTTAAGTAGACATCCTACGCAATTTGGACGCGAGACCGAGACCAAATCAGGCTTCTCGTTGCTGTCTTCGCCGGGACTGGAACATGAGGACATAGCCAGTTTCCAGGATTGAGAATATGTCTATGCCGAAGGTCTGCATTTTGAGGCGCGTGCGAGAAAGGACATTTCTCACCGGCCGCATTTCTTGATCCCAGACGCCTGCTTCCTGCGCTTCCTGCAGACGCTCGCGACAGCGGTCAACGGCTTGCTCAGTGACATTGCCGCTGTTGAAGCTTGCAAGCAAGACTTCGTAAGGGCAGAAGTGTGGATACGACTCCAGGAGTGGCTTGAGTACACATATCTCGCTATTGGTAAACTGCTGCTCAGCGAGCAACAGTGCACCATCACTGTTATGAGAGATATGAGATAATGTACCCAATACCATATTTAAGGCTAACATGTGGCCCTGTGGTAAAAGGCCTTTGAGCGGGAAGTGGACGATGTCACCCGGGGATTGCTTAAGAGGACGAGTGGGAGGTTTGACCCTACGCAGGGTGGTTTCTGGCATGAGTGTACTCCTTGTCTAGCATATGCATTATGCATGCATTGCTCGCTCCTAACTTGGTGTACGCTATGTTAATGGTTTACTTTAACGACACATTTTCAGGCATTTCGTTGCTGTAATCGCTGATATCGTGCCCTTTCACTGACTCCTTTCTTTATTAAAAATGAACGTAGACATCCAGATTTTTCGCTCCTGATGACGTGTATTTCTTTCAAGGTCTGAGTGATTTTTATGGACGTACGACAACGAGTTTGAAGTACGGTGACGCAATTTCTTTGGACTTCTTGAGCATTGATTATAGCTATAGCTTATGTATAAATCTAACATTACACAAGTTGATGTGAAAAATCAATGAATTTTTCCATGCTCATTACCATACTCACACAAATTTCACATTGGATGGGGGTACTTTCCTGCTAAATTCGGGTCTCCTCATGCAAATGCGCTTTTTTTGCCCAGTAGTTTCACGAGTAATAGGATGCGCTTATAGAATCTCTAAAGTAACGGGTGTATGAAAAAGTTGTAGGCAAACAAGCACCGGGTAACTATCAGTTGCCCCGAATGATAAGACATTCGGGCTAATTTTGATGTTTATCAGCCTCAGGGTCTTAATTTCCGACACATACTACTTTATGTAGTACTCTTTTTTCAGGATAGCAGTATGGCTTTTCCTCGTGTATCTGCTGTCATCTTTCTCATTCTCCTGATCGGTAGCCTTTCATTACTTTGCATTGGTGTGTTTGCTTTGTATCAGACAACGGAGACACACCAGAACAACGAGGAATATGTGGAGGGAAAGATCGTGGCTATTGGATCGAAGATGGATTTTGAACTGGTGACAGAGGCAGGACAACATTTACATTTCAGTTGTAGCAATTCGTGTCGCGCTTTCATGACTCATATGCAGCGTCATTTCTATGAGCATGCTATGACTTATGTTTTCTATGTGGAAGGATCGAAAAATCATTTGATTGCGGTGGATGTGGATTAGAAAAAGCAGAGGGAGTGTGCTATGAGCATGCAGAACTACATGAGGGTAGCTGCGCAAACAGCAGATCGGCACTATCAAGGTGGTGCCGATATTGTTGTTGTGGGAAACGGCATTGCCGGGTTGACCGCGGCGATAGAAGCACGCCGCTTTGCTCCTGATATTCGTATCGCCATGATCACTGAGCAGTATCATCCAACGATCAATACTCCCGCACTGAAGCAGTTTGCGATTGGCAAGCTGGACCGGGAGCAACTACTGGCCTACCCGGTGGGCACCGAACGAGCGCAGCGTATTCAGATGATTCATGGACGTGTTGAAGAGATCAACGCGCAGGGAAAATATGTGTGCCTGTCAAATGGATCCACGATAGGTTATGGTTCACTGCTGCTGGCCACGGGGAGTGTGGCAAGTGGTCTTCCTGCTTTTCTTCCCGGCCGAGATTTCGATGGTGTGCTGACGCTTCACCGGCTCCAGGACTACATGAACCTGCGTCGAAGGCTGAGCGAAGTAGATGACGCGGTAGTAATTGGCGGGGGCGCTCATGCCATAGAGACAGTGACGAGCCTGCTCTACCTGGGTATTCGTACGCACTGGCTTCTTCGTAAGAAGACCTGTTTATCGAGAGTATTAGACCAGCGGGCCTCTGATCTTCTCTTAAAACATATTCAGCAGGCAGGGGCACGTGTATATAGCGAAACGGAGGTGCTGGGTATCGCCGGAAACGTCGGGGCAGTTGCAGGAGTGGTGACGAACCACCACCAGATGATCCCCTGCCAACTGGTAGTAGTGTGCACGGGCATGAAACCTGTTACCACGCTGGCAGAACGTTGTACTCTGCCCATGATGTACGAACGCGATGAGGGAATTTTTGTGAATAACCAGCTGCGCACAAGTGTTCCCGGTATTTATGCCGCCGGGGATGTTGCCGCAATCCATAATCCACAGAGCGGTATCCATGAGACAAGGGCGCAATGGTACTCGGCGGTCATAGAGGGATGTACCGCAGCGGCAGTGATGACGGGACAGGTGGCACCAGCAACACGGACTTTTGGGGTGCCCTGGCACGCGACTCGCTTAGGCGATCTTTCCTTATTGACCTCAGGCAGCCCACTGGCACGTATTGCGGGTTCAGTAACACTCGCTGATAGCATTAAGGGCACGTATCGCTGCTTGACGATCCTTGATGACCAGCTGATTGGCTACATCTCGCTTGGCCAAGCTCAGGCAGATGGACTGGCCATTAAACGCCTGATCGATGAAGGTGTGTCTATTGGCGCTATTAAGGAGGCACTACTCAAGGGGCATTTCGACGCTCGAAAGTACTTTGCGCAACAAAGCTCGATTTCGGTGAGGGACCTGGCAACATCGGGGAAGCTACCTGTTGTCAGAACGACACAAAGGCTCTCACCTCCCATGACACGGTCATTGACGGAGAGTGGTACTCAGCAGTCACTGGAGAGGAGAAAACATGAAGTAACAGGTTCACCGTCGGTTGTTGAATCAATTCCATTGACAACGTTTCCAAGGATTACCGCTGGCGCTCAATTCCGAAGCATTAATATTCACTAGAAAGAACAGGAGATGCGAAAGCAAGTGCCAGTCCTTTTACACAGGACAAGTCAAGAAGTGATGGAGGAATTGCGTGCATGTATCGGCTGCAACGAATGCTTGCTGGTTTGCCCGGCGCTCGTCAAGCCGGTTAAGATAGAGGTGTTAAACGTTGAGACGTTCTCCGGGCCAATATCCGCGCCCATAGCACGTTTTGCTCGTGCGTGCTATCAATGCGGAGCATGTGTTGCTCCCTGTCCTGTAGGATTACACCGCGATGCGATGATGATGTGGCTGAAAGTGCGGCTGCTGCGTTCTGGGCGGAAGGAGTGATTGTTTGTCTCTACGTCAACGGCCAAAGATGCGGTCTGTAAAGGGATATTCATGGTTGTATTTGTATAAGGGGCCTTCGTGGGTGATCGGCCTGCTTGTGACGGTGATCGTCGTTGGAATGGGCGCCTTATTTTATAGCTGGTACTGCCAACTTGGCAATGATGTCGCTCCTGACAGTCTTGCCGGGTTTTGCTTTGCTATCGCTGGTACTATCTGCATTCTGCTTGCTGCTACGCTTTATGTCATACGGCGCCGTTCGCGCAGGCCTGGCATGGGAAAACTCAATGCAGCTTTGAACTGGCATATCTTTTTTGCCGTGATGGGTATAGCCTTTATACTCATGCACTCTTTCGGCAATTTTAACGCGAAAACCGGTACCTATGCATTGTATGGTTTGATAGCGTTGATGGTAAGCGGCTTTGTAGGCCGAATGCTGGACCGTATTATGCCATGGCTGATCGCGAATGAGGTCGATACAATTCTGACAGCGCAAGGGGAAGATCGCGTAGCCCACATTTCGCGAAGTTTACAAACACAGGCAGATGCTGCATATGCCACACCAATGAGATATCCACACCCTACTTCTCCTGCTCAACTGCAAGATTTTCCTGCTGAGGTAGGGCAAGGACCGCCGAATACCTATTATCGAGAGGGGCAACCGCTGAGTATGCCATGGGACATGGCGTTTATTACGCCTGATGCTTCCCCTGGTGAAGTAACGCGTGAGGAAGACACATATAACTTTATGTCAAATAGACATGGGATACCGGTACAGCCGGGTATGTTGATGTACCAGGCGAAGCAGCATATAGCAGAGATACAGACTGTGGAGCGGGCGATGCAGCGCGAGCAGTTTTATCGCTATGTTATTCGTTACTGGCGTGTGTTTCATATCGCGCTGGCTTTACTGGCTATTGGCTTGATTACCTGGCACCTGGTGTATGTCGGGGGGCTGGTTTTGAATACATTTATGCATCATGGGTGAGTGAGGGAGAAGGGCGAGGGCGACACAAGCGTCCCCACCCCGCACAACCCTTCCCCCGCCCCTACGGGGACGAAGGCCCTTCCCAGGCGATGTCACTCCATGCCTACCCTTGAAAGCCCTTCCCCCGCTCCTACGATATTGTCCGTTTGTTGAGTTGTGCATGGCATGAGCGGCTTATCTGGAGAGCTTCTTGCAGGTAGTCTAATGCTTGTTGATGGCCGGGCTCTGTCTTATTTTTGTGCTGTAGTAGAGCGAGAGCGTAGTTATGTAAAGTACGGGCGGTTTCCAGGCGCATACCACACTGACGAAATATTTGGAGGGCCTGTTCAAAATATTGATATGCTTCCTGTGGTTGTCCCCGCGCGGACAAAATAGTGCCTAACAGGCTGTAAGAGCGTGCAACCAACCATGTCAACTCATATTGACGAGCCTGATTGAGGGCGTGGAGAGCCTGTAGATGCGCGGTCTCAGTGTCACCTTGCAAAAGGGAGACCTGTGCTGATGCCAATTGCCCTCTATTCCTGGCCTCTGCTTCCAAACTGTCAAAGGTGAGCGCTCGCTGCAACGTCTTTCCTGCACGCGCGAGGTAACGGCGATACTGATCCTGCTGTTTCGTTGAAGGTGAGGCCGAACCGGTCTCCTTTCCTTGAGCAGCCTGTTCTTCCTGGGATGCCAGTGCTTGTGCAATGCGCAGATTACCGAGAGCTATTAAGGAGAGGCCAATACAGGGGGTATTATGTATGGCGCGGCCAATTGAAAGAGCGCGGCAAATACATGTGCAGGCCTCTGATAGCCTGCCTTGATCCTGGTAGACAGTCGCTAGCTCGACATTAAAAGTACTTAAGTAGACCTGGTCATTCGACTGCTCCGCCAAAGTCAGGCTGTGCCTCAACCAGTTTTCCGCCTCAAGCAGATCGCCAGTATGTGCAGCCAGAATACCAAGGTTGCTATAAATTACCGAGGTGAGCGGTAAATCACCTATTTGTTCCGCTAGAGTGAGAGAGCGGCGCAAGAAGGACCGCGCCTCTTCGTGTTCCGCTTTCTGCAAATGGATGTAGCCCACATTGCACGAGACATGGGCTACTTCGCGTTTATGATTGTGTTCTTCAAGGATGGCCAGAGCAGTGTTCATGTGAGTGAGTGACTCCGTGAGTTTTCCAACACTATTGGCCAAAGCTCCCAGTAGCCTGTGGGTACGCGCCACGTCAACCGGATCACCTTCCAGGGTACGTCTTGTACGTGTCAAAGGAGCGACGGTAACATGATGGGGCCTTTGTTCAGGAAGCATCTCCGCAAAGCCCTGTAGCGCTTTATTGGCCGCGTGCAGCGCCTCATCATATTTGCCCTCTTGCCATAAGATATAACTTTGTTGAAAATACAGCCTGGCCCAGGCGGGACCTCCCACGACACCAGCATCGCGCAATACCTGTTCACCACGTTCACAATATTGACGAGTGTGCCCATAATCTGCCGCATAGTACCATGTCCAGCCTACTTCACTTAAGAGTAAGGCGTCGATCTGGGCTTCTCGTTGTGTTTCGGCAGGAGACATGAAAGGTGGTCGTGAACCTCGCTCTTGCAGGAGTTGCTCATAGACGCGACGGGCCTCTTCGTAATTCCCCTGGATACGAATACATTCACCTAACTGCTCCAGGAGATAAGCCAGGTTGGCGTGGTTTTCCTGAAAGGAGGCCTCTTGATTGCTATTGTCCGAGGTGGCAAGGGCTGCCTGTACATTTTCGGTGGCGATACGGTAATAGCGTTCGGCTTCGGGATAGGCGGAGAGGGCGTAGGCGCGGTCACCCGCCAGTGTGGCATAGCGAACAATTTGCTGTGGCTCGGCTCCCCCCTCAACGAGGTGGTGGGTGATGGTGGCGGCACCCTCTGACTCGCGATTGGCATAGGATTGGCGGAGGATAGCGGCTGCACGCCGATGAAGCTGAGCTCGTTTGGTGGCGGAGAGGCCATCGTAGAGGTGACTGACCAGCAGTGGCTGCCAGAAATGATAGCTGATACGCGCACCCCTGCCCTCTTCTGTCAAAACGCCAGACTGGAGAGCCTCGTCAAGCAGATCGAGGATGGTATCCTCATCGTTGGCGGAGTTGCTGATTTCCATAGAGCGGATCAGTGAAAATTCAAAGGAGCCGCCGAGGACAGCAGCGTTTCCCAGCAGTTGTTGACAGTCACGGCTCAATTTGCTCATGCGCTGGTCGAGGGCGGCGGCAATCGAGCGGGGCAGAGATGAACTTTTTTTACGTACAGCCTGGGGTGGATTTGCAGGCTGAGCAGTTGACGTGGCGCTGTAGGAGTAAGCCAGTTCTTCGGCAAAAAAGGGATTGCCGGCTGCCTGCTTGCGTATATCCTGCTGCACCGGCTCCGGTAGCTGGGCGCCAGAAATGAGGGTGCTGATGGCGACATCGGTGAGTGGTTGAAGCTGCAATGTAGCGATCGTATGTTCGCGCTGCATGTGTGCTATCAGAGGACGCAAGGGATGCTTTGGGGCCAGTTCGATTTCACGACACGTGCCAAGGAAGACGATGGGGAAACCAGACAACCTGCGCACGAGATAGGCGAGCAATTCACAGCTACTAGTATCGGCCCATTGCAGGTCGTCAAGCACAACAAGCATAGGAGTGCGTTCGATAGCCAGCTCGAAAAGTTCAAGAATCGCCTCCCACAGATTCTGCTGCTCCTGCCCCGGGTGTTGCCTGGAGGGAGCTGCTGTGGTGCCTGGCAACTGGTCATACAACTCCGGCAGGAGAGCGGTAAGTCTCGAGTAGACGAGCGGATGTTGAATTAGTTCTTGCTTCTGCCAGGGGTCACTATTGATGAGGCCGCGCATGATTTCAATCCACAAGCGATAGGGGATCGTGCTCTCCTGCGCATAGCTCCTACTCCAGGTTACGGCCCAGCCGCGCTCATGCGCCTCCCGGCTGGTTTCTTCAGCCAAGCGAGTTTTACCGATACCAGCCTCACCCATTACTACCATGCACTGAGGTTTACGCAGGGTGTCGAGCGGGATGGCTGAAGCATTCTTCTGGCTGATGAGCATGGCTTTTGCGCCACGCTGTGGTACGAAGAGAAGCTGACGCAACGTCTCCAATTCGGATGAGCGTCCCACCAGTAGATTGCGGTGGCTGCGACCTATAGTGATCTTGCTGTTCATCACGGAATCCTTCTGTTATGCTCTCTACTAAGAGAAAACGAGAGAGACATATGCCGATTGAGGATAACAGACAAGCAAAAAGCTGAATTTATTATATCGTATACGTCAATAAAGGTTGCCAGATAAAAAGTTAAGCGGGTACGGTAAGCCTGCTGGCCTCGTGTACCCACATTAAATATGTAGAACATACGTTCTATATCAAACATGTGCCTACTATGGTGTTTATCTTGCTAATCAATATGCGACATATGCAAAATCCTTTCAAGGTGATATATCTTGTTAGGCAGTCTACTCTATCAATTACTGATTTCTGCGTCTGCCGTTGACCAAATTCCTACAAATTACAAAAATTGGATGATTTCACTCCGCTAAATAGTTCAGGGGTGACGCGACACAACGGCTATACCGCCAGCAAAGCCATGGATTGAGTGCCAAAATCCGTTTAGAAGCTGACTCCCCTCAAACCACAGAAGGGATAGAAGGAGGATTGCTAAAACTGCAAAAAATACGATGACGGCAAGCAGGCGATGATTTTGTTGCGCAATGGTCATGAAGCATGCTCCTTTTGTGATGGTGTTTGGTGTAGAGGCAGTTGATGTTACTGAAGTACCGCCTCCCAGGTCTTGTTTGTTGTTCTATCGTGCGTTCTACTTGCTAAGAAGTTGTCACAGATTGTGGGTCCTACCCTGCCCCACCTCCTTCTTTAGATGAGAAAAAAACATGTCGCCATCCCAGACGTCGTGTTCGTGCGATAGACAGCGTATCTCCCTGTGGATGCCATTTTCTTTGAGTCGACCTGGTTAGAAGGTGCAAGCGTAGAGGCAAACACGGTGAAGGGATGCTGAAGAGGAGAATATTCAGTTCCTGGGACCACAGACTCACCCGATGATTTGGAGCTTGCTCAGAATGCTTGAAAAAAGTAGTGTCTGGCATCTGGGTTTCTCTTTTCTGTACTTCCTGTACGGAAAGGGTGAAACTTTATCATCAGGTTGAGATAATGATAAAACATTAACATACAAACTATGAATTTAGCTCATGTTTTATAGCGTAAACCAGGGACGTGGCATGTGAGTTGTATTGGCGGACATACAATTTTTTGTGGGTGAGCGACCAAAGCGGAACCTGCTTCATAGACCTACGATAGCTTGATTCAGGCCATCAATGGACACGTTGTGGGCGCGACGACGATCATTGGCATGTTCGGCCGCCTCCCGGAAGGCCAGGCTGCGAACTGAAGACAGGACCTGTGCTAGACTCTCCTCAGGTTGCACGGACCGAACCAGGAGAGTATGAATTGATTGGCTCTCCCTCGTGGGTGTAGGGCTACGATATAGGCCTGTAAGTGCACTTTTAAACTTAAAAAGGTACAAGCGAGTCAGGTGTTAGATACCACACCTGACTCGCTTGTACCTCAATTAACATCTGTCCTATTTTTCCCTTCGACCCTTATACATTGCAATATCGTGTTCAACTAAATGCGAGTCCAGCACTGCACCGCACTCATCAAATACCTTGTGGGCGTCACGCAAGTAACTTAGCCCCAGTTGATGATTCTTTTGTTCCGTACTACCATGCTTCAATAAAGTAACACCATAAGAATGCAAGGCACGAGCAAACTCGAGGTGCATACCACATTTGCGGAGTATATTTATCGCCTCTTCAAAATACTTTGTCGCTTGTTCCATTTGTCCCTGCGCAGCCAATATACTTCCCATAAGACTTTGAGCTCGTGCAGGTTGCCATATAAGTTCATTTTGGCGTGCTTCTTCCAAGGTATTAATTGCCTGCTGCCATGCTCTGTTTAGTTCACCTTGTAAAAGGAAAAGTTGTACAAGGGACAATTTACCCTCAATCCTGGTCTCGGATTCTAACCCTTCGAGAGCCAGCGCACGTTCTAACACATGTTGAGAACGCTTTAGAAAATGGAAGCGTTGGATATTTACGGTCTCTTCCAAGTCTTCAAGTTTCGAGTTGTTGTACTCTTGATTAATATTCTCTTGAGAATGATCCAAAAGTTTTGACTGCATCATATGCATATTACCTATGATAATAAGAGCAAAGCCGATGTAAGGAGTATTATTCGTGGATCGGCTAATAGAGAGGGCATATACAATAGATTTTCTTGCTTCAGCCCATTTCCCTTGATCCTGGAATGTGATAGACAGGTAAATATGCCATATACTAATATATATTTGATCTTTAATCTGCTCGGCCAGCTTGATACCACGTTTTATCCATTCTTCAGCTTCTTGTAAATTACCAGATCGTGCAGCTAACACACCCAGATTACCAAAAACAACAGACATCAAAGGAACGTCACCAATTCGCTCTGCGATATGAATGGAACGACGGAAAGCCGCATGCGCAAGCTCATGCTCTGCTTTTCTCAAATACACATCTCCTAAATTGCAACATACATTGGCTATCTCTCTTTGACGATTGTATTGTTCGAACACTCTCAGTGCTGATTGCAGGGAGGTTAGAGCTTCATGATGATCTCCAGCCATATCGGCAATAACACCAATCAGTGTTTGAATACGACCTAGATTGACTGGATCACCTGCAAGTGTACGTTTTGTACCTGTCGTTTGAAAAGCATTTGTTCTCGATGGTTCCTGTTTTTGGAGCGCCTCCTCAAACAGACATAGCGCCTCGCTTGCCATCTTATGAGCCTCATAATAATTGCCATCTTGCCAGTAGTGATAGCTCTCCTGAAAACGAAGAGTAGCCCACGCTGCTCCTCCCACCACTTCTGCTTCACGCAGGACTTGCTCTCCGCGTTCACAACACTCTTGAGCATGCAGACTATCCCCGACGTCATACCATGTCAGAGCAATTTCGCGCCAGAGGAGGGCATCAATCTGGGCTTCGTACTGATATTCGGTTGGTGTGGTAGAAGATCGCTGGTAGCTCCTGACAGCGAGAACGCGCTCATAGAGGTGTCGCGCCTCCTCGTAGTTTCCCTGGACGCGGGTGCATTCGCCCAGTCTTTCCAGGAAATAGGCTAGCTGTGATCTTTCGTCCTGGGTGGTGTTGCTGAGTGATGGTCCTATGTGTTCGTCGATCTGGGCAACGGCGATACGGTAGAGGCCTTCGGCTTCGGGATAGGCGGAGAGGTTGTAGGAGCGGTCACCCGCTAATGCGGCGTAATGGACAACCTGGAGGGGTTCGGCGCCGCCCGCGACGAGGTGATTGACGATCACAGCGGCACCTTCCTCCTCGCGCTCCCGATAGACTTCCTGCAGGACCTGGGCGGCACGGCGGTGGAGGCGCGCACGACGGGCGGCTGAGAGCTGGTCGTAGAGGTGGCTGACGAGCAGGGGGTGCCAGAACTGGAAGTTGATACGAGTGCCGGTACCTTCTTCGGTGATAACACCGGCCTGGATGGCCTCTTCGAGCAGGTCAAGGATGGTGTCTTCGTTGGCATTGGCGTTGACGCCTACTTCCATCTGCTGGATGATGTGGAAGGTGAAGGAGCCGCCCAGCACGGCAGCGTTGCCAAGGAGCCGTTGACAGGCAGGGGTCAAGCGGCTCATGCGCAGTTCAAGAACGGCGGCGATGGTGTCTGGCAGGGTAAGCTCGGTATCGATTATGTCGCTGGCTAGATTGGGCGCCATAGATCGAGCGCTGTGCGAGTCAACTACATGCGAAGTGGAGGGGGCGATTTGCGTCTCGACAGTGCGCGCAAGCTCTTCCGCGAAGAAGGGGTTACCCGCTGCCCTGGTCTGGATGTATTGCACCATCGTCCCTGGCAAGTGGGACAGCAGCGAGGCTATCTGCTCGTCGGTAAGCGGCTGAATGGGGATACTCAATATGACCTGCTCGCGCTGCAGGTCAGTGAGGAGCGGACGCAAGGGATTACTGGCAGGTAGTTCATTGTCGCGATAGGTCCCTACAAGGATCACGGGACGTCCGGACAGACGGCGCACCAGGTAGGCAAAGAGCTCGCTGCTACTAGCATCAGCCCAGTGGAAGTCATCCAGCACGAGGAGCAGAGGTGTGCGTTCACTGATGGTATTAAGCAGTTCAAGCGTGGCCTCCCACAGGCGCAGTTGCTCCTGTTCTGGCGATAGAGGGGCAGGATAGACCACCGCGGGAAAAAGATCGTGCAGTTCTGGCAGTAAGGTACTTAAAGGTTGATAGGTAAGAGGGTGCTTACTGATCTCCTGCCGCTGCCAGAGGCCGTGCGCCATAGCACTGCGTAACACTTCCGTCCATTGTCGATAGGGGACGCTGCTCTCCTGCGCGTAGATCCTACTCCAGGCAACGGCCCAACCACGCTTCAACGCTCCCTGGCTCAACTCTTCAGCCAGTCGTGTCTTACCAATGCCCGCCTCACCAACGAGTAGTATACATTGTGGTCGACGCTGGGTATCCAGGGGAAGAGAGGCGGCTTTCTTGCGGGTGCGCGTGCCCTGCTCACTTGCCAGCAGCAGCTGGTTCATGATCTCAAGTTCCTGATCTCGACCAATCAATGGCGTCTGGTGGCTACGGCCAATCTGCACCTTATAGCCTTGCTTGTAAGCAGTAGAGGTGTCGCGGTCTACCAGTGAGGCAGCCTCCGCGGGTGATAGGGATTGTGAGGTGAGTGCTATGGCAGCGTGGCTATCGCCTTGCTGCACCGCCTCGTACAGAGAGCGGGTTTCCGGTAAAGGAGCGATATTGTAATCCCGCTGGAGCGCGGTGGTAAAGCGGTGATAAGCACGCAACGCCTCGCCGCGCCGATCCAGTTGTGCCAGCGAGATGATGAGTCGTTGCACCGCCGCCTCGTTGGCAGGGTCAGCAGCAAGCAACCGATCGAGCGGATCGATCGCGGTAGAGAGGGCATCGCGTGCAATGCGCAAATCCGCCAATTCGAGCAGCAGTCCCATCCAGTTTCGTTGGAGCGATTCGCGGCGCGCGATAATCCAATCTGCAGAGCGCTCTTCCGGCAGAAAGTCTCCACCATAGAGAACTGATGCCTCCTCGAGCAATTTCTCCCTGCTGCCGGGATCACCTGTCGTACGTGCCTGGTTAAGCAAGGCTTCGAATGCATCGGCATCGACCCAGATCTGTGACTGCTCGGCCAGTATAAGACCCTCACGTTCCATGCGCAAGAGATGCGAGGAAGCAGGGCGGCTAAGCGCTGGTTGGAGTAACTGGCGGAGGCTGTAGACGGTGCGATCTAAACGGCTCGAGGCTGTCTCAATATCCGCATCGGGCCACAACGCATCCATAACCTGTTCTCGACCGAGTTTACGTCCGGGGTTACTCAGGAGGCAGGCCAGCAAGGCACGGACACGCTGGTGTTGCCATACGGCATCTGTGACAGTTTGCCATTCCTGGTTGCTTCGGCGCTCCAACTGGAATTGTCCCAGCGTACGTATGCGCAGAGCAACTGGTTCGAGGTTATCGGGGGGCGATGGAGATTCAAGCAAAACCTGCAAGTCAGGCGGAGGGTTCTTCCCGATGTAGGTGCGAGTGGTACGTCCATTCTCAGTGCTGTAGGCGTACCAATAAGGCCCGTGCCCAATACCTTCACGACACTTACGGCAGCGTTGTTTGCCACAGTAACTGACCTGCTGATGGTACGTGATCTTGCCGTTCATCTTCCATTCCTCTAGTTTAGCTGCTTCAAGCGTAATGCGAGAAGAGAAGCAGTATACGCATGCAGAAAGTAGTAAACAGGCAACGACATTACTATTATACGGCACACGTCAACAATAAAAGAAAACGCTAAATATTAGAAGACTGGTATAAGACAAAGACTTTTTTTTCTAAGAAAAGACAAGTCACGCGCTCCTGTCCTAAGAACTTCCAGGGCAAAGGTTGTACGAAAAATGATGATTTGTGGAACTCTATGTATTTCTTCAAATAAATAGACTGTGTATCTAAATCTCTTTCTTGTAGCGCTTTTCGGTGTAAGGGACATTTCCAGGAGTATTTCATGTGAGATGGAGGTAGTGAGGAGTCTTCATAAAGATCTCTATCTTATACTTCCAGAGGTTAATGAAGTTCTTCGTAGTGCATAGCCAATGCGAGAAGGTATTACAACTATGTGTGAGAGTGAAGTTGCGCGCTTGCGCCGACAGATTGAATTAGAACTTGTAGCTATGCAACGCGGAATGCATGGTTTTGCACTGGGAACAGCCCGGCACCGATTTATCCATAAGCGGATGGACCGCGTTGGGATCTGTCAAGATAAGCTCGCTTTAGAGGTGGGAGAAGATCAAGCTAATGAGATTGTCTACGGCATTTATACCGAAACGATCAAATAGCAATTGATCCATATTACGCATTGGATCAGCCTCCCATCTGAAAGCAAAGAATTACGCCAATATTTAGAGAATATTTGTAGGAGAGAGTCATTTTAGGAGGGTATTTTGTAGTATGACAAGCATCCATAGATTACTGACTGTCGGGTGTGTCCTTGTCGGTCTGATGGTGCTGGTAAGTACGATATCCGCTTTTTTCTCACCATCGATACAGGCAGCGCTGATGATACCGGCAACGCCTGGCAACAGGTCGAATACGAACACAGCATTGACAACGCAACCGACTATGAATGCTCCAAAGACAGGTTCCATGCCGTCACCTACAGCTATGACAGCGTCTGTGTTAGCACAGGATACGTTTCAGCGCAACAATCAGCGTTTATGGGGCACAGCCTCCGATGGTCAGACGTGGGGTGGTAATGCCAATAGTTCACAGAGCTTTGCCATTGATGGGCAAACGGGCTTCGTCGGTAACGTGCAGGGCGTTTTTGATGCCATCCTCGGTCCGCGTACCACTGATGCTGATGTCACCTTTAGTGGTTCCTTGACTTTTTTTGGCAATGGCAGTTCCAACATCGGGTCGCTACTGCGCTGGATGGATACGAATAACTGGTATAAAGCTTATCTCGATGGCACGCAATTGATCTTGCTCAAGAAAGTGGCCGGTAATTTAACGCGGCTGAACGTGGTTGTGTTTCCAACACAGAGCAACAAAGAGTACACGCTGCGTTTTCGCGTCGTAGGATCGATGCTTATGGCCAAAGCGTGGCTGACAGATCAGGCTGAGCCTTCTAACTGGATGGTAACGGCAAACGATACATCGCTGACCGCGGGATTCGGTGGATTGCGCGTGGTCGTCCAGAAGGGTGTTGTAGCGAGAATTCACATGTTTACGGAGATGGTCGCGCGATAGAGGGTGTATCCAGGGGGAAAGATTATTTTGGAACAGTTAAAACTTGCCTACGATCTTCACCCATGGTTGAGGCGCGTTTCCTGGGGGCTACTGGCAATTGCTGGTGCAGGTATTTACTTGATTCCCGGAGGTTTTCCTCCACGAGCATGGATATTACTCTTCACGGTGATACCGCAGCTTGCCAAACTATGGGCACTGCGTGGGCCTGCGATTATGCTTCCCGTCGCATTGTTAGCCCTCCAGTCTCTTACATGGTTGATTGCGTGGGGACTATTTCTAGGAACGTGCATTGTTATTATCCGGCTTTGGAGGCAGGGGCAGCACGAGCGTAAAGAGTTTGAGGCTGATTTGCAGGAAGCTCACAACGACATTAGCGAGGAACAGGAGGCTTTGCCATGGTCGCCATTACCATTGCCCGCGCGCCAGAAACCACCCCTGGTGCTAACCAATTCTTTAGAGAAAGAACAACAGGCACCTACCCACCCCTGGCAACGGCAACTCTCGCTCCATTTAAATGTGGGAGTTGGCTGGGATGTCGGTACCACGCGCAAGCATAAGCCCAACGAAGATAGCCTTGTCGCGTTTGAGGGTACCTGTATTTATAATGGCGAGCTGCTTCCCTTTGGTCTATTTGTGGTAGCGGATGGCATGGGCGGCTATGCGCATGGACAGGATGCCAGTTACCTGGCGGTTCAAACCGTTTTGCAGTCGTTGTTACCGAACATTGTAGGCAGTGAAGAGATGACTGACGATATCCTCATCGATGTGCTGGTGGAAAGTGTAAAACAGGCAAACCTGGGGGTGCTACAGCGCAGCCAGGAGGTAAATGCCGAGATGGGTGCAACGATTACCGCTGCGCTCGTGATGGACAAAACCGCTTTCGTGGTGAATGTCGGTGACAGCCGCACCTATCACTATCGCGAGTGCGAGGGGTTGACACAAGTGACTCGTGACCATTCGCATGTCGCCCGTCTAGTAGCAGCAGGTCAGATAGCGCGTGACGAAATTTACACCCATCCAGATCGCAACCAGGTTTATCGAGGATTGGGAGCGGAGTCACGTGTGAAGGTAGACCGGTTTTCTGTTCCCTTACGAGCAAACGACTGTTTGTTGCTCTGTTCAGACGGACTGTGGGAGATGGTGCGGGATCCAGAGATTGAAAAGACTTTGAAAGAGATGGGAAATAACCCATCACAGGCAAGTAAAGCTTTAGTCCGAGCGGCCTTAAAAGGCGGAGGACTGGATAACATCAGTGTGATTGTAGTACATGTCGCACCTACAACGGTGTGATCAGTTGAAGGGGATTATTGCATGAACGATCAACGTTATGGAACTTCCAGCGCAGTAGCCACACGTCTTCCCGAAGGAAGACAGCCGGGCGACCAATATAAGCAACGAATAGCGCCCCTCCTGAACCCGATTTCAGAGGAAGGCTATCAATTGAAGATCGGTATACCTGATGCCAATACAACCTTACGACAGGATCAGGAACTACATTGCTTGCGGGATAGCAAGTATCTCTACAAGCACGAGATAGGGCGTGTCCAGCAACTCTCTGCAGAGGAGGTTGTCGGGCTGGCCCAGCGTATAGAGCGAGGCCAGCTGGAACAAAGAAAACCGAAGCCGAACCGCTACGTTATCGAAGATGGAGAGAATGCCAAGTGCCAGTTGATCGAGGCCAACCTGCGACTGGTCGTCAGCATCGCTCGAAAGTATATCGGTCTGGGTATGGATCTGATGGACCTGGTACAGGAGGGGAATATCGGGCTTATCCATGCCGTAGATAAATTCGATTACAGAATGGGCTACAAGTTCAGTACTTACGCGACATGGTGGATTCGCCGTGCGATGTCGCACGCGTTGGCCAGGCAGTCTCGTACCATCCGAGTGCCCTTGTACAAGAAGGAAGAGATGAAACGCCTGATGCAAGTCAGACAGCGACTACAGCAAGAGATGGAACGAGAACCGACAGTGGAAGATATCGCCCAGGAGATGGGGATGAACGTGCAGCAGGTGATCGCGCTATTGGTAGCCAGCGAGGACACTATCAGCCTGGACGCGCCGAACGGCAGCACAGAGGATGAACCGTCATTCAGCGATACGCTGGAGGATGATGTCGCGTACTCACCGGAGCAGGTCGTTATCTCGCAGATGCTTGAGACGCACATCCAGGATCTGCTGAAAAATCTTACACCCGACGAACGCAAGATCCTGCGCCTGCGCTACGGCCTCGAGGGGATCCCGGAACATTCCTTAAAAGAGGTGGGGAAGAAGCTGGGAGTAACTCATGAGACGATTCGCCAGGTGGAGAATAAGGCATTACGCAAACTGGTTCAACCCAGTCGTACCCGCATGCTACATGATTTTTTGAGTTAGGAAAGGGGTTGTTGAAGGGAGCTAGAAAGGAGGTGATAGGCAGCACTCAACAATATACTATAAACAGTGGATCGCCTGGTGAGCGCATTCAGACCCGGTCACATCTCAACGTGAGACCAGGAAAGAATGATGAGCGATACACAACACCAGCATGACGGACGGATAGCTGCACATCCACCTCTCGATTGTGCCGAAATCAGCCGTCATGCCGGCATTCACATTACGCGATTTTCAATTTTTTTCATCGTTTAGATAATAAAGAGAAAGATATCAAGACGGAAAGGAGCGACAAGTATGAGTAAACTGGTAATGATCATTGATGATTCAGTTACAGTGCGCAAAATCGTTGAAGTAAGCCTGAGACGTGAAGGTATCGAATACGTGAGTTACTCTAATGGAATAGAGGCTGTACGCGCGCTGACAGAAAAGAAACATGTCGCCCCTGACCTGGTCTTTCTTGATATCTCACTGCCGAGAATGGATGGTTACCAATTCGCGCAATACCTGAGATCACATCCACAGTACAATAACACAGTGATTGTCATGCTTTCCGGTCACAGTGGCGTCCTTGATCGCCTCAAGGGGCGGTTGTCCGGGGCCAGAAATTATGTGACCAAGCCATTCAGGACGCAGGATATTCTTTCTGTTGTTCATGAATACCTCGGCAAAACTCCACCTCAACATTCGCAATACCTGTCGCAGGCCGATAATGAAGTCTACTATTGACGGTAGATGAGTCATGGGGAAACCTGCGTCTGCCACTCTAAAAACACATAATGCCACTATTGTGCACGTTTATTAGGTTAGGAGAGAAAGTCTCCCGAGCAAGCTAAGCTAAAGAGACGAGCAGCAGGAGCGACATTATGGCACGATGGGCATACCTTGAGATTGGTTTTGATCCAGGAACTGGCAATGTTACACACGTTGACGGGCGAGAAGTTATTGATCCAAAGGTGGCACCTCCAGCCCGGCAAGTGAGAAACCAACTGGGCAATGAGGGGTGGGAACTGGTGAGCGCTCATGTATCGACATGGCTCTTCAAGCGTGAAATCGTCGTGCCTCAACAATGGGAATACTGTTGCCTGGCAGAGGACCATGCAGGCGGCATCCGCCGAGGGGAATGGATTCTGGTTTATTACCAGGCAGATGGAAATCACCTGGAACATGAGCACAGGCGGCTGGGGATGGCTTTAGCTCAACTTGGCAAGGCTGGATGGCAAATGATCGGCGTTGCGGATCCAGGCACTGATGGAGGATTTGATAATACTGCATTCTATTTTGCGAGGCCGCTGCCGGCGCCTCTCGCGTCTTCTTCTGATTTCTCCAATCACAAACAAGAGGAGAAGGAACAGTTATAGATGGAACTGGCTGTAGGAGGCTTTGCTACCTACAGCCAGTTCCATTACGAAAGGAACGAATAATTCAAGATTTCCCGTGTATTGTGGCTTGTCGTGTGCTTTGAACTGACGGTGTTGTGGGCGTTCCGCGTAGAATACATCCTGTCTCCAAGATAGATGAGACGGTCAATCCAAAGGTTCGCAACTTGAGGCGCGTGCGTGACAGTACATTGCGTACAGGTCTCATCTCCTGGTCCCATGTGCCGATATCCTGTGCCATTTGGAGACGCTGGCGACAGCGGTCAACAACGATATCGTTCACGCTGCCATTGTAGAAACTCGCGTACAGCACCTCATAGGGGCAATAATAGGGGTACGAGTCCAGGAGGGGAAGCAGGATGCTCATTTCGCTGGTGGTAAACTGCTGCTGGGCAACCAATTGTGGTCCCTCGTTTCCAATGGAGAGGTATGAGAGGGTGCCAAGCTCCATGTTCAGAGCCAGTTTGTAGCCAGTTGGCAGCGCATCTTGCAAAGAAAAATGCCTGATTCCTTCAGTGATTTGTTCTACGTTGTTGCGAGTAGCTTTCTCTTCACAATAAGCTACTACTTGCATGTCAGTACTCCTTATCACTATGCCCCGATGCGCTCTTAAACAGCGTTTATTTTTTTACATCGTCTTGTCGACAAGGGGGACTCGTCGCACAGGATTCGTTACAACCTAATTATGCCCGTAAAGTCTATACATACGGAAGAACTTATGTTATCATTTAATTTAACATCTTTATCATTTTTTTAGCGCGGCTAGAAGGAATGAGGATGCAAATACCAAAGACCACACCTCAACCCCGGTGGCGACTAGCCGAGGCACGCACTAAACGAAAGTGGTCGCAGCAAGAAGTTGCTGATCTCATCGGCACGACATATGTCAATATCAGCCGTTGGGAACGCGGTATCACCAGGCCCAATCCCTACTTTCGACGGAAGCTCTGCGCCCTCTTCGGGAAGAGCGAACAGGAATTGGACATTAGCTCGGATGTGGAGGGTACGACGTGGAATGTGGGGGAGAGAATAGAAACGGGAGATGAGGCGGTGGCTGGTATGGGGAACAGGGAGACTACAGAGGGCGTAGCGACAGGTGTTGTGGAGAGAACAACCACAGAGGGTGGGGCAACCGCTCAAGGTGGGGCGATATATGATCCAGCGATCCCTATTAAACCAGCAACAGCCCTGGTGGGGCGCGACGGAGAACTTGGTCGGATTCAGCAACGGCTTTGTAACGGCGGCAGTGTTGCGCTGACAGCGCTGAATGGTCTACCAGGGGTGGGAAAGACGGCATTGTCCATCGCGCTGGCACACGATACGGCAATACAAGAGCATTTCCGAGATGGTATATTGTGGGCCGGCCTGGGACCACAACCTAACATAGCAGGGCATTTGAGCCGCTGGGGAACGCTGCTGGGCATCTCAGAAAATACGATGGCAGCAATCAGCAGTGTCGAGGAATGGGCGAAAACGCTGCGAGCTATCATTGGCTCACGTTTCATGCTGCTGGTCATTGATGATGCCTGGAATGTCGAGGATGCACTGGCAATGAAAGTCGGTGGACCTAACTGCGCTCACCTCGTAACCACGCGTTTTCCTTCTATCGCTACGTATATCACCGTAGATGGCGCTACGATGATCCAGGAGTTGGACGAGCACCATAGCATCGAGCTTTTAAGAAAGCTGGCTCCTGGCGTCGTTGATCGTGAAACGAAAAAGGCTTCAGTACTGGTTCAGGCCGTTGGAGGGCTTCCCCTGGCGCTCATGCTGATGGGTAACTACTTGCGCAAGGAGGCCCATAGCGGGAGATCTCGTCGCATCGGCACAGCGATCGAGCGACTGACGAGTGCTGAGGAGCGATTACGAATCAGTGAACCACAAGGACCAGTGGAGCGCCATACGAGTCTTTCCCAGCATACCTCCCTGTCATTACAATCGGTCTTCGAGGTCACTGACCAGCAGCTAGACGAACCGGTGCGTGCCGCGCTTTATGCCCTCTCGGTCTTCCCACCCAAGCCGAACAGTTTTTCAGAGGAGGCGGCCCTCGTGGTAGCTGCCTGTACAGTAGAAATACTCGATGCATTGACCGATACAGGGCTGTTAGAGAGCAGTGGCGAAGACCGTTACACTCTCCACCAGACGATAGCCGACTATGCCCATACACACTTGAAAGAAGATACGATCGTCTACGAACGGTTGATCACGTACGTGTTTAGCTTCGTCGAGGCGCATAAAAAAGACTACGAATTGCTTGGGCTGGAATTTAACATCATCCTCGCGGCGCTGGCAGTAGCGCAACAAATAGAAAAGCCGGCCGAACTTGTGCGTGGGGTCAATGCATTTGCTCCATTCCTGATCTTGCGGGGCCTTTATGACCTGGCAGATCAACAGTTACAACAAGCGCTTAATGCCGCAAAAGCTCTGAACGATAGGTATGGTATGACCAGTTCATTGCTGCACCTTGGAGAGGTTGCACAGAAACAGGGCAACTATGACCAGGCAGTAACATTTTATCATGAAGGGCTGAGACTGGCGCGTGAGATACAAGATGCTGAACGCATCAGCGCGCTGCTCACCAATCTTGGTTGGGTGAGCTCGAAACGCGGAGAGTTTGGGCTGGCAGAAGACTACCTGCAAGAAGGTGTGATATTAGCACGGAAGATCGAGCACAAAGAACGTATCAGTGACCTGCTCGAAATGCTCGGTTCGGTAGCGGGGAGCCGGGGAGATTATGCGCAATCGGAGACATTTCTACAGGACGGGTTGAAGCTAGCACGACAGGTTGGGGATCGCGAACGTATTTGCTCTCTACTTATCAATCTGGGAGCAACGGCAGGGGAACAAGGAAACTATCGACAAGCAGAAGAGTATTTCCAGGAAGGGCTAACTATTGCACGTCAAATTGGACATCGTGAATGGATCAGTGCTTTACTCGGTAACCTAGGAGACGCAGTCGGCGAACTGGGGAATTTTGCCCAGGCAGAAGTCTACTTTCAGGAAGGACTGACACTGGCGCGCCAGATGGGACATCGTGAATGGATCTGCGCCTTGCTCATCAATATGGGATTAACGTTACGGAAGCAGGGTAACTATAGGAAGGCGGAAGATTATTTACAAGAAAGCCTGGCTTTAGCACGCCAACTTGGCAGGCCCGATATGATTTCTCATGCTCTCTACGAGTACGGAAATCTCTGCCTTAATCAGCAGCGGGTAGAGAAGGGAGAAGCAAGTTTTCGTGAGATGCTCACCACTGTCTCTGAAGGAGATGACGATCTCCTTGCTTTAGCCAACTATGGTTTGGCACGAACTGTGGCAGTCAAGGGTGACTTGCTTGAGGCAAGAAAGCTCGGGGAAATGAGTGTAATGACACTTGAGGGAATGGGGCATCGAAATGCGAATGAGGTGAGAGATTGGCTGAACATTATCAAGTAGTTAAAGACCATATGTGCAGCACTAATTTCGATCGACTGAAAGAAGCCTTCAAGCCGTAGGGAGCGGCAGGGATGATGTGGGCAAGTGAACGTTCGTGACGCCAATTACCCAATACCCCTGGCCGCATCGATCTTCCTGTACAGGTGACGCTGCCTTTTTCATCCACTGGATGTGACTGCGTCTCCATTCCTCATCTACACCCTCCCACCCTACGGTTTGACCACTACACCACCACAACCCCCTACAAAAAGCATCCTGGTAAAGAGGCTAAGCCTCCTTGATTCCCAAATCTGGGATGTATACGTTGATCAAGCTGTCTTATGCCATTAAGGCCGCCAGAACACGCAGGGAACTATTTTATGTTGATATGACGCGACATGTTGTGCAGGAGTATGGGGTGCCGCTGCATGCGTCGCAAATACGGGTGACAGCACCAGGTACAGGGCAAGGAGCACGAGTACGGCGAGTGGTAGGGTCAGTCGAATGATGTGCTTGAACATGTGTTGTTGTTCCTTTCGTTCCATTTCGTGCATCTGGGGAGAAAGGGTATCCATCAACGAGGGATGACCCTACAGGAGCAGTGAGCGAATGCTCGTGCCGAATGAGGGGAATCAGCTACCATGAGCTGCCCTGCGCTTCAAAAGATATTCGGCAGTAGTTGTTCAGAGGTCTCCTGCAATTTGACCCCAAAAAAGGTTACATGACTGAATATTTCTCTGTTGCCCTATGCGCGAGTCCATCTCGTTTACCACCAACCCAAAGAGGAGCTTCTAGCTATTTGGCTTTTCCATCCTCATCTATGGAAAAAACGTGCTTGCCAGCCCGGCAATAATACTGTAAGTTGCCATCTTCATCTGTGGCTGGAGCACTTTCTGTTTCGACATCAACCAGCAGGATTGCCTGGTCTTCGTCGTACGGGCATTTCTGGTGCTTCAATTCTTTTATGTCAATATCCATGTGTTTCCCTCTCTTCTTTGCTGATATCGTCTACGACTCAAATGACGCTAAAACAAGGCACTACCTAAATTTCGACGCACTACAAAAACAACCTTTGCTTGCTGGTCGACATGTGAAAAGAAAGGTTACGGACGTGTTGCAATAGGGTTACAGGTTCTTACGGGGTAATGGTAGATACAAGGTCAGCTAGTTACGTAGGGACTCGCGCGCAATTTGGAATGGGCAAGATCATTGTTCCTTTAGTCAGACTACCGAATGATTTTTGGATCAGCAAAAATTTGCCTTGAGGGGGGAGATAGGTACTATGTTATCCTTCAACAGCTGGTTGATAATGAGACAACGAAACTCCACACCCTCAATTTCCACTTATGTATAGTGCAGGAAGAATAACGACGGTAGGCACTTTGGGGAGTACATAAGTGCCAGGGGTTCGCACTGAGAGCATATCGTGATACAATAGGACAAATGTTTTTGAAGCAATAATAACAGCACAATGTAGAGGTGTTTGGAGCAAACAAGTATATGGATGAGGCTAAGCAACAGATCAGCAATACGATAAACAATATTGAGGAGGATGCTCTAACGGGTTCGCCTCGTCTGCAAATTGCGAGCATAGCCACTGTAGATGAGCGTTTATCGTCGCCCTCTGTTTTTAATATTACCGACCGCTTGCCGATTTTCAGCTACCTGGTCAATTCTAATCGCATTCGATGGTACCGGGTAATCATGCGCTACTTCCTGCAATGTCACCGCGAGTTGTATCGCTACCAACTTACAGCGCAGGAAGTGCGTGACGCTGTACGTGCCGCATTCGATGCCGAGTATACGCTCGAACAATGTCAGAACGACCTGGCGGCCCTCAAAGAGTGGGGGAATGTGACGACGATCTATGACTCGAGCAGGGCTACCTCCATTGCCAGCTTCCTTTCCCCAGCGCTGCTGTACCAGGCAACTCCCGAAGCTATTGCCATCGAGACTTTTCTCGATGAGCAGACTCGCGCAAACATGGGCAAAGGGTCTCTACGCCAGGGAGACCTACCTCACCTGTGGAAGACGCTGCAGGAGCTTGACGAGAACTTAACTGCGACTGGTATTGAAACTATCAATAGCCGTGAAATGGCAGAGGAGTGGCAACGAGCGTTCGAGGTCTGGAATACGATGGCGCGTGAAGCCGCTCAATACCTCGCCAATATGTTGCAAGCCGCGCAGCAAGGACGTCCCGATTTTGAGGCGTACCAGTCATACAAAGCGGCAGTCGTGGCATATGTGCATGGTTTTGCGCAAGCGTTGACACAGTACAGTCGCCGCATTCGCACACTGCTTGCTTCCTGGCATGAGACAGGAAAGAAAGAGCGACTCGTTGAGATCATTGCTCAACACCTTGAGCCTCCAGCCCCGACACTTGAGAGCAGGTCGACCGAGGACGACTTATTGCAGGAAGCGCGTAACCAGGTAGAAGCAATGATGAACTGGTTTGCCCTGGGGAAGAATGCCGATTCCTTCCGCCGCAATGCCCTCGCCGAGGTGGATAAGGTCGTGCGTCGCGCATCTGTACTGTCAGCTTCCATCCGGCCAAATGCGAACTACGCGGCCAATTTGCATATGCTAGCGCAGCAGTTGTTAAGGGCAAATAATGGTGAGACGGCGCAACAGCTTTTCAGCCTTGCTTTCGCCAATTTGCTACCTGTTCACCTGCCAGAAAGTCTTGCGGGCACTCCTAGCGCCACATATGATGCAACAGAAGGCAGCGCGTGGCAAGAGCCACCAGACGTTAACCTGCGCTTGCGGCCTATCAGTCGCGCCAATCGCGGGGACCATCCGCTGGAAGACCCGGTGATTGATAACCATACCATTATCAGTAACATTGTTCATCAATATGAAGAAAAGCGGAAGCAGGAGGTTCAACGTTTCTCCCGACTATTCGCTACGGCGTACCTTGATATTGGCATGATCAAGCATATTACGACTGAAGAGCGGGACGTCCTGATGATAGTGATTGACGGCTGCCAGGGTGATGCGCGGCACCAATACCGCGCCCCGGACGGAACAGTCATTGTCCTGCTTAACCCGGATGAGGAAATATACGCGGCACTGCGGGCACCGGATGGCGTGTTACTGCTGCCACGTTACCGCTTACAGCGCGAGGAAATAGAAGGGGGAGCAGCATGATGGAAGAGCGTGAAATACTGACAACCTCTATTGACGGGGGAACAGACACCTTGCAGGAACCTGGTACAGAGACTGCAGCACCAGCAATAGCAACAACAGCAGGTCGCATCGATCGCATGGTTACGTCGCGCCAGCGCACCTACACAGCAGAACTCATGAAGGCACATGTGGCCTTGATGGAAAGGGAGGTGATCCTCTCGAAACACATTGATCTGTTTCGACTGGTGAATCGCCACTATTACACATTACAGAAGTGGCATGATGAAAACACAGGCTGGCGTATTCAGCGCAGCGCAACGGCTATTCGCCTGGTACGACAACTTAGCGCAACCACGCCTGGTTATCTTTACGATCGACTCAAGGAACCAAGGGATTTTGCCTGCCTCACCTGGATTCTCTGGTACGCTGAAAATCGCCAGCTTACCGGTCGCGGCAATGAACAACAATTCTTACTCTCCCAGCTGGCCGACCAGATACAAGAGCAATCAACTTCAGGCGTTGACGAGGACGCAACCTTCGATTTTCGCAGGCCGTCAGACCGCTATAGCATTCAACGCGCCCTGCAATATTTGGAAGACCTGGGAGCCTTGCAGCTGGTAGATGGGCAGACGAAGGAATGGGCACAACAGGCAGAGGATGCCGATGTGCTCTACGAGTTTACTGATGTGATACGTTCACTCGTTTCAGCATTCAATCCGCAATTGTTGGAGGTAGTGGCTGAGTACATCAACAACGAGGAAAAGGTACTTCAACCTACGCTGCTACAGAATATACTGGGCGATCTTTTTCCTGTCATGGCTATCAAGCCGCTGGTGAGAGCGTGGCGCACATTGCTGCTCGGCCCAGTTTTGCTCAGGTATGATGACCCTGAAGCGTTCGCAGAGCTGGTGGAACATACCGATGAAGTAGCCAATGATTTGCTTGAAACATTTGGCTGGCTGCTCGATGTGAAACGGGATTACGCCTGTATCGTACGTGCCAGTGGCATGTCTTCGGGTCCAGTTACTAGCCTGACTCCTTTTGGCACCAGCGATCAGATGGCCATGCTGATGTGTACAGCGATCCGCGAGCAGGTTAGCAGCGGTGCATGGCCGAGGCCAGATACCTATGGCTGCGTGCATGTTACAACGGAGGATATGAATGCATTGTTTTATACATTGCGCGAGCATTATGGAGAGAACTGGGGCAACGAGGCACGTAGCAAAGGTTCGCGCAGCTTGTTGAACGATGTCTACAAAAAGATGCGCCAAGTTGGCCTGCTACGAGGGCCAGATGGCGCAGGAAATGTGATGATATTGCCGACAGCGGCCCGGTACAGCGCAAGTTATGAGAGGGCCGGGCAGGAGCAAAAACTAGCAGGCAAAAGTAAATCAAAATCAAGGACTTTAACATTGCCTGGCCTGGATGAGTCAGCATAAAGATAACCGAAGGAGTTATTACGGAATAAGGACAACTATATGCAATACACACTTGATAATTTTACGGAATGGTCCCCATCGTTAAACGGAGCATCAGAGTCGACGTTGGAACGTCAACTCGATATGTTCGTCGAGATACTACAGGCCCAGGCAGGAGGACCACGCGGCTATCGACTCCGGCGCATCATGCTGACGAATTTCTGGCTTTACGGGTTGCAAGAATTTGAGATACCCCATGGGCGGCTCTTCCTGGCAGGAGAGAACGCTTCCGGCAAATCAACAGTCCTGACCGCGGCGTTGCCGCTGGCGCTTGATGGTGACCTTCGCCCTAATCGACTCGATACATTTGGCGGCCGCGAACGGCACATGGAGTACTACGTGCTAGGCGGCAGCGAATCGGCCACGCCCTATAGCCACGAACGGCGTACTTCCTATATCGCGCTGGAATTCGAGTGGTGCGACCCGGATAATCCTCCCATTGCACCGGAATTTCGCCAGCGGTGGGAGAATGGAGAGCGCGAAAAGACGCGCTTCCTGACGATCGGCATCAGCCTTGCAGGGAATGTGAATGCCAGCGACCGCATCCGGCCACTGCGCTTTATCATTACCGATGGGTCTCGCCTGGGCCACGAACTTCAGACCGTCTATGAAACCGGCAGTAAGCATGATAAACGCGCCTTTGACCATGCCCGATTTAAACAACAATTAGAGGGACACGGATTTATTTGTGATACCCAGGCTGAGTATGAACGCCAGGTAGCACGCTATCTGTTTGGTTTTGATGATGTCAAAGATTTTCAGAAACTTATAAACCTGCTGCTGGTATTGCGCCGCCCAAACCTGAGCAGTGAACTGAGTTTTTCGCGCGTACACGACTATCTCAAGCAATCATTGCGCAAAATTTCTGGCGAAACAACTTCCCATGTAATAGGCACGATTGAACGTATCGATGCTATCCAGGCCGAAAAGGAACGTATCCAGGAGGCTTATAGCGCTGCTGAACGCCTCCACCAGGCACAACAGAATCTTGCTTTGAGTAGAGCGCAGCTGGCTGCATGTGAATACACCGGCGCGCAGTTGGCAGAGGATAGCGTGCAAAGCCGGGTGACGAGGCTGCGGAGAGATCTGAACACGGCAGACAATGAGCGCAACGGAGCAGAAGAACGCACACAAACGCTCCAGGCAGAGCACTACCAGGTAAACAGCCAGATCAAGGTGCTGGAGACGAGCGAGGGACTGCAAGTAGCAAAACAACTGACGGCGGCGCGCGAGCGCACTCGCGAGACACAGGGACAGGCGCAGGAGCAGCAAAAGAGCCTGGAGGCTGCACGTCAAGCGAAACGAGCAAGCATCGAGCGGCTGGAACGCCAAATGGCACGTTTCAACACTATGAAGGCCGAGAGCGTTGCACAGTTGCGGGAATTGGGCACTCTGGCCAGAGAGGAAAGCTATTGGGAAGTCGCGGCCTTCCAATTAGAAGAAGCGCTTCGCCAGATCAGCAGCATCACTTCCGAAGCTTCTAGCGCACCAGAAGTGCCCCTGGTTATCAGATCTCTGCCGGGAGCAATGTCAGAAGAGCGTATTGACTGGCTGCGCCACCTTGAAGAATTGCATCGACAGCGCGAGAAGCTGGATGCAACCGTACAGCATGCGCGAAATCTGGAAGCGACGCGATTCCAGGAATTAGATCTCTCGCGCAATCGTTTTCAATCTGTCGAGGATCGCTTCAACGAAGCCGTGCTCATGCTCAACAACGCCCTGGAGAGGTTCACATCGCAGGAGTCCTTGCAGTTACTGCAGGAAACAATGCTATTGCAAGGCGACATGGGCGACGTGGTAGATGATGACGCCTTACCCGGTCGCGTGGTCGAGGAATGTACCTTTATACTTGAGCACTACCGCAAAGCGATTGACGAACTTGAAACCCAGTTTATGCAGGAAGCAAACCAGGGGCAGGCGAAACTGAACGAGTTACAGGTGGCACAAGGCGGAAAGATACGTGAGATCGAAGAAGTCAGAACGCTCTATGAGCAAAAACTGGCCGAACCGGAGTTCACACCTTTACGCTCGCCCCGGCACACCACTGCACGCGCGAAGCTCGCAGAGCAAGGGATCATCGCCCTCCCTCTTTACATGCTGCTTGACTTTATACCTGAGATCGATTGCGAGAGCGAGGAAGCTGGACGAATCGAATACATGTTAGAGGATGCGGGCCTGCTGGATGCATTCGTTGTAGCGCCAGAGCAAGCAAGTGCCGCTGATGCGCTGCTAGCTGATGAAGGTCTGAGCGATTGCCGCCTCGATATCGAGGGAATGATGACAAATAGCGAGAGCCAGCGATTGATCACTACGCCACAAGAGGTGCAACGGACAGATGGTCACGTTCCATCCAATTTCTACGGCTTACGCTTCGATACCTCGGTCAATTCCTCGCCAGACGGAAACAGCCTGGATTGGGAACCAATCGCCGCAACTATTATGACGGCGCTTGGAGAGAACAGTTTTCCAGTCAACACAAGCGACATGCAAGCACGAGTTCGTTTCAATAACGACGGCAGCTGGACACATGGATTACTTACCGGCCGCGCAGGCGGCGGAAGTGCTAGCTGCATCGGTAAAACGACGCGTTTGCGGGTGCGGCAGCGCGAACTCGAAGAAATCACAAGGAAACGAACGCAACTCGACGACGAACTGCGCGCGCAAACACAGGGCATAACACACTATGAAGAGCAGTTAGCAGAGATACGGGAGCGGCAGACACAGCTACGTAAGGTTTTTCCAAATAGTGGCCTGGAGAAAATTTTTGCCGAACTTGACCAGTCAAGGTTGGCGCTGGAGAGCAACAGAAGCGCGTATCAGAAAGCACATCTGCAGACACAAGAAGCGCGGCAGCGTTTCAACAACCTGACTGCCAGACTAGAGCGAGATAGCAATGGTATCACGATCTTTGCCAGCGATGCACAGCGCGTTCAAGACGCATTGCTGGGCGTTATCAAGCTCAAAAATCAGGCGCAATCGCTGCAAATGCAACTGGCAGGGTTAAGCAATAGCTGGGAGGAGTCCCAGAAAGCGCGAGAAGCGCAAGCACAAGCCGAGATCAACGAGGTGCATATTGCCCAGGTATACGAGCGCAACCGTTATCAAGCGCTACAGGCACAGGCTGAGGAAGAAGAGTTGCAACGCATCGCTGAATTTTCCGATGCCGAGGAGCTGAGCGAACGATTACAAACATTACGTCTCCAGAACGAAACACTCACCACGAATCTGAATGATGCTAAAGCCGATTTTATCCGTGCTGACGAGCGAGCCAACAACGCGGCAAATCAGCTGATAGAGGTAGAAGAACGCTTGCAACTGGCACAACATGAGCGCAGCGAAAAGCAGGCACACTTTGTCGATCTCCTGGCAGCGTACCCTGTGGAAGAACTGGCAAGCGCACAACAGATCGCGGCAGAAGGAAAGCATATGAGCGCGTCACAGCGATTACTGGGCGGCGTTCTGCGCGAAGCCGACATTCCCGCCCGTAAAGAACAGCTAGAAGGGATCTACCGCGATGCATACAACGCGCTCTCTCGTACATTCAATCGCGAGCAACCGATCCTGCTTGAATACGGGCCAGACCTGGACGACCAGGGACTGGTGCTCTTCCTGAATGAAAACAAATGCAAAGCGGTCGAACTGCTTGAACTTTTGAGTGAGCGCATTGAGATGCAGAAAATGCTGCTCAACCAGGAAGAGACACGGTTGTTCGAGGATTTTCTGCTGCACGAAATCGCGGAGGCCATTCGCACATCCATCTTCGAGGCGGAGGAGTGGGTGCAGCAGATCAATCAGGTGCTGAGTGGTCTACCTATGATTGGTGAACACTATGCCCTGCAATGGAAGCCACCAGCCGAGTATGACATGTCGAAATTGGGCAGCCACCTCGCGCAACATTACAAACTTTTGCGCAAGCCGACGCAAGTTCTGACATTGGAAGAGACGGAAACATTGATGCACGCGTTCCGCCAGGAGATCGATTCGGTACGGCTGCGGCAGCAAGAGAGTGCCGATATAAACTTTATGGACGCCCTGGAGCAGGTCTTCGATTACCGTGAATGGTTCCACTTTGATGTTCTGGTCACACCGATTGGAGGGCAGCGACAACGTTTGACTGATCGCGTGGCCGGTACGCGTAGTGGAGCAGAACAGCTTTTTGCGCTCTACGTACCGCTTTTCGCGGCCCTGGGCGCGCTCTATCGCAGCGCAGCGCCTGGAGCGCCCAATTTACTGGCATTAGACGAGGCTTTTGACAAGGTGAGTATCGCCAACACACAGCGTATCATAGAGTTCCTCGTCTCACAGGAATTCCAGTGGATCATGACCGGGCCACAGATCAGCGGAACAGGCGCGAAGATACCGGCCTGCGCGAGATACTTGATGATCCATGAGAAAGGCTCGCCAATAGCCACTGCTTCAGCCTCTTTCTGGAGCGATAGCCAGACTCTCTAGTCGGCTACAGCGCAACGATGGAGTTTGAGGTGAGCAATCGGTCAGAGCAACACGCGGGAAAAAAGGCGGCGGAATTCTTTACCCGGCCAGGTTTATCCCGCCTGGCGGTCAAACTGTATGAGAAGTATATCGAGGTTGGGCAGGTGGGAGGGCAGGTCATCCTAATGGATGCCACTGTTGATGAACGCCGCGACATCGCCAGCTTTCTCGGTAAGCCACTGTATGCTGATACACGTTTCAAGGTCAGACTTAAAGATGTTGAAAAGGCGCTCGAACACAGTTTTCGATGCACCTTGCCCGATATGCTGCGCGCCCATTTTCCTGACAAGGAACTGGTAACGCGCGCGCAGCAGCGGGCCGACCACGCCATATACCAGGCACATTTTCGCTCCGCCCTGTCATCTATCACGGCAGAACTCCCTCTGGAATCGCGTGGACGTTATTGGATGGAACAGGGCACGCATGGGCAGGAGTGGCTTTTTTCTCGCTACAAGAATGCGAAGGCGGAGGAACAGGAGCGACAATTGCAACTGGTGCGTTACATTGCTCACCTTCTCAACCAATTGCCACAACCTGACGCTCCACAGCGGCTCGCGCTGTTTGCGCAACGTACCAGTGGAGATCCCCACACCCTTGACCTTGATAGGCCCGCCGGCCGCCTCTTGCTGCTGGCTCTCAATGACCTGGTGCAGGGTGCTTCGGATACGGCCGTGGCTCACTTCGATCGTGAGCAAGCACTGCGCCTTTACGGTGATGCAGGATTATTAATAGATACGATCTCGTCCAGCGTGGCTGTCTTCAACCTGGCGAGCGCTGTCTATCACAATGGTGATCCTGACCAATTGCCAGTCGTGGCAGGGAGACGGGTTCTGCTTCTCCCTTTGAGTCAATTGCTCGAATGGGGGGACGTCTTGCCAGCACGCACAGATATCTTTGTCTTCGAGAATCCCCAGGTTTTTGAAGAGGTTATTGCGACCTTAGGGTCGAAGCGAAATGTACCTTCGTGTGTCTGTACGGCAGGATGGCCAAGTAGGGCTGCACTGATGCTACTCGACAAGTTGGTGGCGGCGTCACCTGATAATGCACTCTACTATAGCGGCGATTTTGATTTGAAGGGGCTACAAATCGCGGCATATCTGATGGCGCGCTATCCAGGCCGTTGTCACCCCTGGCGCTTTGACCCGGATTCATATACACTTGCTCTCCAGTCCGAGCCGGAGATTGAAGCTGTCGCCGCACACCCGCAGCGGAGCGAGTTGGACCTGCTCGGTACGCTCCCAGATAGCTTTGCTCCATTGATTAAGAAGATGCAGGGGAGAAAGGCGTGGGCTTATCAAGAGGGGATTGCGCGTTTGCTGGCCGGGGATATTCTGGGATGTGGCGCTTGATTTTAGATAGCTGATAGTATCCTGCACCATACACGCAGAGAGGAGATAGATAATGGGTACTTCCGATAACAGGTCACCATCTCGCGCGGACTTTATTCGCCAGTTTTTTCCTACCTCGCCCTACGTCGGGCACCTGGGCATGCAGTTGACGGAGATGCAGCCGGACGTGGCGGTGCTCACGCTCCCGTTTGCCGAGTCGCTCGTGACCATTGGGTCCACCATCCACGGGGGAGCCATCGCTTCGCTGATCGATACCGCCGCCACGGTTGCCGCCTGGTCAGACAATACCGTGCCTGAGAACATGCGTGGCACCACCGTAGGTCTGACCGTGACTTATCTGGCGCCTGCAGAGGGTGAGGATCTCCGAGCTACCGCGCGTGTGCTACGGCGGGGTCGTAGCCTGGTCTATCTCGATGTCGAAGTCCAGAGCGTGTCGGGGACGAGCGTTGCTCGGGGCCTCGTCACGTATAAACTCGGCTAGTTCAGCCAGTGGCCTAACCCACAAGGAGGCGTAGGGGCGCAATGAATTGCGCGCCATAGGCGTCAAGTTAAGAAAAAAGGACGGGAAAAACGAGGAGGGAAGGGGTTGTCCGTAGGGGCGTGAGTGGAGTGGATGGGGAGTGGGGACGCTTGCGTCGCCCTAGCTGGAGGGGAAGGCGCACGTGGGACCGCGACGAGGGCGACGCAAGCGTCCCCACCCCACGCATCATCCACCCCCGCCCCTACGGGACAACGGGGTTTCTTCCTCCTTAACTTGACGCCTATGGGGTGCAATTCATTGCGCCCTGTGGGATGGATCGCCTCCCCAGGCGGGCGCAATGAATTGCACCCCTACGCCCCTCTCGCCTCTTTTCCAGTATTATCCTTCTCTTTATCTGAAATGTATTGCCCACAAGGAGCGCCCCAACGATGACCTTCTGGCCTTTATGAAAGAACAGAGATGTACCTGTTGGCGTATCACGTGATATACTATATAGTGTTAATGTGAGAAGGCCATCTTTCTGCTGAGCGGTTATTCCCCTTATTGCATTTGAGGTAGCGGACGTAGTTCCGCGCACTTTTTTTGGCCTGATTATCCTATTTTCAGCGCACAAGTTTAGTGAGATGTATTCAATCAACACTATATCAGCCTGTGCCCCAATACTACGATCTACTAAAGACTTATGCAAAAAGCGACACACATGCTTTGATTGTGCTATCTAGAAAGGAAACATGGGTGATTTCTCCAAAAAGGGAAACGTCTAAAGTATTGATGGCTCTCGATTCATGGAAAGCTAACTTGCTCATCTTTATACGCATTATAGGCCTGCTGCGTCCACACTGGGTGCCGACGCTGGGCGCAGTGATTAGTATGGTGCTCTCCACGGGCTTCGCCTTAATAGTACCATGGTTACTGGCATGGGTAATCGATACAGGGCTGCGGCATGGCCAATTCAGTAGCCTACTTCTTGCTACAGGCGCAATCCTTGTTACCAGTTCACTGCGGGGCCTTTGCGCTTATGGACAGGGCTATCTTTCGCAAGCAGTTTCGAACCTCGTAGCGTATGATCTGCGAAACCGCCTCTACGATCACTTGCAAACGCTCAGCTTCTCGTTTCATGACGAAGCAGAGACGGGGCAGCTCATGTCGCGTTTGACAGTTGATATAGAGGCAGTGCGCAACTTCATTCCCCTGGGGCTGCTGCGCGGACTGGTAGCACTGGTAACCTTTAGCGCGGTCACAGTTATACTCTTTCGACTTGACTGGCACCTGGCCCTGGTAACCTTGATCTGCCTCCCAATCCTCGTTCTGCTTTCTGTGCAGGTAGGGCGGCGACTGCGCCCAATATGGTCAGGGGTGCAGAACGAAACGGGGGCGCTGGGTACAGTGATGCAGGAGAGTCTGAGCGGTATGCGCGTTGTGAAGGCCTTTGCCCGCGAAGAATTCGAGATAGCTAAATACGAAGCGAAGAACCGCGAGGTGAGAGAGCTCAACATGGGCGCGATGCGACTTTCAGCATGGAATCAGCCGCTGATGGTACTCGTACTCAACGTCGTCACAGTAGTGATCGTATGGATAGGAGGCATCGCGGTAATCGGGCATCAACTCAGCCTCGGCGTACTCGTAGCCGTCACGCAATATATACTGCTGCTAGGAACTCCTGTGCGTTCCTTCGGCTACATGGTCACCTGGTTTATGCGCGGCCTCTCCGGTGGCATACGCATCTTCGGCGTGCTGGATACCCAGCCAACCATCACCGATGCGCCCGGGGCAAAGGCGCTAAAACATGTGAAGGGCTACGTTCGCTTTGAAAACGTTTCCTTTGCCTATGGAAACGGGCGAGAAGTGCTACAAGATATCACTATAGATGCACAACCAGGGCAAATTATTGCCATACTTGGCGCTACGGGAAGTGGGAAAAGCACGATTTTGCACCTGCTGCCTCGCTTCTATGAAGCCACAAGCGGTCGCGTCACGATCGATGGGCAGGATATACGCAAGGTGACACAAACTTCCCTACGGCGCAACGTGGGCCTGGTATTACAGGATGTTTTCCTGTTCAATGCAACGCTGCGCGATAACATTGCATACGGCGTTGCCAGCGCAACCGACGAGCAGATCATAGCGGCGGCGAAGGTAGCACGACTCCATGATTTCGCCATCGGATTGCCAGATGGGTATGATACCTGGGTTGGAGAACGCGGCGTGACGCTTTCAGGCGGTCAGAAACAACGAGTGGCTATAGCGCGTACGCTGCTGCTCAACCCCCGCATACTGGTACTCGATGATTCGACTTCGAGCGTTGACATGGAAACAGAGTATCTTATTCAGCAAGCGCTGGATGCGGTAATGCGAGGCCGCACCACGTTTGTGGTCGCTTCTCGCCTACGCACGATCAAAAACGCCGATAAGATCATGGTGTTGGAGAAAGGCAGAATTGTAGAGCGTGGAACGCACGAAACGCTGCTCCCGCAAGGCGGCCCTTATGCTCAGCTCTACGATTTGCAGTTGCGCGAGCAGGAGGAATTTGAGGCACGCATGCTGGCCTCTTCGCCTGAACAGCAATGGAATGAAGAGAAGCGGGAGGCAGTACGATGAAACAGAGCTCTTACACCATCCACGGGCGGCGCAACCGGTGGCGCGAAAATAGCCTGGAAGGCGCTGATGAGAACGTATCAAAGAAATTTGACTGGTACGTCATCAAAAAATTCGGTCCTTACGTTGGCCGCTACAAGGGCTGGACGCTGGCGAGCGTGGCTCTGATGCTACTCTATACGGTGCTCAACCTGGCGAATCCCTTCTTGATAGGCGTGGCCATCGACCAATTCATCGGCCACAATGATTTAAGAGGGCTCGCAATTACGGGTATCGTTCTGATCATAGTGAACGTCTTGATGTGGCAGGCGCAGTACTGGCAGGTTTGGTCGATGTCATGGGCCGGGCAACAAATACTCTACAACCTCAGTTCCGACATGTTCACACACTTGCAGTCACTTTCACTCAGTTTCTACGATCGGACACAGATAGGTCGTGTGATGTCGCGCTTGCAGAGCGATATCGATGTGCTAGAGTCCATGCTGAGTTCGGGGCTGCTCTCAATGCTTGGTTCACTCGTATCCCTGGTGGGAATCATCATAGCGATGCTGGCGATGAATATAACGCTGGCCTTGCTTTCATTCACGGTTTTGCCAATCATGTTCGTGATCGCTGCCTTCTGGCAGCGCTTCGCGCAGCGTTCCTTCAGGCGTACACGCGCCGCCATCTCGGTGGTCAACGCAACGCTACAGGAGAACATTACCGGTATGCGCGTGATTCAAAGCCTTGCGCGAGAGGAACGCAACCGCGACGAATTTGATGAGCTAAACGCATATAACCGCGACACCAATCTTGAGGCGAGCCGCATAGCAGCGCTCATCTTGCCACTTGTAGAGGTTGTGGCTGCTATGGCAATTGCGATTACAGTCCTGTATGGAGGCGTGCTGGTATCACAAGGGAGCCTGAAAGTGGGTGTGCTTGTTGCATTCACCCTCTACATCAACCGTTTCTTTGACCCTATCCGCGAAATTAGCCAGCAGTACTCGCAACTGCAAAGGGCAGGTGTAGCTGCCGAGCGCATTTTTCAAATTCTGGAGACGCCTGTCGAAATAAAGGACAAGCCTGGCGCGGAGGAGCTGCCCCAGATACACGGCGAGGTGGAGTTCCGAAATGTCACATTCGGCTACAATCGTGACTTGCCTGTGTTGCAGGACTTCAACCTGCACATGAAGGCCGGTCAGACTGTAGCTATCGTGGGGCCGACGGGGGCAGGGAAAAGCACGATTGCCGGGCTGCTTGCGCGTTTCTACGATATACAGCAGGGTTCAGTGCTGGTAGATGGCCACGATGTGCGTGAAGTCACGCAGCACTCCTTGCGCAGCCAGATCGGGGTCGTGCTACAAGAGCCGTTTTTGTTCACGGGAACAATCCGAGACAACATTCGCTATGGCCGCCTCGAAGCAGCCGATGAAGAGGTAGCAGAAGCTGCTCGCGCGGTGGGAGTACACGATTTGATCACACAACTCCCGGAGGGATATGATACACTCATCCGGGAACGAGGTCGCAATCTCAGTGTGGGTCAACGCCAGCTCATCTCATTCGCTCGCGCGCTGCTGGCCGATCCGCGCATACTGATCCTGGATGAGGCCACGGCCAATATCGACACCTTTACAGAGTTACTGGTACAACAGGCCTTAAAACGCTTGTTACATGGGCGTACAGCGCTGGTGATCGCTCACCGCCTTTCAACTATTAAGGGAGCTGATAGCATCGTTGTGCTGCAGGGAGGGCGGATCGTAGAACAGGGCACGCATGCGGAGCTTCTGCAAAGGAACGGCATCTATGCCTCGCTGTATGCGATGGGTTTCCGTCATACGTAGAACAGCATAGCTGGTAAATGTATGGAAGAGACTGAAATAGACGTTAACCTGGTTGGAAATGAAGTATGGAGCTATCTCCTTTTCTTCTTCTTAGATCTACTGAGTTTGCGAGGAGTAGGAGTAGAAGAAGAGGCTGGCACAAACTTCGCCGTATTGAGTACTGAGCGGAACATCTGGACATAGGGGGCATCGGGATCGAGCCTGGCGGCCCTATTCAGGAACACTTCCGCCTGTCGATAGTCGCCACTATCCAGGTACATTGTGGCCAGGTAAATACACAGAACGGCAGAATCTGGATTGGCGCTCAAGCCCTCCTCGATGGCCTCAATGGCTTTCTCAGGCTGGTTGAACTTCGTGAACATTTTGCTGAGATCATAATAGAGGTCTCCATTATCGGGTTGCAATTCTATGGCGCGTCTATAGTTGGCCTCAGCCTCCTCAGGATCATCAAGCTCCTCATAGGCTTTAGCAAGATCAACCCAGGAATCGGCAAGGCCAGGTTCAAGTTCCGCGACACGCTGATAGTGGCGCAACGCCTCCTCATACTGCTCTCGCTCCATAGCAACTTCGCCCAGGTGCAGCTCAATATGAGCCACCTGGGATGGCTCGGTAGTCAGGGCTTTAGCCTGTAGAAGGTGTTCCTCTGCTTCATCAAGACGATCATCCTCTATATAAAGTTCAGCTAGAGTGATATGTGGTTCGGGTTTATCCTCAATGAGGAGCGATTCTTTCAGCGCCTCCTCTGCACGTCCCTGGAGGCGCATTGCACGTTCATCGTCTCCTTCGTCGAAGTATTTCTCACTCAGACTCAGCTGCACTTCAGCCATCCGTGTCAAGTACAGTGCACGATTCTCTTCGAACCGCCATGCGAGCGGTTCCAGGTAGACGAGACAACGCTCGAACTGTTTAAATACGATCATCCGCCCGCTTGCTTCCTCGTACAATTCTCGTTCAAGTGGCATCTTTTTGATAAGTGCATCGGTGCAGCCAGCGGCACGAAACAAGCGCGAGTAAATCTCATCTGCAAAGTGCTCCGTATCCGCCTCTGAGAATCGTTGTACATCTTCAAGGTTATACTTTTGCCTGAACTCCAGCAGGTATCTGTCAAGCTCCTCAATGTTCTTCTGCAACTCCTCTACGGATAAACGCTGGGCAGCTGTCCCTTCATCGACCATACTCTGGATACGCCAGGCATCTTGCTCCTGAATCAGCGTAAACGTTGCCCAAAACCAGTGTCGCTGTGTTTCTTCGTAGACCGCAATCGCTTGGGGAAGTTCTGGAAGCGTATCGCTAAGAGGTGTTGGATCCATTGCGATGGACCAGCCAGCCTCAAACTCTCTCATGTCAGGCGAACGGTCCACACCAGGTGGAAGCCAGAGCCCCGATTTTTGAGGCTCGCGTTCATGGATAAAATCCGGTACCAGGTCGCCCTGATTGGCTGCATTTGCCCATTCTTCGCGACGTTCGACCCATTCGTCGAGTGAGAGTCCTTCGCGCAAGGGGCTCTCGTTCGAGAGCAGGTCGTAGGCCGTGTCGTAGTCATCATTGACCCATGACTCGACAAAGGTTGTGACAACATCCTGGGGACTCAAATCACGCAAGGCTGTATAATCCTCGTTCTCTTCATCCACATATTCATTCTTATCTTCGTCAAGGGTGGGAGTCTGTGGTACCAGAGCAAGTGGTTGATCAACGGGCGGATGCCACTGTGGATTAATTTTTGCTCCCTGGAGTTGGATCAGTGAGCGCCGAGCTTCCTTACGAGCACCTTTTACAGGGCTTAACTCGTTGATGGCGAGTAAAACATCGGCGGCATCTGTATGACGTTCTTCCGCTAATGCTTTGGACAAGGCCACCTGGGCAGGTTCGGTCATCGAGTTTATTTCAGCCAGAGCGGCTTCCACCTGCTCGCGGGTTGTGCTCAAACGTAATCCTTCGGCGATCTGGTGATATTGTTCAAATACGCGCTGCGCCTGCGTTTTATCTTCCTGCGAGACCTGGAGCGATTGATGTTTTTTCTTTGCCATTACATACAAACCTTCCCAACAGCTAGATGGTTGTCATTTACATTGGAGGTATTTTACTCTTATCTTTGCATGCGCACAATGTTTTGTGGGTTAGGGGGGAAAGATACTAGTTTTTGGTGTTAATAGTTGCGTTTATCGGGTAGGTTCGATGGCGTGACGCCTACCTCAAAAAGTGCTGAAACTTCTCCCTTGTCTGAGACGTTACTACCACAAAAGTTAACGTACATGGAAAGAGGGAAGAAGATAGGAGGACATCATGATAGAGGATTCTGCTCAGGGAGTAACGAACGCCAAGGCAGCCTACGAAGCTCGTCCCTGGCTCAAGCACTACCCGAGTCATGTCGGACCGGAGATCACACCGCAGTTTACCAACGGGCTTGACATGTTTCTGAAGACAGTGCAGGATCTGCCTGAGCAGGCAGCTATACACTACTTCGATAAAACCATGAGCTATGGTGAACTTGACCGAAAGAGCAGTGCTTTAGCGGCTGCACTAAAGGAGCGAGGTGTGACCCATGGTGACCGCATAGCCCTGTATCTCCAGAACATCCCCCAATTTCTGATCGGCTTGTACGGAGCATGGAAAGTAGGAGCCATTGTAGTGCTCTGCAACCCGATGCTCAAGCACCACGAGCTTGAGTATCACCTCACTGATTCTGGTGCAAAAGGGCTCATTTGTCTCGAGTCTTTGTATGAAACGGTTGCCCGAGACACCGTTGGCAACACGAAGGTTGAGTTCGTCATTACCACCAATGAACTCGACTTTGCTGGGGAAGGGCCACCTCCGGCTCTGCTGGCCTCATCCAAGAAACAGCGGTTTGAGGGGACACTCGATATGCTTGAACTGCTGCGCCAATTTGAGGGAGGACCCGTTGAGTTTGCCAACCTCGCCCCGACAGATGTTGCTGTACTGATCTATACGTCTGGGACCACGGGACAGCCGAAAGGGGCGATGAGCACACATGCCAACGTTGTGTTTAGTGCGACAATCTACCAGAAATGGGTGCCGCTCGATAGCCACGACGTCGTCATCGGGGTCGCCCCTTTCTTCCATGTCACTGGTCTCATCGCGCACGTTGCAGTGGCAGCGCTCGTTGGCATGCCTATTATCATGTTCTATCGCTTCGAGGCAGCAGAAATGCTGCGGCTCATCGAGAAGTGGCATGGCAGCTTCACGGTGGCTTCGATCACGGTCTTTATTGCCCTACTGGCCCATCCCGACATCAAAACGCGCGACTTGTCGTCTATGAAAAAGATCTACAGTGGGGGAGCTCCTGTATCGTCGGCGACGGTTGAAAGCTTTCAGGAGGCCACTGGAGTCTATATCCACAATGTGTATGGACTGACTGAATCAACCAACGGGTGCTTGCTGGTTCCGCTGGGAGCGCATGCACCCGTCGATCCCGACTCAGGAGCCTTGTCGGTTGGTTTGCCTGCCCCTAACACGATCTGCCGGGTCGTTGATATCACTACAGGTCAGGACCTTCCCGTTGGCGAGGTGGGAGAGCTGATTATCAAAGGGCCCGAGGTCGTCGCTGGCTACTGGGAGAAGCCAGAAGAGACTACCAATGCCATCCGTGATGGTTACTTGTACACCGGTGATGTGACCAGGATGGATGAAGATGGCTGGTTTTACATAGTTGATCGCAAGAAGGACCTGATTATCGTCTCTGGCTACAAGGTCTGGCCGCGGGATGTTGAGGATGTCCTCTATCAACATACGGCTGTGCACCAGGCTGCTGTGGTCGGCGTACCAGATCCGTACCGCGGTGAGACAATCATCGCCTATGTTGCCCTCAAAAGCGACTATGAGGGTAAGGTGACGCCTGAGGAGTTGATCGAGTTCTGCAAGCAGCGCCTGGCGAATTATAAATATCCCCGAAAAATTGAGATCATGGAGGAGTTGCCCCAGACGCAGACGGGCAAATTTCTGCGCCGGGAACTACGCGACAAGGCCCAGCACTAGGCTAATACCGATGGGCGCCTTTTCTTGTGCCCATCGGTATTATATGTCTTGACCCAACTTTAACTATATCGAGTTGAACCCTTCTACGGTGCAAGCGTAGAGCGAACTGGCAGCTATACAGAGGAGATGGTACCATGACTGAGCAACATCGTACGACAGATATAGAGAATCTGTGGCTGGAGTGGAACAAGGCCAATCAGGATTTGTGGAACCGGATGCTGCAAAGCTGGACCAATCCAACTCGCCAGGGCGACATCTTTTCTCTGTGGCCCGAGTGGAACAAGGCCAACCAGGACTTGTGGAACCGAATGCTGCAAAGCTGGATAGAGACTGAGACGTTTGCGCAACTGCTGGGCAAAGCCATGCAAAACTATGTGACAATGCACGATGCATTTGGCAAGGCACTACAAGAATATATGGTGCAGGCTCTTCAAACAATGAAGATTGCATCAGCTGATGACATCACCCGCCTCGCCGAAATGATCATCAACCTGGAAAACAAGGTCGACCAACTCGCCGACGAGGTCGAGAAGGCAAGTAAGACCGCTGACTAGACATCTGTGACTAACGTTGCTCAAAAGGCGGAAACGCAAGAAGGAGAGTGCAGAATGAGCACAGGGCAAGACATGGAAAAGATGGTAGCGCGTCTGCGTAGCCTTAGCGAGCATACCACCAAGATAGTCGATGCACAGGTAGGTCAGACCCCTAAGACACTGGTCTGGACGAAGAACAAGGCGAAGCTGTATCGCTACGAGCATACGAGCGATACTCCCATCAAGTTGAAGACCCCGCTTCTGATTGTCTATGCGCTGGTCAACAAGCCGTTTGTCCTCGACTTGCTTCCTGGGCGTAGCTTCATCGAGTACCTAGTGAAGCAGGGCGTGGATGTCTATCTGCTTGATTGGGGCACCCCTGGTCCCGAAGATAAGCGGCTCCGCTTCGATGATCTGGTGATGGAGTATCTACCACGTGCTGTGCGGCAGGTGCTCAAGACTTCGAAAGCAAAGCACCTCAATATCCTGGGCTATTGTCTTGGAGGAGTTCTCACCACACTCTACGTAGCTACGCACCCCGATGCCCCGCTCAACAGCGTGATCCTGTTAGCGGCGCCTATCGACTTCTCCCATGTAGATCTCTTTAGCAGCTGGCTCGACCCACGCTACCAGGATATTGATAAACTGGTCGATACCATGGGCAACGTGCCCGCCGAGTTCGTCGGTGTGGGTACCAAGCTTCTCAAACCCTATCTCAGCTTCGTCGGCACCTATCAGAATCTTTGGGAAAACGCCGAAGATGAGAAGTTTGTCGAGACGTGGGGAGCGATGAACCGCTGGATTGAGGAAAGCGTACCCTTTCCTGGGGAGGCCTTTCGTCAATGGATCAAGGATTTCTATCACAGTAACAAGCTCATCAACGATCAGCTCGTGATTGCCGGTCAGCAGGTGCGCCTGTCGAACATCAAGTTCCCTATCTTGAACATTGCCGCCGAGGCGGACCACCTGGTGCAGCTTTCGCAAACCCAGCCCACGCTCAACAAAGTTGGCAGCACTGAGAAAGAGTTTGTCATTATGCCAGGGGGGCACATTGGTCTTGTCACGAGCCGTAAGGCTGTGAAAAACCTCTGGCCTAAAGTGGTGGACTGGCTGGCAAAGCATTCGGACTAAAAGAAGGCAAATTCCAGCCATAAACAAACTTCCACCCAAAAATAGCTTGCGGCATTCAGAAAAATACAGTTTAAATACCATGATTACATCCCCACCCTCGGCCGATACTGTACCGCTTCGGCGATATGGTTGGCGGCGATATCTTCGCATTCGGCGAGGTCGGCGATGGTGCGGGCCAATTTCAGGACGCGGTGGTAGGCTCGCGCAGAGAGGTGCAGTTGCTGCATGGCGGCCTTCAGGAGCCGCTCGCCGGAGGCGTCGGTTTTGCAGAAGTCGCGCACTTCGGAGGGGCCCATCTCGGCGTTGCAGGTCATCTTGGTTCCAGTGAAACGCTGGAGTTGGCGCTCACGCGCAGCCTGCACGCGTGTGCGGATGGTGGTCGAGTTTTCGGCGTTGCGTTTATCGGCCAGCTTCTCGTAGTCGACGCGGGGGACTTCGACGTGGATGTCGATGCGGTCCAGCAGCGGACCGCTGATGCGCTTCTGGTAGCGCATGATGGAGGAGGCGGAACAGCTGCATTCTCTGACCGGGTCCCGATTAATTTCTGAATGCCCGATATATATGTTCGAGAGCGTATCCTTGGCTGATATGCTCCTGTTCTAGACGCATGTTTCCCTCAGCCAGGTGCAAAAAAAGGGCATGCTCTTCAGGAGTCAGATATGGTAATTGTCGGACAGAACAGGGCATTCCCGCCACGCAAAAGCCAGAGAACGTCTGCAGTGTTGCCTCATTCATCATCAGCGAGACAACATGTGGGAAAATAGCTCGCAACTGTGAAAGGATCTGGAAGCCCTGCGCATCTAGGTCGCCCCAGTAGATAAGAGGGCATTCTCTTAGCCAGGGTATCGCGGCTAGACCACCGACCTTAAATCCTCCTCCATGAAGAGCAAAGGTGTCGCGCAATGCTGGGAGGGAGAGGAAGGTCATTTTGTTCTCGGTAATCATGCAATGCTGCGCCCGCAAGTCCAGACGAGCGAACTGTGAACGGGGGGCACACAATTCGCTCAGAGGGATACCATATCTCTTCTCCAATTGATCGTCCAGAAAGCGAGCATGTATAAGTGGCTCATCCTCGCGCAAGCCAAAACGCTGCTGAAAGGTGGGAGCATCCGGCACGATCGCCTCCGCAGGAAGCAGCTGCTCTAGTAATTCGCGTAGGATACCAATATGCTCTTCCACGTACTTTGTATGGACGCTGAGGGGCAGTTCGCGAATATAGAGCCCCGGCCTGGGGTGCTCTAAAAAATAGCGACATACTGCGAGCAGGCCCGACCAGTCGCTGTGGTACTCGATAACCTTCTTAGGAGAGCTAAGCATCCAGGCTTCTAATTGCGGAACCTGCTCGCGAATCAGTGCCACATCCCGTTGGAAATGGAGAAACTCGCTTTCTTTGTCAATTAGACGGAGAAAATCCGTGGCAGTTTCCAGAATAATGCGCATCGGTAGCGTCTGTGTCTTCAACGAGCGCTTCTGATGTTGTTGCCATTCAATGGAATAGCCATAGCCAAGCACGGCTTTAGACTGCGCTTGCAGTTGTTGCACCGCAGCACGCAGAGGGATAAAATCAGTGGGCAATTTGCCGACAGGAAAGGTGAGGGGAATGTAGGGTTCCCCTCGTATCCAGGATTGCAAAAAAGCGCCATAGCCACGCTGTGCTTTTTGCTTAATTTCCTCTAGTGTAATCATCGTCCCTCCTGCGCTCGCCAATTCCGCTTATACTCCTCATACTGAGCGGACGTAAGGTTGTAGACTTTAGAATCGTTTTCCTCCTCGTTGTTGGTTGCAAAATGGCAGGCCGAGATATATGGCTCGGCAACATGAATTTTGTCGAGTGGGGTCACTACCAGCACCTGTAGGTCAAGCTGCCGAAACAACTCCATCGCATAACGAGCATTGCGCTCGTCTGATTTACTGAAGGCCTCATCCACCACCACAAAACGGAAAGTACGTTCGCGCCCTCTCTCCTGGTCCAGTCCATACTGATAGGCGATGGCCGAGGCGAGAATGGTGTACGCGAGCTTGGCTTTTTGTCCACCAGATTTGCCTGAAGAGTCCGAATAATAGTTTTTCTGCGTATCATCCTCGCGGTACAGCTCGGAGGCGGAGAAATCGAGCCAGTTGCGAACATTAGTCACTTTGTTGGTCCAGTTGACCTCTTTCTCAAAACGCTGAAGCAGCAGCCGGATACGCTGGAAACTGTTTTCGTTTTCCTCTGGTGTACGGGCCTGCCCAACATCGGGTAAGCAGTCTTTTAGCAGGTTGCGGAACTCTTTGATATCAGCATCGTGGGTCCGTTCACAATTTAACTGGATATAAGTAGAGTCAGTATAGTCAATGGAACGCAGCGAACCATTGAGATGGGCGATGCTGTCTCTGATATCTTCTTCTTGCTGCTCCAATACAGCTTTGAAGCTGCCAATATCTGTCACTACTTTCTCATTGAGCAAGGCTTTAAATTGATTGCGATACTTCGGCAAATCATCGTGCTGGATGCGTTCGTAGTGACGCCGATATTCGTCGAGTGCCCCAATGGAGGCATCCATCTCCTGGGCCAGCGCTGGCTTCGTCTGGAGAAAACTACGCATGCCATTGACAATATCTGTCACTTGCTGGCGTAACTGACCTTGAAAAGAGTTTACCCGATTTGTATAGAACTGCCGCAGTCGATCACGCATATCATCAATGGTTTCCAGAGACAAGGATGGCAATTTCTCACGGTCCTGAATATCTTTGAGATCTTTCCGGATGCGCTCTAATACAGGAGTTTCACGGGTCAGGATTTCATCGTTGAGCAGGCTTTGACAGGTTTTCTGTTGTTTTTGATATGACTCAGCATCTTTTTTCAAGTTAGCAATTTTACCTACAACCTGGATGTGCTCCTCCTGTTTCTCCTTCTGCTGCGTTTCTGCTTCATTAAGTTGGTGTCTCAGTGTTGCCAGGTGGGTGCTACTCGCTTCTAATTCCTGGAGTTGCCTGCGAAGGTCTTGCAACTGCCGTGCCAGAGCCCGCCAGTCAATCAGTTCAAAGCTGTCAAACGCCAGCAGTAGTTGTAAGGCACTCTGCTTCCCTCGCTCTTTGTCTTGCTGTTCCTCAACCTGAGCAACTAGCCCGGATACTTGCTCGAGTTCTGCTTTACAACTGGCAAGCTCCTTTGCAATAAGCGCCTGCTTTTCCCGATTATCCCACCCTAAGACGTAGTTTCTGCGATCTCCCAGCGGCTTGCGATCATCCTTCTCATGACGAGCCTGTCCGTGTTTGATCTGCCCATTAAGCGTAAGCGCGCGATGGGTACGCCGAAATTCTTCCAGTGATACGCAGCAACGATAGTTGAAACCATCGATCAGTTCTGCTCTCAACCACTGGGTAAAGGTCGTATCGGGTTTCACCTCCAGTTTATGATAAAGAGAATCTGCCTCTAAACGCTCGCTGGAGCGCGGAGTACGTATCCCGTTGACTCGCTGATAGACCAGCCTCCCATGCAAATTGGTGCTGTCCACATAGCGACTGACCTGCTGGTAATACTGTTCCACGACGAGCATTTGACTGCCAAAATTGTGCAAGAGACGCTCAATAGCCGGTTCCCACTGCTGTTCACTACTGCGTACGCGTAACAGCTCGCCGATAAACGGAAGGTCTGTTTCATTGAGTCTCAGTTTCGCTGCCATTTGCTGGCGGATCTCGATATCGTCGCTAGAGATCTGGCTACTGCGCTGCTTGAGAGAATTCAACTCTTTTTCATGTTCCTTACATTGTTCTTTGAGCCTGGTCGCATCCTGTAGGTATGTATCTCGTTCTTCTGTAAGCTCTTCTAAACGTCGATTGATCCGTCCCTGGAGCGAGTTTGCCTGCTGCCTTGTTGTGTGAAATGCTTCCTCATTGTCATAGCAAGGTAGATCAAGCAATTTCGCCAATCGATCGTATTTTTCAGCTTGATGTTTGCGATTTTGCTTATATTGCTCATTCTGTTCGATGTCACGTTTCAGATCTTCTATACGCTGGCCTACCTTATCATTTCTGATAGCAACTGCTAGATCGCGAATTTGCCGGGAGAGATTGTCCAACGTCTTTTGGAGCATTTGTCCGTTTGATTCATATGCCATCTGTTCCTCCTGTGTATTCGCGATGGCGTCCGCCAGCAGCGTCAGTTTACTTTGTGCCATCGACATAGGGAGCAATTCGGCGCAGCGGTTTGTCTCAGCGATGCGTCCCTGAATCTCCATATATTTTCGCGCATCTTGCATCAGCGGCTTCAGAATGGCAAGCTGACGATCTGCCAGTTGAATGGCATCATGAGCACCGGTGAGATTCGCAAAATTGTCTTGCAATTGCTTGATGCGCATTTGGGCATCCATTTTTTCCAGCATATGCTCCCGCACAAAGGCGTTGAGACTGCCAATTTCTTTGATGGAAACGATCTGATTAAACAGGTCGAGGGCTTTTTCTGAGCGGAAGGAGAGCAATTGACGAAAATGCTGGCTATATTTGGCGAATTCATCGTAGACCTCAATGCCTTGTGCCCGATAGTGCTTGCGCAAGTCTTTTGGAGAACCGCGCAGACGAAAGTGATCGTTGATACTGAGCGCGCAAGGGGCAATAAAATAGAGTTTATGAACTTTTTCCTCCAACCACAGAATTTGCGCCAGAGTCACCACTTGTCCGAGCACATCATTGGCAAACACAGCCAACAGGACAGAGTGGGTATCGTTCTGGCGTAGATATTGTGCTTTCGAGCGATTGCTTTCGAGTTCTTTCTGCTTGCCCCAGGCTCCCAGGACATAGGAACGCTCATCGCGCTCGCGTTGTTTCTCCGAACCTGAAGCGAGATTATAGGTGCGCCGGTGAAAAGGAACCAGCAGTGTGAGCAGCGCATCGACTAATGTTGACTTGCCGGAACCATTCGCGCCGGTTAGCAGGGCACTCCCCCCTGAGGAAGTGATGGTCCAGATACGCTGGTTGAAGGTGCCCCAGTTATAGACCTCCAAACGCTGCAAGCGGAATCCATCAACCTTGATCTGGCTCTCCCCGAGTTCTGATCCACTGCTCAGTTGTACCATACATCTTCAGCCTTTCTTTGAGTTGATGCAATTTCTCTGCATCTAGTTTCGCTTTGAGAATACGTCGCACCTCAAAGTAATCTGCTCCCAGGTGAGTGCGCTTTTTGAGAAAGCCCAGATCCACCACTTGTTCGATGAGCGAATCGGCCTTGCGTCGCATCACCAGTTCATTTGTGCGCTCAGGTAAGGAAGGAAGCAGCATTTCATGGATTTGATCTCTGGTAAGAATACAGGCTGCACTATCCAGATTGGTGGCTTCAAACTGCAATAACTGTTCGCGCAGTAGAACACAGAGGAGCGTGACATGATAGCTGAGCGGGATGCGTCGTGTCAGGCGAGGCAAATCAAGGAGATTGCCTTCTTCATCCGCACATAGGCAAAGCCATCTTCTTCGTGAAATTGCAACTCCAGACCCATCTGCGCACAAAACATCTGTACCTGTTCGGTATATTGAAGCAGCAAATTCCAGGTAATGGTATCGTCATGATAGAGTGGCCCTTGCAGAAGCCTGATCACTACTGCCGCATAAGGCGCAACCAGATTAGCTCGCATGCGTTTTCCTTCGATAGTAGATCTGGGGCACTCGCAAGACCGTTTCCTGCATGGTCTCAGTGAGAGAAGCAAAGACAATCTCTTCACTTATGTCCGGGTCAATAGTGTGACGCGGGTCTTTGGCTGCCAGGACACAATAGGCCAGAATCTCGGCCAGTCCTTTCTCCACAGAATAATGCTCCAGAACCTCAGATAGCCGTATCTGTGGCTGGCTTTCCAATAACGTCTCTATATGCCTCTCTAATTCTTCTTCATCGATAGAAAACTGGTCATAGAGACTCGCCAGATCAAGGTCGTCCAGATCTTCTTCGCTAATACTGTCCGGTTGATTGTCAAATGTCGGGGTCTTTGGCAGTTCCC
>WNGQ01000106.1_pt1 | contig 74252 bp, 62 predicted proteins | sample 5407661 | NCBI WGS metagenome assembly WNGQ01 (sample SAMN13153382, study PRJNA577476) | soil metagenome | isolation source: 60 cm soil or saprolite under Garry oak tree replicate 2 | place: USA:California | collected 2016-06-15
CATCGGGTTATGTACGAGGAAAACGGATGCCAATCAAAACGGAAACTGATCAAGATCAGAATACCAACCAGACTGAATGTGAATCCCACGACGACGCCAAGCTGTCCAGCCGCGCGTTGCGCCCGCACCGTCGCCGCCAATCCCCACTTGCATAAAAAGTTCCAAACGCCGACGCCCAGGTGGAACGACGACGCCAGAATCCCCACCACAAAAAACGCCAGGTACCAGGGATTCTGCAAATCCGCATAGACTGTGTCGTAGGTGGATCGTCCTTCCGTCAACCAGCGCTCGGTGTACAAATGCCATCCGATATAGACAAATGCAATCAGCCCTGTATAGCGCTGCAGCGTGTACAGCCAGTTCTTCACCCAGGGATATTGCGATACGTTTGATTTCCCGCTCAGCCAAATATACACGCCGTACCCACCGTGAAACAGAATCGGCAGAACGATCACGAACAGTTCTACAAATGGCCGGAACGGAATTGTCTGCAGCTCTTGCGAAACTGCGTTGTACTTTTCGGGACTTACCAGCGCGGCGCTGTTCGACCAGAAATGTTCCGCCAGGAACGCGCCAACGGGAACTAAACCGCTCAACGAATGAAGTTTTCTGAGGAGGTAACTCGTGTCAGGCCGGGTTGTCGTTGCGGACATGCCCTCTCCGCTGCTCGTCTTCCGCTCCGGTCTTGCCAAGTTCAGCGCGGGAATCTTTTTACTTGCAGCAAACCGAGTATAGCAGTTGGCCACGATGATGCAAAATTACGACGCGCATTCTTGAATTTGAAATTCTCGAAACTTGCGAACAATTTCGGGCTTTGCGGAGACTTTCCTTTGTTATCTTAAGATTGTACGCAGGCGCCGGCGCGCGCAATCTCGCCGGAGTCCTCAAATTGAGATCACCCTTCACCAGCCCATGAGCAAAAGTCTCGCCGCCGAATTCGAACTTCTCGCCAATAGCCTGAAATCTGGAGATGCGACCAACAATCAGCTCTCCATTCCAGCGCTCGCCGATCGAATTGCCAAAAATCTTCACGTCAAACCCGATGAAGTCGCGATCCTCGCGGTGTCCGAACGCCGGCGTCATCTCTACTTCCTGGTGCCGGAAGCGCTACGCAACGTCGGCCAGATTCCGTTGTCCAGCACGTCAGCACTGGCGGCACGCACGGTGCGCGAAAGCCGGCCAGACATCGCAAACAATTTCTCCACAGTTCGTCACGCAAGCGTTTTTGAAGGCATCAAAGCCGACTCGCTGACTGCGTCGACGATTCAGAAAATTATCAGTGCTCCGATTCTTGCCGACGGAAGCGTGATTGGCGTAATTCAAATCAGCCGTAAAGCGCCGACGGTTGCCGAGGCCGGACCCGATTTCACCTCTGATGATCTCGGAAAACTTCTCGCGATCTGTAAACCGCTCGGAAAACTGATCCAGCACGTCGCGAAGGATTGAGCTTCTCGCTCTCCGCCGCAGATTAAATTCTTGTTTATATCTCGTTTGGCGTTGACACTCGATACCCTTCTTGTTACTTTTCCACAGCACCAAAATTTCTTGCTCCTACTTCACACACACGGAGGCCGCGCACCGGCACTATGGCGTTTGTCGCTAAGAAAATTTTCTTGACCAAAGGCGTCGGTAAACATCGTGAGCGGCTTTCCAGTTTTGAGCTTGCCCTGCGCAATGCGGGCATTGCAGCGTGCAACATCGTTCGCGTCTCCTCGATCTTTCCACCCAACTGTAAATTGATTTCGCGCAGCGAAGGTTTGAAACACATCAAGCCCGGACAGGTCGCATTCACAGTCATCAGTGAAAACTCAACGAAGGAACCGCATCGCCTCATTGCTGCAAGCATTGGGCTCGCGCTTCCCAGCGACAAAACGATGTACGGTTACCTCTCCGAGCATCATTCCTTCGGCGAAAGCGAAGAAATCGCCGGCGAATACGCTGAAGAACTCGCGGCCGAAATGCTCGCCACCACTTTGAACGTGGAATTCGATCCGGATCTCTCGTGGGACGAAAAAAAAGAAGTCTATCGCATCTCGAACAAGATCGTACGCACCCTCAACGTCACGCAATCCGCCGTCGGCGATAAGCGCGGCCTCTGGACCACCGTTCTCGGCGCCGCCATTCTCATCGGCGAAGACGACTGAACGTGTCGGTCAGCCCAAGGATCCCTACTGAAATTTCGGGGGAGCCTGCCGGGCCAACTGTGGCTGATACTAGCGGTCGTCATCGCATGCATTCTTTTAACCATTCTCATGTTCTCTTATCCAATAAGGTCCACGTCTAAATCGTAGGCGGTTTTCAGCCACTTCTCTACTTCCTGATCAATTTCCGAAGCGGATTTCAATTCAATCCGATGCGTGATGCGGTCCTTTTTCGACAGACCGCCCGTATCCACGAGCCTCTTCGGCAATCTTTCTTTGTACTGCGTCAGCGCAAGTCCCAAATCCAGTCGCGTGTTTGTGGTTGGCTTGATCTGCGCGAATACATGATTCCGGTATAGCGGCACAATGGTCTTGCAAGGGCACGCTTTTACATCAACACCAAGTTCCGCAGCCAGTTGCAGCACCTTTTCGTAGATAGGCCGAAGCGCTTCCTTCTTTCCTGCGTACTGTTCCTCGACATATGTCGGCGCAACTGCGAGATATTTTTCAGGACTGTCTTCTTCGGAGCCTTTTCCATCGACGCGCGCCGCAATCCACCATGCACCATTGGTGCCTAGCTTGTGTTTCGTTTTCAGCCAGTCGCGTCTTTGCGCTTCCGCCTTCGGACCTTCTTCCTTTACCAGCGCGATCCACTCTCCGAGTGACCGACCTGTTTTTGGCTTGAGCTCCGTAATCCATTTCTGCACCATCGCCACGCCCGGGTGCACACCATAAATGGATGAAACTCCGCTCTGCTTCGCTTCTGTACTCATGGCCAACAACCTCTCTTCCGTTGTCCACGCCGCTACATTGGTCTTACCTCGTTCCAGCGTCCCTACCTCTTGAAGTATCCTATTCGCTCCAGCACCGCACCCACCACCAGCGGCAGCGCCACCGTCGCGTCCTCAAATACTTCCGCAAGCTTTCCGCCTTCTTCCGGCGGGACGAATTTTCCCCACGACACTGCTTCCGTGTATGTGCTTCCGCTCAACCCGCCCCAATGTACAGGCTCGGGACAAATCCGCACTCCGTACGCATATCGTTTCAGCGGCAAGTTTTTGTACCCGCGCCGCGCCATCAACTCTGCATACACGCCAAATTGCTGCGACCAGTTCCGCGGCACTCCACCGCCAACCGTGAAAATACCCATGCGCTTCGTTGCCATCATGGTGTCCGCGAATTTTTCAAAATCCTCGAATGGATCAAACCGCAACAACGGCCGCTTGTCACGCTGCCTGCCAAACTTGTGCAGCGCAAAATCAATTCCCAGCTCCGAATCGGAAAACGCGGGCACAAAAACCGGCACGTCATGTTCGTACGCAGACTTTAAAATCCCGCGTCCCTTCGTGTTCTTCACCAGATATTCGCCGATTCGCCGGTGCAGCTTCCAGCTGCAAACAATTTCTTTCTCGTCCCAATCTTCCAATATCGAATCCACTACTTCTTCCACGTGATCCAGGTTCGTTTCCGGCTCCAGCGAGTCATACACGCGGTTGTATCCCGCGTTGAATAATTCGTTGTCATTCATCTTTGCCGGGTCATAACGAAAGTGTGACAGCCCGGTGGCTTCGACCAATCCGTGCGCCATCAGAGCCCCTGTCGAAACAATTGCTTTCACGATTCCGCTTTCGATCAAATCGCAAAAAACGAGTCCCATTTTTCCGACCGTCAGAGCTCCAGCCAAAGTCATCACTACAAAACAATCTTTATCGCGCGCCATTGCTTCCAGCACGTCAGCGGCATCGCCTACTTGCCGCGCTGTGTAGGCCGTGTCACCCATCGCGCGCACTAATTCGTCAATCGTGCGACATTTCGATAAATCCAATGGAAAAATGGGGCGCAGTTTGTCCTTCACTGGATCGTGGAGCACTCGTCCCGTCACCGTCTTCACGCTCGATGCTCTTTTCTTTGCCTTCGCCATTTCGCTCCCGTGCTTCTCGAAACGAACTTCACGTTTCTGGAATGTTTCTTGCGGATGAATGCGCCAACGTGAATTCTCGTGACGCATCTTACTTTTCCCCGCAACCTTCGTCAAAGAACTTTCGTCTCTGTCTCCGCGATCTGTGCGCCTCCGCGTTAAATTTCTTCGGTCAGCGTGTTACGATACTTCTCATGCCGGATAAATTTACTGTTGGCCTGATTCAAATGCGCTGCACGAAGGACGCTGCGGATAATCTCGCGCGCGCCATCGACAAAATCCGCGAGGCGAGCAAACGCGGCGCGCAAATCATCTGCATGCACGAACTGTTTCGGGGTGAGTATTTCTGCCGCACGGAAGACGCCGCGCTTTTCGATCTCGCCGAAGCCGTCCCCGGTCCAACTACCGAGGCGCTCTCCAAAGCCGCCAAAGAAAGTAACGTTGCTCTGGTCGTTTCTCTTTTCGAGCGGCGCGCCGCCGGTGTTTATCACAACAGCTGCGCCGTGCTCGATGCCGACGGCTCGTTCCTCGGCAAATATCGCAAAATGCATATTCCCGATGATCCGCTGTACTACGAAAAGTTTTATTTCACTCCCGGCGATCTCGGTTTTCCAAACTTCGACACGAAATACGGACGCATCGGAATTCAAATTTGCTGGGATCAGTGGTATCCCGAAGGCTCTCGCCTGACCGCACTGAAGGGCGCGCAAGTTATTTTTTATCCCACCAGCATCGGTTGGCACCCGAAGGAGAAGGCTGAATTCGGGGCTGCGCAGCTCGATGCCTGGCGCACCATCCAGCGTTCACACGCCATTGCCAATGGAACTTTCGTGGCTGTCGTCAATCGTGTCGGTTATGAAGGAAATCCCGCCGCCGGCGATCCTGGCATCGAATTCTGGGGAAATTCTTTTGTCGCCGATCCGTTCGGCCAAGTCGTCTCGCAAGCCGGCAGCGAAAAAGAAGAAATTCTCATCGCTGAATGCGATCCCACAAAAAGCGAAGACACTCGCCGCAATTGGCCGTTTCTCCGCGATCGACGCATCGACGCCTACCAACCCATCCTCAATCGCTGGCTTGGCGAATGATTTTTTCTCGCGTGCAGTCTTTGTGGCCTCTGTGTCCTTCGCTTTCTCTGTGTTAAATTCTTTTTCTTTCGAGAATCATGCCCAAATCGCAGAATAGTTCCACGCCTTATTCGCTGACTTATCGTATGCCGGCGGAATTCTCTCCCCACGAAGGCACTTTCCTCGGCTGGCCGCACGAACTTACCGACTGGCCAGGCAAATTCGCTCCGATTCCCTGGGCCCTTGCCGAAATCGTCCGCCACCTCGCGCGCGTTGAACGCGTTTTTCTCCTCATCGAAAGCGCGGCCGCGGAATCCCTCGTCAAATCCATCCTGAAGAAATCTCACGCTAATCTCGATACCGTCCATTTCCTTCGCATTCCAACGGACCGGGGCTGGATGCGTGATTCCGGTCCGATCTGCGTAAAAAGCAGTTCCGGTGAAGTTGCCTTCAACCATTTCCTTTTCAATGGCTGGGCAAAATATCCGAATCACAAAAAAGATGCGCAGGTCGTCACGCGCGCTAATAAAGCACTTCGTCGTAAACTTTTTCTACCAACGCACAACGGTCAACGCGTGGTTCTCGAAGGCGGGTCGATTGACGTTAACGGGCTTGGCACACTCCTCACTACGGAAGAATGCCTGCAAAGCAAAATTCAGGAGCGCAATCTCGGCTTCACAAAACGCGATTACGAAGAGCTCTTCCGCAATTATCTTGGCGTGACGAATGTTCTCTGGCTGAAAAGCGGTATCGCTGGCGACGATACTCATGGACACGTTGACGATCTTTCCCGCTTCACCGACCCCACAACCGTCGTCACCATCGTCGAAGAAAATCGATCCGATGCAAACTACGCGGCCCTGCAGGAAAATCTTGCGCTCCTCAAATCCATGAAAGATCAGGACGGCAAACCGCTCCGCGTCGAAACACTTCCCATGCCCGCGCCAGTTTTCTTTAACGCTCAGCGCCTGCCCGCCAGCTACGCAAACTTTTATATCGCCAACAAACTTGTTCTCCTCCCGGTCTTCAATGATCCTAATGATCGCGTGGCCCTCAACACTCTCGCCAAGCTTTTTCCGAACCGCGAAATCGTTCCCATTTACTGCCGCGACCTCGTTCTCGGCCTCGGCACAATTCATTGCATGACCCAGCAACTACCGGCAACGTCATAGATGTACGTGCCAGCAGTGCAGCGCACAGCGGTCCATTTCCGCCCGAAGCAAGGCGGTCATTTCGAGCCTGCCTGCCGCTTGCCCGCCGTGGCAGGCAGGCGGAGCGAGGAATCTCTCTTTCTTTTTGCTACACTTTGAAAAGGCCGCGAAATCACTTCTGGAGATCGCATGCTCTCACTGCTCGTTTTTCTTCAACAAAGAACTGTGGTCATCGAGTGGTGGCCTCGTGGCATCATCGCTTGGCTCCTCCTCGGCCTCATCGCTGGTTGGCTCGCCGGAAAACTCGCGCGTGGACGCGGCTTCGGCTGCATCACCGACATCATCCTCGGCTTGATCGGCTCCGTAGTCGGCGGGTGGGTCTTTACGAAACTTGGCATCTTCGGCGGCGGCTTTCTCTTTTCCCTCGCGGCAGCCACACTCGGCGCTGTAATTCTTGTCGCCATTGCCCATCTCTTCGCCGGCGGCTCAAATCCCTGAGTCACTCTTCACTATAGACTCTCCTTTCGACTGGTCGCCGTTCACTGGCTGTTCGCCGCACTGTGATACTCTTTCCACTGCAACTCTTGGAGCTGACATCTCGTTGAGCAAGCCTCTGCAATCCCTTTTCGCGATTCCTCTCGGCGGTCTCGGTGAATTTGGCATGAACATGATGGCGCTTCGCTGCGGCGACGACATCATCGTTATCGACGCGGGCATGATGTTCCCCGAATCCGAACTCCTCGGCGTCGATCTCGTCATTCCCGACATTACCTACCTCAAACAGAATCGCCAGCTCGTTCGCGCCATCATTCTGACGCATGGTCATGAAGACCATATCGGCGCGCTTCCCTACATTCTTCGCGATCTCAATGTGCCCATTTACGGCACGCGTTTCACGCTCGCGCTCGTCAAAAAACGCCTAAGCGAGGCCAATCTTCTCGATTCCACAACTCTCCGCGAGGTCATTCCCGGCCGCCGCATTGAAGTCGGCCCCTACGAAATCGAATTTATCCCAGTCACGCACAGCACCATCGACTGCGTGGCTCTGGCCGTGCGAACTCCGGTTGGCGTCATCATTCACACTGGCGACTTCAAAATCGATCACACGCCTGTCGGCGGAGCTGGATTCGACATTCACACCTTCGCTCGCTACGGCAACGAAGGCGTCCTCGCTCTCTTTTCCGATTCCACCAACGTCGAGCGCCCCGGCATCACGCCCTCTGAGCGAGCGATCGTTCCACGCATCGAAGAACTCGCGCGCTCCGCTCCCCGCCGCGTGATTCTTTCCTGCTTCGCTTCTTCCATTCATCGCATCCAGCAGGTGATTGACATCGCCTCGCGCGTCGGCCGCAAAGTGGCGTTCGTCGGCCGCAGCATGGTAGACAACGTCGAAATTGCCCACGAACTCGAATACCTGCGCATTCCCGACGGTATGGTTGTCCGTTCTCAGGACATCCGCTCATTTGATGCGCGCAAAATCATCATTCTCGCTTCCGGCTCGCAGGCCGAACCCATGTCTTCGCTCTCCCGCATCGCTGTCGATAATCACAGATTCGTTTCCGTCGACGAAAACGACACGGTCATTCTTTCTTCGCGCATCATTCCGGGGAACGAAAAAGCCATCTTCCGGATGCTGGACCACATGTTCCGACGCCGCGCTCTGGTCTACTACGACAATTCCGCCGGCGTCATTCACGTTTCCGGCCACGCCAGCCAGGAAGAACAAAAACTCGTCCTTCAACTGGTAAAACCGAAATATTTCATTCCCGTCCACGGTGAATTTCGCCATCTTTTCCGCCACGCCGCGCTTGCGCATCAACTGGGCGTCGTCAGTGGCGAAATCCTTCTGGTTGAAAACGGGCAGAACATCGAATTCACAGAAGACGGGGCATTTCGCCGCGATCCCGTTACCGCTGGCCGGGTTCTCGTTGATTCCGGCTCGCTTGAGGAAATCGAAGAAGTCGTCGTTCGCGACCGCAAACATCTTTCCGAAGACGGCGTCGTCGTCCCCATCATCGCCATCGACAAACACACCGGCAAACTCGAGTCGCAGCCGGAAATCGTCACCCGCGGTTTTATGAGCGACAACGGCAGTGACCTTGTCACTGGGGCACGCGATATCGTCCTGCGTACGATCAACACGTCCAATCCCGAGGAGCGGGCTGACTGGTCAGTCATCAAGGAAAAGATCCGGGTTGATCTCAAGCGGTACATCAACAAACAAACTTCCAAGCGCCCGCTGATCCTTCCTGTAATTCTCGAAGTCTGACCTCTCCGACAACTCGTCGACACGATCTTTGTCACCTTTGCAGCGCCCGATGGTTTAGCGCTGCGCGAGGGTTTTGAAGTTTGTACGCCGTCTGTCTTTCACCTTTCTCGTTACAGTTCTTCGTTTCTTCTTTTCACGAATATTTTTCATTCGTGTCATTAACAAAATTTCTTACTGTTACTTTAGCGGTACCTTAAATTCTTGGGAATCTGCGCAACTTCTCCGTGATACTGACGTCCAACGCAGTAGACGATTTTCTGCTCCCTGCGCGGACGCGGCCCCCCGCTCTCCTCGCAAGGTGAAAGACTAAAGGAGATTTTATGAACACAAAAAACATCACCAAGGGTCTTCTCCTCGGCGCTTCACTTCTTCTTGCTTCCGCGGCATTCGCTGGCGAAAAGGCCACTGTCAAGGTGTACGAAGATGTTAAGGTCAACGGCAAGACGCTTCCGGCAGGCAAGTACGATCTCTCGTGGGAAGGCACCGGCTCCAATGTCCAGGTAAACATTCGCCAGGGCAGGGAAACCGTCGCAACTCTTCCTGCTCAGGTCGAAGCTTCCAAATCCGCGCCCGCCAGCACTGGCTACTCGACCAAGAAAGAGGACGACGGCTCGACATCGATGACGTCAGTCTTCTTCGCCGGCAAAAAGTATGTTCTCAATCTCGACCAGCAGGCCGCGGGAGCTTCCGCACAGTCTGCATCAACGCCAGGCAACAAGTAAGTCGCCGAATTTGTCACAACGATTCGCGCCCACTCTCTCCGCGAATCGTTCCTTGAACGTCCTCGCATATCTCCGTGTGCGAGGACGTTTTCTTTTTGTTTGAGACTTTCTCCTCCGTCTTGTCTCTTCCACTCTGCAGCTCACCTGGCCATTCCGCGCTTATACGATCACTAGACTTTGACCGGCAATTCGCGCTTATAATCTCAGCCGTTGCTGTTGCACGAAGAGGTGCGCAATGCAGATTTTGTACAGAATTTTCGCCCCAGTCGCTCTTGCAGGCGCTCTTTCCGTTGTCGGTTCAGTTGCCCAACAAAAGCCTTCCGAGCCTTACTCTGTAATTCATGGCTGGCCCATCCTTCCGGACGGCATGGTTCTCGGGCAAGTCTCGGGCGTCGCGGTCGACTCTCACAACCATGTGTTCATTTTTCATCGTGCGGAAAATTCCTGGGCCACGGACAAGACTAAACCAATCACATCCCCGACAATTCTGTGCTTTGATGGAGCTTCCGGAAAATTGCTGGCCTCGTGGGGCGAAAACCGTTTTCTCGAACCTCATGGTCTTCGCGTCGACGCTCACGACAACGTTTGGGTTACCGACCGCGCTCTTCAGCAAGTCTTCGAATTTAGCCACGAAGGAAAGCTTCTCTTAACCATCGGTACCGAACGAGTGGCTGGAGTCGACGCAACTCACTTCGACAAACCCACCGACATCGCGTTCGCTTCCGATGGAGCGATCTACGTCAGCGATGGCTACGGCAACAATCGTGTCGCAAAGTTTTCTCCCAGCGGTAAATTCCTTTTCGATTGGGGACACAAAGGGCAGGGCCCGGGAGAATTTGATTTGCCGCACAGCGTTGCAGTTGATGCTCAGGGGCTCGTCTACGTCGCGGATCGCACCAATTCGCGTATTCAGGTCTTCGACTCGAACGGCAAATTCCTGAAAACGTGGAAATCACCGGAGCTTGGCCGGCCTTGGTCTCTTACCATTGGTGTGGACAATTTCCTCTACGTCGTTGATGGCGGTGACCTCAAGCCCGCGCCTCCCGATCGCGGTCAGCTTCTCAAACTCGATCTCTCTGGAAAAATTCTTGCCAAGTGGAGCCGTTTCGGCAACTACGATGGACAAATCTATTGGGGCCACGATTTGGCCGTAGGCAAAGACGGTGCCGTTTACGTCGGCGATGTTTATCACGGCATGCGCGTACAAAAGTTCGTCCCACAGTAGACTCGCGCGTCAAAATTCTTACGTCCCGGCACAATTGCCAGCTAGACGTGCCTCAGTCGAGAACTGTGATCTCGGGGTAAAGTGGTGATGAAATCTTGAGTCGCGAAACACTTTGCCCCTTGAGGTGCGCGTCGAAAAAGCTGTGCACGCAGTACGTCGTCACGGCAAGCTGGCGGCGCCCGTCGATGCCCAGAATGCCTAACATCCGCAGCGTCCCCAGTACGATCTGGCTTTTCAGTAGCGCTCCATCATCGCTGAACAGAAAATGGTTCGCCCCGCGGATCACGATCCGCAGTCTTCCTTCCGTTGGCAGACGATCGTAAATCGATTGTATGTTGGAAAGGATCTGATGACTCTCCGGGTCGGACTCGCGACTGTGGTCGCTCAGAAGAAACAGGAATGGCCGATTAATGCCTGCCTGAATGACGCTGCCGTGCGGAGCGCCGTCCACATCGATCCCTGCTTTGCACCTGGAATCTTCGTGGCAAAATTGCGCGGATGTTGCTCCTCCAAAGGAGTGACCAAATACCCCCACGCGGGACATGTCAAGTCGTCGCGTGAACCTGCCGGACTCGTCCGAGGTGTTCAACCGTTCCAACCGATCAAGCACAAACACGATGTCGGCAGTCCACGCAGTCAGCAGTCTGTTCACGCAATGAACCTGCTCCTCGCCTGTCATGGCAAGACAGAGTTCAGGGTTGTTCTCCGGCAACCGTCTCATTACCCGGCCGTCAGGGAAAACAACGATGTTTGTGCGATACGGTGCGTCGAAGCCCACAACGACGTAACCGTGGCTGGCCAGATCCTCCGCGAGTGTCGAGTAATTCCACACTTCGCCAGAAGCCCCTGCCCTCATGATGACCACAGGATAGGATTGCTGCTGCGATGACACATCAGAATTCCGCGTGCTGTGCGCGTGGACCTTCGACAAATCTCGCGTCAAAAACTTGCTGATCAGCGCGCCGCTACTGCGTTCGACCTCTGCTCGCAACGCGGCAGGCAGGTATTGGTCAATCGCCGCTGACTGCCCAGGCGCCGCTGGGTACCAGATCCACACAAGGAGTTCACGCTTCGTTCCCGGAACCGGCGCGAGCGTGTCCACCGCCCCATCGTCGGCCCAGTCATAGACCGCGCGGCCAACCGCGAATGGCCCGGTGGGTGTCGGGAGCGTGACCTCGCCCCTGTGCTCCAGCCAGAGCGATCCCAATACCAGCGCGATTCCGAGCACGCCGAATATCACCAATACGGCAAAGCCTTTGAATATGGGGCGAAGCAGCCTCGGCACCTTCATCGCTGCGACCTTCCTCACAACCTCTGGGGCCACGGACGTTAGGAGGAGAAGGAAAAAAGTATAAATGCAAACTACTTTATACAATAAAGTTAATCGGTGTTCAAGGAGGAGCCTGAGCAGGTTCCACTTTTGAGACCGCACTGGACGGCGGTCGGCTTATTCGAAATGGACCCACCGCCCAATGTTTGCGTGCGTTGGCGCTGCTTCTGGTTCCCCGCTACAATGGCCGTTTAGCTCGGAGAGCGCTTTGACATCTTCCCTTACTTCTTCCGCATCATCTGCACCTGTCGCTCCCTCCAAAGCCGCTTTTTATTTCATTCTCGTGACTGTCGCGTTTGATTTTCTGGCCTTCGGCATCATCGCCCCTGTTCTTCCCGACCTGATTCGCCAATTCCAGGGAGGCGATTTCGCTCGTGCTTCGGCAATCACCGGCTATTTCGGACTTGCCTGGGCCACCATGCAATTTATTTTTTCTCCGCTGCTCGGCGCGTGGTCAGACCGTTTCGGCCGCCGGCCGGTCATTCTTATTTCTTGTTTTGGACTGGCCATCGACTACGTCTTCATGGCGCTCGCACCATCGCTTCGTTGGCTTTTCGTCGGTCGTCTCGTTTCCGGTATCACTACTTCCAACGTCGCCACCGCCTTCGCCTACGTCACCGACGTGACTCCTTCTGAGAGACGCGCCAAGGCTTTCGGCCTGATCAGCGCTGCGTTTGGACTCGGCTTCATCATCGGCCCGGCCGTCGGAGGCTATCTTGGCAACATGAATCTACGTTTTCCGTTCTGGGCCGCAGCCGCGCTGAGCCTTGCTAACGCCATCTACGGCTATTTCATTCTTCCAGAGTCTCTCCCGCCCGAACGCCGCGCCAAGTCCGCGTGGCACATGGCAAATCCTCTCGGAGCCCTCAGCTTACTTCGTTCTCATCCCGAGCTTGCCGGACTCTCCGTCGTCGTCACTCTCTATTACCTCGCCCACAATTCCCTTCCCTCCATGTGGGCTCTGTACACCGAATATCGCTACTCATGGAGCCGCCGCGACGTCGGCCTCTCGCTCGCTCTCGTCGGTGTTTGCGCTACTCTTGTTTCTGGCGTCCTCGTCGGACCAATCGTCAAACGCTTCGGCGAACGCCGCAGCCTTCTCTCGGGGCTTCTGTTCGGATTCCTAGGATTCGCAGGATTCGCTTTCGCCGTTCACGGCTGGGTCATCCTGTCCGTGATTCCTTTCATCGCCCTGTGGGGCATCGCCGCCCCCGCCATTCAGTCCCTCATGTCTCGCCGCGTCGATCCCTCGTCTCAAGGAAAGCTCCAGGGCGCCATCAATTCCCTTCGTGCCGTCACCGGTATGGCCGGACCTCCGCTCTTCACGCAAATTTTTTCAATCGCTATCTCTCCGAAGTACGCACTCCATCTTCCCGGCGCTCCTTACTTCCTGGCTGCAGTTCTCCTCGTGTCCTCTCTCCTTCTCGCCGTCTATGTCACACGCGCCCGCGCCGCCTCGCCAGCGTCTGAGCCTGTTTCTTCCACAAGCGCCTGATACTTTCAGGCGTCTCCCCAATTGACGCCTCGCGATTTTTCTACCTATCCTCTTATTGCCTAGCTACATCTAACTTCCACGGCTACCCATCGCCAACATATAAGCCGACACAAGGAGATCGTCGTATGCCAAGAGATTCAAAGGTTAATCATCATGCCGGCACCGAACGTGCCCGCCCCATTCTTCACCAGCACGCGCGCGAAATTCAGCCGTATGGGAAAATCGCCAAGCTCTCCATCGCTCTCGATGAATCGGTCTGCGCCGAAAGCGCGGAAAATCTCAATCAGGTTCTCGCCGACACCATCACTCTTCGCGACCTGTACAAAAAGCATCATTGGCAGGTCGCAGGTCACACCTTCTATCAGCTTCATCTTCTTTTCGATAAGCACTATGAAGAACAGAACGAACTCGTCGACTCGATCGCCGAGCGCATTCAGAGCCTCGGCGCCATCAGCCTCGCCATGGCCGCCGATGTCGCCGAAACCACCATCATTCCTCGTCCGCCACGCGGCCGCGAAGAAGTCCCGGTCCAGATCTCACGCCTTCTCGAAGCCCACGAAATCGTCCTCAAGGAAGCCCGCACCATGGCCAAACAAGCCGCTGAATCCGGCGACGATGGAACCAACGACCTCCTGGTCAGCGACATCATTCGCACCAACGAACTCCAGGTCTGGTTCATTTCCGAGCACCTGGTAAACGTCCCTCTCGTTCAGGCGGACGCTCCCCCTGCGGAAAAGGAATCGCCAAAGTCCAAGTCCGCCTCCGCCCGCTAAACTTCTCCACGGTCACCAGGCGCCTTCGATTGACTTGGTCGGTGAAGGTGGACTTCCGTAAACTATTTGTGCATCAACGCGAATGACCCGAGCCGAACGCAAGGCCGTTCTATGTTTATCGTTGTGGCGGACGATTGGCAGGCAATCACGCGCTACCTAACTCTCCACCTCAAGGACGTGGCGCGGAAGGGGGAACTGCAACAGAGGCAGTGCCCGTGCTGTGATACGAGCCTATGATTTTCTCGAACATGGCCTGGGTTTCATTGAAAAGTGGTTCGACGCACCAGGTCGTGATGCGTGAATAGCCGTTCCCCGACGGAATAATAGCAACAAGAAACTGAATCGGAAGATTATTGGCCTTCGGAGACGTCCCGCGATAGGAAAGTAGCAAAGCGGATTTGCCGTCAATCGTCGTAGGAGACTGGGTGAGCTTCTCGTAACGCTCAAGATTTCTCTTGGCTTGAATTTCGACTAGCCCTCCATAACTCTCTTGTGAGCCCGCGTACTCCTCCTGAACGACCACAAGGTAGCGCATGTTATCGCGGGAGCTGAGTCCGGCCAGCATATCGCTGGATACTCGAAGATCCTGGTTAATCTTCCAGTCGAGGGGCAGCGTGAGCGAGAATTTGCCTGTCTTATTAGCATACTGCGTGCCATCCAAAGACTCGTCGATTTTCTGGGCATCCTTTTTCGTGGCAGCTGCAGCCGGAGTATCGCCAGTTTCGTTTTCCGGAAAGCCGATCGCAAGGATATCGCTACGCTTGAGCAACATTTTCCCGTAAGGCGTCTCAACTTCGATTCTGTCACCCTTAATGGCGATCATGTGTCCGACAATTTTTGTGCCGTCTTTCAAAGCAAATTCTTCTGCAGCGGCGGATAGCGCCGAAGACAGGAGCAGCAAGAGAATCAGCAGTGGGCGATGCATGGTCATCCTCCGTCGCTCGCTCAAGGTTTGGGCGAGGCCGTATTTTGTTTTGCTTTCTGGAATTTTTTCAACTGGTCGCCGAAAAGATCGTTGTCAGGAGAAATCGCCAGCGCTTTCTTCTCCGCCGCAATAGCTTCATCGAAGCGGCCATTCGCATATAAGGACTCGCCAAGGGTGTCCAGGACACCCGATTTTGCTTCCTTGGTGACCGCCACCGCCTTCTGGGCATACGTGAGCGCCTTTTGCGGATTCCGAACAGAGGTGTCCGACGCGGTGGCGTAGTGCCAGGCGGCGTTGTTTAGAAGGTGCGCATTTACCGGGTCAACTTTTAGGCCATCTTCGTAGGCGCTGATAGCCTGCGTTTCCTTTTGCATGCGCGCATACATGTCGCCAAGCATCCAGTACGCTTGGGCGATATCCGGGAAAACGGATGCCACGCGGGAAACGTTCTCGAGATAGAGCTTCAAGTGAGGCAGGGCTTGCTGATTTGTAGGAGGGTCCCCTCCTAGTATTGAGGCGAGGACGAAATGAGCTTCAGGCTCCGTGGGATTCAGCTGAAGGGTCAGATCAGCTTCCTTCTGAGCAGCGGCAAAGTCGCCGACTCTTAGGAAGGCGTGGCTCAAAAGTGCGTGTGCGGCGGCTTTCTTGGGCTCGTCGGCGGCAGCCTTCTGCGCGGATAAAAGTTCCCGTTCATTGGTCTCGCGCTTGACCGCGGCGTCCTTTTCGGAGATTTCCTCCGTCAAAGCATCTTCGAATTTTTCCGGCATCTCCGCGCCAGCCTTACGCACGAAACTCACCTCTTGCCACGAGAGCTCGAAACACTGGGTCATTGCGTAACCTACGGCGAGCGCCTGATGTGCTGGTAGGTAGTCTGGCTTGAGGCGAAGAGCTTCGCGAAACTCGGCAACGGCGTCATGGAAACGCATCTGCTGTATCAGCTCACCACCGTGGTTGAAATGCGAGGCGTAGTCAGTAACTTCCTGGGCATGACGAGGTGCGGCCAAAAGGGCGTCGACTTTGAAGATCGGTCCTGACGCCAACAATGTCAGCAGAACGAGAAGTTGTGGTATCAAGCACATCTCCGGAACGGGGATCTTTCGTCAAGGAAAAGTGCAGGTAGTTGATACCAGCCGTCTGGCCAAAGCAAGCGAAAAGCTGCGACATGTAGCGACAATGTGCGCCCACCTCATTTTCGCATAGTCGAGATTTCTTTCACTGGAAGTTCTGTCGATGCGCGCCTCAGATTGCGGGATTCTGCACCATCCTCCCTTATCCCGCTTACTGGTGCACACGCGAAGCCCGCATTGGCTCCGCGCTCGCCGACTGGCTGCACCGGCCTATCAGACATTCGCGGGCAAATTTGCATCGTGCTCGATTCAGGCGCCGTCAGCGCCGTCGCGCCCTGCGCCTTAAACTCCTGCAACCACCGAATGACGCTTTCCGCCGCCTCCGGAAATGGCCGGTGATGGTCAGGATCTACCCAGATAAAACGTACGGTCTGTCCACCGCGCACAATCTCCGCGACAAACGTTTCTGAGCCCTGCCGAACAATCCCACCTCCCTTGCTGTCGAAATCCACCTTCTTCAAAAAGCTGCCGACATTGCTCAACTGCTCTTCCGACAGCGTTCCACGAAGGTTTTCCGTCCGGCCCAGCGCCATCCTCGATATCCGATACCGCCCGTCACGATAAACCTCAAAACAAATCCGCGAAAAATTCTGCGAAAAATGTGGCTGTCCTCTCTCATCCGTGACATACGTGCTGTCATAAGAAAGCCGCGCCAAAAGATTGGTCGGAGTTTGTTCGCTCGATTGCAGCCCGTTCAGAGACCCGTTCATCTGAGCTCCAGTCGATTGTGCCTGGCCCATATCCGCAATCAAACCACCGAAACCAACGACGAAACCAACTACCGCGATCATCCGAGTTTTCATGTGCACCTCCAAATGCAGGGGGCTTCATAGCGAGAAGTGCATCGAGCCGCCTTAACCATTACCGCCCGCAACAGCTTCTTCGCCATAGCGTAACCACCCTATAGAACGCAGCAACCGCTTCTCTTTTGCATGGAGCTGCCTCGCTAGCGAGCCCTCAACAACAAAAGATTCTCCGCGCGTCATCAACAAGTCGCCCAGTTGGGATCAGCCCAGACACTACGTCGTGAATCGCGGGATGTGGAAGCCAGGGATAACGAATCTCCGTGATTTTGCTCGTCAGCGTCGCACCTCCCGCACCGGCCTGAGCGACATAAAGCCGTCCGCCCGGGCCGAAGGCCAACCCGCGAGGGCTCTGCAAGCCGTCGGCTACGACAGTGAACAGCGCAGGAGAATCAGCTGGTGAAGCTAGCGATAAACGCGGATTCCCGCAGCGCAAACACGGAACGGAAAAACTCTTGAAGTGACACGGACGACCTTGAGCCTGGGTCAACACACCGGACGCGAGAGACGCCAAGAGCATCGAGGCAAACGCCATCCGGATTCGAATGTTGTTTCATCCTCCAAAATGATTCCGAAATGATTTGACCGTGGTTTCCCTGTGGATTTCCCAAAACAGTTGCGATTCAGTACCGGTTTGGCCTTGTCTTGTCAACACGAGTACCACACCCGAAGTAGTACCGCGTAAATTAAGCTAGAACATCGGCATGCGCCTCACGACGGTCGGTCCTCAAACCAGCAAATTCGGGAACTCCACGCAACAGATCTTCGTACGATACTGAGAGGGCCTTCATGTCAAACCTGCTTAGCAACGTGCGTTACGCCCTGCGCCAGTTCCGCTTGTCCCCAATCTTTACGGTTGCGGCGGTGCTTACGCTGGCCTTGGGAATCGGCGGGACCACCGCCATATTTACCTTGATCCACGCCGTGATGCTCCGTTCCTTGCCTGTTGCTGATCCGGGCAGGCTCTACCGGGTCGGTTCCGGCGACGATTGCTGCGTGGAAGGCGGGCCTCAGGACAAATGGGGAATGTTTTCCTACTCGTTGTTCGAGCATCTGAAGAAGGAGGCACCTGAATTTGAAGAAGTGGCTGCTTTCCAGGCCGGGCGCTGGCGTGTGGGCGCGCGACGTGAAGGCTTCGACTCACTCGCGAGGCCACTGCGGTCGGAGTACGTCACCGGGAATTATTTCTCGACGCTAGGGGTAGGCGCCTTCGGCGGACGGGTGTTCACGCCGGACGACGACAAGCCGTCGGCGCCCCCGGTAGCGGTGCTCAGCCATCGCGTCTGGCAGACGATCTATGCCAGCGATCCATCGGTCGTGGGTTCCACGTTCGCGATAGAAGGTCATCCGTTTACGGTAATCGGCGTCGCTCCCGCCGGGTTCTTCGGGGAAACACTGCAAAGCGATCCTCCTGATATCTGGCTCCCACTGCAACAGGAACCGATGGTCAACGGAGACAACACACTATTGCATCAGTCCATTTCTGCGTGGCTGCGCATGATCGGCCGCTTGCGTCCAGGAGCTTCAACAGACGGAATGGCTCCGCGCCTCACTGGCGCGTTGCGGCAATGGATGCAAAATGATTCCGGGTATCCTTCCAACTGGATGGCCGATGTAGTCCGGATGCTCCCCAAGCAAACCGTGGATGTAGTGCCCGCCGGCGCGGGTGTGGCAGTGATGAAAGAAGAGTACGGCAAAAGCCTCCGGATCCTGCTGGCTGTGTGCACTCTGGTGCTGCTGATCGCCTGTGCCAATGTCGCGAACTTGCTGCTCGCTCGCGGTGTCGCACGTCGCGGCCAAACCGCCGTGCGGATCGCCGTCGGTGCCGCACCCCGGCAAATAGTTACGCAGGCGCTGACGGAAAGCATCCTGCTCGCCGTTGGCGGCGGATTTGTCGGACTTGCGGTGTCCTGGGCAGCGGCGCGGCTACTCCTAGTGCTTGCGTTCCACAGCTCTCATTTTCTTCCCATCAGTACCGCGCCATCGTTCGTCGTGTTGGCGTTTGCGTTTGGCTTGGCGCTGATGACGGGAATCATTTTCGGAGTTGCTCCCGCGTGGCTTGCCACGCAAACCGATCCGTCGGAAGCACTCCGCGGATCGGGCCGCGGCACCAGCGACCGTTCTTCCTTCGCCCGCAAAGCTTTGCTGGTTGTACAGGCCACCTTGTCGGTCGTTCTGGTCGCTGGCGCCACCATGCTGGGCCGCAGCTTGAACAAGCTCGAACATCAGGATTTCGGATATCAGGTGCAAGGCCGCGTCGAGGTGGACATCAACAGTCCGCCAGCCACCTACACGCAACCCAGATTAGCCGCGCTCTATCGCCAGCTGGAGGAACAACTCAATCGTCTGCCGGGAGTGCAGGGCTCCGGCCTGGCCATGTATAACCCGCTCACTGACAACTGGGGCGAACTCATCATGGTAGCCGGCCATCCGTCCGCCAAATTGAACGAAGAATCTGGCGCGTCTTGGGACCGGGTGAGTGCCAACTATCTTCAGAACCTGGGCATCCCGGTCTTGCGCGGACGTGCCTTTACTCCCGCGGACAACGAAACCACCGCGCCGGTCGCACTCGTCAACGAGGCGTTCGTGAAGCGCTTCTTCAAGAATGACGAAAACCCGCTCGATCAGCACTTCGGCCTGGACATACCCGAACTTGCTGGCACATTCCGTATCGTGGGCGTCGTGCGCGATGCGAAATTCGCTGGCTGGGGCCTCGACAAACCCGCTCGTCCGATGTTCTATGTTCCGCTGGCGCAGAATGTCGACTACCAAAATCCGTTGATGAAGAAGCTCGAGTTCCGTTCCCATTTCATCGGCGGAATTTTGCTAGTAACCAGGATGTCCCCGGGCGCGCTCGAAGCGCAGCTCACCAGATTGCTCGCTGATTTGGATCCCAACCTGACGATCAATAGCGTCCGGACGATGCAGCAGCAGATTGCTCTTTCCTTCGACCAGGAGCGCGCCGTAGCCAGCCTTGCCGGCCTGTTCGGAATTGTGGCTTTGATCCTGGCCGCGGTTGGACTTTACGGCGTCACCGCGTATTCCGTGGCGCAGCGGACCAACGAAATCGGCATTCGCATGGCGCTTGGCGCCGACCGCCCCAAGGTAATTCAACTCGTGCTGCGCGGCGCGTTCAAGCGCGTGTTGATCGGACTGCTACTGGGCCTGCCCCTGGCCGTTGGCGCTGGCCGTTTGATCTCCGCTCAGTTGTACGGCGTTTCCTCGTGGGACCCGCCCGCACTGAGCGTGGCTACGGTGTCACTCGCGATCTGCTCATTTTTCGCGGCCATCATTCCCGCAAGCCGTGCAGCATCTATCTCGCCCATGAACGCGCTAAGAATGGAGTAGCGAAGCCTCTTTCAAATCTGTTTTGGACCTAATCAGCCTGCTAACGCCGGTTGGTCGCCGGCTAACGCCCCGTTTCGCATTGCTGCAATTTGGGCTTCATTCGTTGTTAAGATTTTTGCACCAAATCGACATAGGTAAGCGGTCGCCCGCTGTCCCTGTCACATCACCGTATGCCTCAGATCCGGTTTTTGTACATCGGCTCGCGCCTTTGCTCCACGCTTCCTTCAGACTCACCTCACGGTGACGCCCTTGCGCTTCGCTATCACTTCACGTCCATCACGTTGTGAAAAGGACTTGCACCTCCTAGCTGATGAACATGCTCGGCATACAATCGGCATAGGGGGAGCGGTCGCCCGCTCTCCCCTGCCACAGTCGCGGTAGGGACGCGAGTTAACCCCGCGCCCCCCGCACAGATCCGTACGGGCAGGATTGCTGCATACGGCTCTTACCGCAGATACCTGGCGTTGAAGCGCATGGCAGGACGCGGGTGCAGGATCACAGCACTCGGGATCCACCGAGCGACAAGCGGCCCGAAACGCTCCCAGGGCATCCGACTCTTCTGGCTCCGCCGTTGCAGCGCGCGGGACCAGTGCCAGACGACTTGGGCCCGAAAGCTTTGTAGACTATCGATGTTGCCGGGCACCGCATGGTAGTTGAAGTAGCCTTGTACAACGGACCTCAACCACTTCCCGACTTCGGCCACTGGCTCGTGCCAGCGCCGCCTAAGCTCCTCCCTTACGGCTTTGAGTTTTGCTGAGAGTCGCTTACGGATAGTCTTGCGATCTACCGAGAAGCCACCGGTTTTCCGGTTTCTCGCACAGATGTGCGTGAACCCCAGAAAATTGAACGTCTCCGGCTTGCTCTCGCCTCGTGGCTTTCGGTCTTCGGCTGCGAAGCGCCCGAACTCAATCAGGCGCGTTTTATCCGGGTGCAGTTCCAACCCGAACTTTCGCAGGCGTTCCTTCCATTCCTGAAGGAAGCGCTCGGCATCGGCTCGTTGCTCGAACCCCATGCTGCTGTGCCTTAGCTATCGCTTGATGCGCCGAACGTTTCGGCCGGAATCCGTGGCTGTGTTCAGAGAATGTCGGGTCCCATCTCTGTTGCAATACCTGCATCACCGCCTGCTGGATCAATCGATCCAGCACCGTCGGGATGCCAAGCTTTCGCACCCCGCCGTCCGGCTTCGGGATTTCCACCCGTCGCACCGGTTGTGGTTGGTAGGTCCCGCGCAACAGCTGTTCCCGTATCGAGGGCCAGTGCTGCTTCAGGTAGCCCGAGAGCTCGCCAACTCTCATGCCGTCGATTCCCAGACTTCCTTTGTTCGCTTTGACTCGCTTGTAAGCCTGCCAGCAGTTCTCCCGCTCGCAGACTTCTTCCATCAACTGCACGTGCCTAGCTGGACGTTCGGTTTCGCATTTCGCCGTGAGCGATTCGGTCCCTTCCTGAGAAGCCTTCGGAGCTTCACTCCTCCCCTCCTCAGTAAAGGCCAGCACTAGCTGGTTCTTCTGCCGCTTGTCGCTCATCGAGTCCTGCGTCCTACTGGTCACTCCCTACTGTTTGGGCCTTCATCGCTTGCGCGACTAATACGCCCGCTGCTGACTTCTGCCGCACGGTCAGAGTGAATCTCTCCACCCTCAGTCACGATCCCGTGACATGCAGCAGATCTCCCGAGGTAAGTTCGATCGCCTTCCACGCACAACCGCCGGATTTACCACCAGTGCCTTTGATGGATGTGGGCTTCGCGATCATTTGCTCGCTCGCCCGGCACCGTAGGCCTCAAATCCAGTTCTTGTCCATCGGCTCGCGTGTTTGCTCCACGCTTCTTTCAGACCTCGCCTCGCGGCTTGACCCTTGCGCTTCGCTATCACTTCACGTCCATCACGTTGTGAAGAGGACTTTCACCTCCAAGCTATCGAACGTGCTCGGCACACAAAAACGGGCCGCGGAAACGCGGCCCTCCAGCGAGTTATTGTGTCCGCCCGCTACTGCTTGTTATAAACCGCGGTGGTTGCCACCTTTTTGCCGTTGGTATCCATCCCCTTGGTGCTGACAGTGCGCGTCTTTCCGTCAGCCGAAACCGTGATTTTACCGCTGACGATAACCTTGCCGCCCTTTTTGTTGGTCAGCTCCAGGGTGCTGGGGTCGATCTGCTTATAGGACCGTGTGTCGGCAGTCGGATCGCCGGTCAAGGGGTAGTCTTTGCCATCAAACTTGCCCGTCCATTCGTTGTGCGAGGGTTTGCCGTCCGCGTCAACGCCATCCACAATAACTTTCACGCTGTCGCCAGCGGCTTCGTACACTACCGTCGTGTTTTTTGGGGCTCCTGCACTGATCTTGGATTTGGCCTCATCCAGCTTCCAAGTGCCTAGATGCACATTGTCGGCAGCCACGCACACTGCAGCGGCTGCGAACAGTATTGCGAAACTCAACAAACCTGCCCGTGCTTTCATAAAATCTCCTTTGCGCATTTTTTTGCGTTTGTTACAGAGAGGATTGAAACGAATTGCCTATTTGACCCGTAAGCACCGCGAACCATAACACCGTTCCACGACATTACCAACTCTTTTCGAGCGTGGACCCGCCGCCCGAGCTGTCTCCACCAACCACAGAAGCCTACAAAGACCATCAGCTTTATCATTCTGCGGCTGAACTGCGCTTGAACTGCGCTCGCTCACGGGACTACGCTAGCGATACACAGCCCGCAGCTTCACCCGTAGGCCGTGTTCTCGCCGGCCGGGAGGAACATATGCAGTTACAAACCAGCGTGCTCTTGAGTATGTGGATCGCGGGCCTCGCACTTGCCAGCGGGCTTGCTTCTCGGTCGTCAACGGAGCCATCGGCTGTCGGCGATCTCGACGTCAAAATCCGCGAATGGGATGTGCCGACCAAAGGCGCGCACCCCCATGATCCGGCCGTCGCACCGGATGGCTCGCTGTGGTTCACCGAACAAATGGTCAGCAAGCTCGGACGGCTCGATCCTGCAACTGGAGATTTCAAAGAATATCCCCTAAAGGGCAAAAACGATGGTCCTCATGGCCTCGTTGCCGATAGCGACGGCAACATCTGGTACACCGGAAACTTCGCCGCGCACATTGGCAAGCTCAATCCGCGCTCGGGCGAAGTCACTCAGTACAAAATGCCGGATGCGAAGGCGGAAGACCCGCACACGGCCGTTTTCGACGCGCATGGAACGCTCTGGTTTACCGTACAGGTTGGGAACATGGTCGGCCGCCTCGATCCGAAAACTGGAAAAATCGAATTGAAAGTTGTCCCAACCAAAGACGCGCGACCATACGGAATCCAGATCAACAGCAAAGGAGTGCCATTTTTCTGCGAATTCGGCACCAACAAGCTGGCCCGGATCGACATATCCAAGACCGAGCCCAAAACAATGCAGATCGTGGAATATCCGCTGCCGGAAGGCGTACGGCCGCGGCGTCTGGCCATTGCCGCTGACGACAAAGTGTACTTCACCGATTACCAGAGCGGGAACCTTGGGCGCCTTGATCCAGCGTCAGGCACGGCTAAATTGTGGCCTTCTCCCGGCGGAGCTGGATCCGATCCCTATGGGATTACGATCACCCCGGACGGCATGGTCTGGTACAGTGAGTCCGGCGTAACTCCAAATACACTCATCCGCTTCAATCCGAAAACCGAAGAATTCGCGGGTGCAAAAATTCCTTCCGGTGGCGGCACCGTGCGGAACATGGCAGCTACCTCCGACGGGCGCGTATACCTAGCCTGCAGCGGGGTCAACAAAGTAGGAGTGGTCGAGCCAGTTCGCTGACGCTGCACCCACAGCGCGAAATGTCGTCAACCCTCTGTGCCGCCATCCACACCCGCAACAGGAAATCCGTCCCCGCCGATCTCTTACAGAGAGCAAGCATTGATGACCCAGCAGATGGAGAGGTTATGCGTGCGCCGCGACCGTGGCCGGCAGGGTGAACTGAAAAGTTGCGCCCCGCCCCGGGGCACCGGCGGCCCACAAGCGTCCGCCATGAGACTCGATGATCGAGCGACTGATGGGCAGCCCCATACCAGTCCCGTTATCCTTGGTCGTAAAGAAAGCACTGAAGATCTGGTCCGCTTGCTCGGGCGGCAGTCCCACCCCGGTATCACTGACGGAGATCAGCAGTTGACCATCATCGACTCTCGACTTGATGGTAAGCTCACTTCCACCACTCATTTCCTTCATAGCATCGATGCCGTTGAGCATGAGGTTCATCAATACCTGCTGCAATTGCACACGGTCCGCCATGACCTTTGGAAGATTCTCTGCAAACTCGGTGCGGATCGAAATTGCGTAGCGGCTGGCCTCGCTGCGCAGCAGGACAATCATTTCTCGAATGAGTTCGTTAACATCAACCAATTCCGGCTGCAGCCCGCCCTTCTTGAACAGCAAGCTGATTCTGCCAATGATGTCAGCCGCGCGCGTTATATCCTTAACAATTCTCGATGCGGCTTCGCGTGCCTCTGGCACGTCGGGGTCATCGCGACCAAGCCATCGCAGGCAGGTCTTAGCGTTTGTAGATGCCGCGGAAATCGGCTGCCTGATCTCGTGCGCCAGCGAAGCAGTCAGCTCGCCCATGGTAGTCACTCTATTTATGTGCGCGAGATCCGCTTGTGCCTGACGCAATCGTTCGCGCTCTTCACGCGCCAGCTTGCGTTCAATGGCAATGCCGGCGAGGTGCGTGGCCATTTCCAGCGCACGCGTCTCAGCTGGGCTCGGACCGCGCGGCTCGCGGTAATACATGGCAAATGAGCCCAACGCCTGGCCCGAATGCGCAAGTATGGGAGTGGACCAACAGGCGCGGAACCCATAGGGCTCGGCCACGTCCCGGTACGCCTCCCAGAGCGGATCTTGGAGAGTGTCGGTGACGACAACAGACTCTCTGCGATACATGGCCGTGCCGCATGATCCTGCCTTCGGTCCGATGCAAAGTCCATCGATGGCCTTGCTGTAGGCCTCGGGAAGGCTAGGGGCCGCACCGTGCCGCGCGCGCTTTCCATCCTCGTCGAGGAGCAGGACAGAGCAAAGCAAGCCGGCAAATTGCGCCTCCACAACGCGCACCAGGTTCTCCAGTATTTCTTCCAGCGCAGCATCGCGCGCTATCATCTCCAAAATGCGGCTCTCTCCGTCACGCAGCGCCTCCGCCCGTTTGCGTTCGGTGACGTCAACCGAGCTACCGACGAATTGCAGCAAATCCCCGGATGCGCTCACAACAGGATGACCAACGGTGTGGATGTATCTGACGGTGCCGCCTGGAAGAAGGATGCGGAATTCCAATTCGTAATCCGATTTTTCACCTATGGCTCGATCGATTGTTGTTTGCCATATGGCTCGATCCTCGGGATGGATGCGCTGCAGACGTTCCTCCCAGGTCGGCACACCCGTTTCCGGGTCGAAGCCGTATACCCGATACCATTCTTCGGATAGATGCAAGGCCTCTCGTCCCGCTACCCGCCAGACCCAGCTGCCCGTATGTGTGAGCCTCTGCGCTTCCGCCAGATAACCCTCGCTCCGGCGCAGCGATTCTTCCGCTCGCTTGCCTTCGGTGATATCCGTCACCGCCCCTACGAATTCAAAGTTGCCCGATTCATCGCCCGATTCATCTTTGGTTGAGGGATGGCCCACAACTCGAACGTACTTCACCGAGCCATCCGGCATCAGCAGCCGATGATCAAACTCAAAAGCCTTCCTATCCCGTGCTGCTTGATCGAGCGTTTCTTGGACGAAGGATCTGTCCTCCGGATGGGTTCGCTGCAGTATGACTTCCACTGTAGGTTTATTGGCTGGGTCGTATTCAAGAATTCGAAACGTTTCGTCTGACCAGACGATATGCCCACTGGAAACACTCCAGCCAAAACTGCCAGTGTGGCTCACTCTCTGTGCTTCCGCTAAATAGGCCTCACTCCGCAGCAGCGCCTCCTCCGCGCGCTGACGTTGCAGTACTTCCTTTGTCAGCTCGCCGTTTACAGCCGTTAATTGACTGGTCCGTTCTATAACACGCTGTTCTAGTTCTTCATTCAGGCGCTTGATTTTCGCCTTAGCTTGTTTGTGCCCGGCGGTCTCGATAACGTCCCAACTTCCGCGCCGCTTTGTTACTGCAAATTGATGTGTTCGCACCACATCCAGGATTTCAGAAGCTCCGCATGCGGCAAGCGGGTACGTGCATAGCACCGCCAGACGCTGATTGGCGACCGCCAGGTTGAGTGACTCTTCGTATTCACAGAAATCCTTCCAGTCCTTCTTTTCGAGCCAGGCAGTATCTCCTGTCACTCTTACGCCGGCGTAGCCTCTGTCCGAGGCACTGGCGAGTTTCTCGTTCCAACCATGAATCACTCTGTTGAGATCAAACGTTCCGTCCTGGAGATACCATTCGCGAGCCGCGACAATCTCTATACTCTGGTCAGCCAGGTATTGATCGAAGTCAGGAACAGCTCGTTTTAATGCACGCCTTGCGTCTTCCACAGCAAGGGGTTCGGCAACTACCCACAGGCAGAATTCCTGGTTTTCCAATCCTGTTTTGCAGTAGGAAACCACAGTTTCGAGGAGATCCGCTCTGGTCTCGTAGAACAGACAAAAGTGTGACCCCCAAGATATGTCGCCGACGACCTCGACTCCGGTTTTCCGCATCTCGGTGTCCATCGCGGTTACCTCCCAAACTTCATCCTGGAAAACTTGTTAGTGCGGGTGTGCTCGGCGGCGGACTGAACTGCAAAACTGTAGCGCGGAATCAGCGGTAGTAACGTCGGGGATAGAGCGTCCCACTGCGCCATGGCTTACCTCACCTGGATCGCGCAGATCGTAATCTTCGGATGATAGCGCGGTTGCTCCAGCTTGACAAACCCGAGCTGAAACCGACGAATTCGCGCGTACAAAAATCCCTTCGGGAGGCGGCACCGTGCGGAACATGGCAGCTACATCCGACAGTCGAGCCACTCCGCTGACGTCGCACCACCTGGCGCGAAATGTCGTCAACCACTCTCTGCCGGAGAAACTTTATTCCACTGACCTCCCGAGCGGTCGTTCCCAGAAGCATGGGGAAAGAAAATCGGGAAAGGTAAGAAAGGAATGTCCAAACTCAGGAACATCGGAGAGAAGGAAGACGCGGACAGAGGATCTGTGCAGTTCGAAAGGTGCGATCGTCGCCGCGCTGCATGTTGCCGATGATGTCGCAAGCCCGATGCCTTCGAATCACGGTCACATGTAGCGTAGATTGGAGAATATGAAGCGCGTGGTCATCATCGGTCGTGGAGCGTCAGGCAAATCGACCCTCGCGGTTCGCCTGAGCGAGATCACGGGGCTCCCAGTAATACAGCTGGACAAGGTCTTCTGGCGGCCAGGGCTTATCGCAACACGTCGCGATTGCTGGGTGGTCGTCCAAGAGAGGCTTGTCGCGGAGGAGGGATGGATCATGGATGGTGACCTCGGGCCATATGACGTTGTCGAGATCCGACTTCGTGCGGCGGACACGATTCTTCTCTTGGACTTCTCGTTCGTCCGTTGCGCTTGGCGAGCAATTCGGCGATCGCGTGAGCGGGCCGACTTCTGGCGTTGGCTCTTGGCGTATCGCTGGCAAAGCCATCCGATTCTCATGGAAGCGATCGCTAACCACGCCGTCAATGCAGACCTCCACGTATTTCGTAACCCTGAGGAACTCAGCAGGTTCGTCGCGGAAATAGCCCGCGAATCAAGGCCGGGCTAGGACTGCATTTGTGTATGCGAAAATGCAAGGCAAGATCATGAAATTCACAGTCGCACTGCTTCAAATCGCCCCATTTGGCAACGATCAGAATAGAAATTTGGCAAAGGCGCTGCAATATTGCCGAGAAGCAAAAGTGCTTGGGGCAGATTTGGCGGTGTTTCCCGAGTTGTGGAATGTCGGGTTTATCCCAAGCCCCATTGATTCTAAAGGACGGCGGCTATGGATGGATTCCGCCATAGATCAGAGGAGTACATTCTTCCAGAGTTTCGCGACGCTGGCTCGGGAATTGGACCTAAACATTGCGATTACCTATTTGGAAGCACACCAGCCCATGCCGAGGAATACGGTTTCCGTCATCAATCGGCGAGGCGAGGTGATGCTGAACTACTCCAAGGTCTTCATCTGTGACTTCGGCAAAGATGCCCTCTTAAAGCCAAACCCGAATGCTCACGACATTGGATGTGATGTGAATTGCAGCCCTGGTGAGCTGTTCGACGTCTGCACGCTTGTTGGTGCCGAAGGTGAAGTGAAGATCGGTGCCATGATCTGCGCTGACAGAGAATTTCCAGAAGCGGCAGGCCAACTCATGCTCAACGGCGCAGAGCTGATCGTTGTACCCAACGCCTGCACATGGGATGACATCCGAACTGCTGGACTAAAGACTAGGGCCTTTGAGAATCTCGTCGGAATCGCGATGGTCAACTATCCCGCGCCACGGAATAACGGCAATTCCCAGGCACACACGTGCGTGGCTTGGAGAAATGGAAGGTCCATCGATACGCTTATCGCTGAGGCCGGAGAGCGAGAGGAGATCCTTCTCGCCATATTCGATATGGAAGATATTCGGGAATTCAGAAGCACCGAATCATGGCGAATGGATTATCGGCGCGCCAGAGCTATGAAGTTTACGCGCTAGCGCGCATGACAGAATCTACGATTATGGCTTGGCGGGCAGGCTTGATCGGCTGGTTCCGAAATGTGGCAACTCTGAAGTGACGAACACCGCGCAGAAGGCGGTCTTCACTAGGCTATCTCTGCTCGGACAAGACTGCCCTCCGAAGGGTCTTTCTCTTGCTCGCTGGTCGCTACCCACTTTCTTGCTTCCGCCGCTCCACGGGAGTACGCTTCACCGAAATGTTTTTCTAGGGAGGAATGAACCATGGCTACCGCTACCACAGTCATCGAACCGACAGTAAAAGTCTCGGCAACCAAACTGCTTATCAACAACAAATGGGTGGACTCCGCCTCCGGCAAAACCTTTCCGACCATCAACCCAGCCACCGGAGAAGTCATCACCCGCGTCGCTGAAGCCGATGCCGCCGATGTCGACAAAGCTGTCTCCGCCGCTCGCGCCGCTTTCGACAACGGACCGTGGCGCAAAAAACTCACCGCGTCGCAACGCGGCAATCTTCTCTACAAACTCGCTGACCTCATCGAAAAACACGCCGACGAACTCGCCCAACTCGAAGCGCTCGATAACGGCAAACCCTACTCCGTTGCTCGCGCCGCCGATCTCCCGCTCACCATCGCTTGCTATCGCTACTACGCCGGGTGGGCCGATAAAGTCCAAGGCAAAACCATTCCTGTGCAAGGCCGTTATTTCTGCTACACCAAGCACGAACCGGTCGGCGTCGTTGGCCAGATCATTCCCTGGAATTTCCCTCTCCTCATGCAAGCGTGGAAACTAGGTCCCGCTCTCGCTACCGGCTGCACCGTCGTGCTGAAGCCTGCGGAGCAAACTCCTCTCACCGCGCTTCGCGTTGGCGAACTCATTCTTGAGGCTGGCTTTCCCGAAGGCGTCGTCAATCTTCTTCCCGGCTACGGGCCCACTGCAGGCGCTGCGCTTGCGCGCCACATGGACGTGGACAAAGTTGCCTTCACCGGCTCCACCGAAGTCGGCCACCTGATCATGCGTGCCGCTGCGGACACGAATCTCAAGCGCGTCACGCTCGAACTCGGCGGCAAAAGCCCCAACATTGTTTTCGCCGACTCCGATCTGGACAAAGCTATCGAAGGCTCGCATTTCGCTCTATTCTTCAATCAGGGCCAGTGCTGCTGCGCCGGCTCGCGCACGTTCGTCGAAGAAAAGGTCTACGACGAATTCGTTGAGAAATCCGTCGCCCGCGCCAAAAAACGCACCGTCGGAAATCCCTTCGACAAAAATACCGAACAAGGCCCACAAGTGGACCAGGACCAGTTCGACAAAGTGATGGGCTACATCGCGGCTGGTAAAAATGAAAAAGCAAAACTTCTCGCCGGTGGAAATCGCGTTGGCGACAAAGGCTACTTCATCGAGCCCACCGTTTTCGCCGACGTGCAGGACAACATGAAAATCGCGCAGGAAGAAATCTTCGGCCCCGTCATGTCCATTCTGAAATTCAAGGACATCAACGAAGTCGTGGATCGCGCGAACAAAAATATCTATGGTCTTGCTGCCGCTGTGTGGACGCAGGACATCACCAAAGCTCACGCTATCGCCGACGGCGTTCGCGCCGGTACCGTCTGGGTGAATTGCTACGACGTCTTCGACGCCGCCGCCCCCTTTGGCGGATTCAAACAATCCGGCATCGGTCGTGAACTAGGCGAATACGGTCTGGCCAACTACACCGAGGTAAAGACCGTCACCGTCAAACTATGACCGATGCTTTCCCTTCTTTTCCTAGGGGCGCAGCATGCTGCGCCCCGTTTCAGCAAAATTTTAGCCGCGGTCGGCGCCGTCATTTCTTGGCCAACGGCCGTCATTCCGAGCCTGCCTGCGCAGGCAGGCGGGGTCTGCGAAGCGAGGAATCTCTCTGCGATTTGTCCGCGTCACGATCACCAATCAGAGCGCTGCGCTCAACGCATGGCCTTCTCCGCGGTGCGTCTTATCCTCACCGCGGCGGTTCTCCTGACATTCGCAATCGCGTCGACCCTCGCGCAAGGTCCTTGGCTCGCACATCGCCGCGCGCATACTTTGCGACATGGCATCAATCTCAGCCATTGGTTCTCCCAGGTCTTCGATCCTAAGGGCTACACCAAAGAACACTTCGACACCTACAACACTGCGCAGGACATCGCCCTCATCAAGGCGCTGGGGTTTGATCACGTTCGCTTCACGCTGAATTGCGAGGCGATGTTCCACCGAGGACAGGCCGACCGCATTCCCGCCGAATATTTAGCGATGGTGGATAACGCGGTAACAATGATCCTCGATCGGCATCTCGCCGTGATCATCGATATTCACCCGGAAAGCGATTTCAAACAGAAGCTTATCGCCGACGATTCTTTCGTTGAACAGTTTGAGGACTTTTGGCGGGCGCTTGCGAAGCACTACTCCGCTTCCAATCCCGACCAGGTCTTTTTCGAGATCCTGAATGAGCCGGAGTTTCGCGATCGCTACCGCTGGCAAGGCGTCCAGGCGAGGGTCGCTCGTGCCATTCGCGAAGGCGCTCCGCAACACACGATCATTGTCGCGGGCGCGAATTGGTCTTCATCAAATGAACTGCTCTCCATGGAGCCGCTTCATGATTCCAACATCATTTACAACTTTCACTTTTACGATCCGCACATCTTCACGCATCAGGGTGCGACGTGGTCGACGAATTTCCAGCATTACCTAAATAATCTTCCTTATCCCTCAACTCCAGAAAACGTACAAGTCCCCGCTGCGGAGGTGCCCGACGCAGTCAATCGACAAGCCGTTATACGTTATGGTCTCGATCAGTGGAATGCCGCGCGTGTTGACGCGGAAATCGCTGAAGTCGCCGCGTGGGGCAAGCGGTGGGATGTTCCGATTACTTGTAACGAGTTTGGCGTATACCGCGGCACAGCGAACGCAAATGATCGCGCCGCATGGTTGCGCGATGTTCGCAGCGCGCTTGAAAAATACAATATCGGCTGGACCATGTGGGACTACGCGGGAGGCTTCGCTGTGGTCAACCGCAAAGATGGCGTCACCACGCCAGACGAAGTTACGGTCAAAGCGCTCGGCCTTCACCTGCCGGCTTCGCCGGCAGCTCCTACACCGGCATCGAACAAACCATGAACGAACGTCCGTTCCTCCTCACCGCCCGCGGTCGCGGTAAAACTGGTTCACTGATTTCATCATTTTTCGCAGCTCTTTCGTGCGCTGGGAGCGCACCGCCGCGTTCTGTTTCGCCTCCAGGAATTTTTCCTCGCGTCCGAGCTTGTGAAAGCTTTCCAGCCGCTCCGCGTCGAGCGCTTCCGATTGCACAGCCGCACGCACCGCGCATCCCGGTTCGCTCTCGTGCTTGCAATCGCGAAATTTGCATCGCGCAGCCAGTTCTTGAATCTCGCCGAACGCGTGTCCAATTCCCTCCCCCGCATCCCACAATTGCAGCTCACGCATTCCCGGCGTGTCAATCAGCACTCCGCCACCCGGAACTACAATCAGTTGCCGCGTCGTGGTAGTGTGCCGCCCGCGATCATCGCCTTCGCGAATACTGTTTATTTCAAGGAGCGGCGTTCCGAGAATCGCGTTAATGAGAGACGATTTTCCAACACCGGAAGAACCAAGCAGCGCCGCGGTGGCGGCGCTGGCTTCAGTTTTTGCGAATCCAGGTTGTAGAATTTCGCGAATCTCCGCGATGCCGTCGCCGCGAAACGCGCTTGCAAGAATCACGCGAACGCCCATCGCCGCGGATTCCGTTTCGCGCAACAGTTCGTCTGAATTTTCGCAGAGATCGCATTTGTTCAACACGATCACAGGTTTCGCGCCGCTCTCCCACGCCAGCGTCAGATATCGTTCGATGCGGCGTGGATTGAATTCGCGATTCAGCGAACTCACCAGAAAAATCACGTCAACGTTTGCGGCGACGATTTGTTCTTCTGTTTTTCTGCCGGCAATTTTGCGCGAGAATTTACTTCTGCGCTTGAGCACGCGATGAATCGTTGCGCGCCCTTCGCTTTCACGCAGGCTCGCCAGCACCCAATCGCCAACGGCAGGAAAGTCCGCCCGACCCAGAATTTCATGCCGGAATTTTCCACTCAATTCCGAAAGAAATTCCCCGGTCGCGGAAACGATCCGATAAATTTCCCGGTTGTCTTCGGCGACTCGCACCGGTACAAACTCCGAACCGGTCTGACTTGCTTCGGACTGCGAGGAAAAATACTCACACCATCCCAAATCTTCCAATGGATACACTGCAAATCTCCTTTTTGCTCAGGGTTGTAAGCCGCCTGCGGCAGGCAGGCACAAACCCTGAAGCCCGTTCTCGAACACGCGCGTGGCGAATTCGAGGCGCGTGCGCTTTCAAACGGACGGAAGCAGCCATCTCAAACGGCTGAAAGATAAATCAATTAAAATGGAGATTAGCTCAGGGAAGAGACACGGAGACGCACTCTTCCGTGAGGAAAATTACGGTTCGCACAGGCGCCTCCTGAAAATAGAGTAGACGAAACGGCCGCTGGACGGCCGCATCAGGAGCATAGCAGAGTCTTCCATATCAGCGGTGAAAATCCTTCGACAGAAGCCCTCGCGGTCCATAGAATCGGCGACGTGGCTGTGGCGATTCGACAATACGAGCCGCACGATTTTGCCGCGCTCTACAAATTGGATCAGGGGTGTTTTCCGCCGGGCATTGCGTATTCCAAAACGATGCTGCGGTATTTTCTTTCGCAGCCTGGCGCGGAATGCCTGGTCGCTGTGGACGGCGCGAAAATTGTCGGATTCATTTTGAGCGAAGAAAATCCGCCGCTCGCTCACATTGTCACTCTTGATGTAGCGGAGTTGTACCGGCGCCATGGAGTTGGTACGGAATTGTTGCAGGAAAACGAGGCACACCTTGCGTTTCGTGGAGTGCGCACCGTGCTGCTTGAAACTGCAACGAGCAACGATGCCGGGATTGCGTTCTGGGAGGGTCACGGATACCGTAAGGAAGCGGTGCTGAAAAACTATTATCCAGGCCGCCTGGATGCATTTGAAATGCGCAAGAAACTGAGCGCGACGCCTAGGTCAGCGTCGTGACAATGCCGTAAAAATGTAGGACCACATTCCTTTCGGAGAGACCAATTGAACGATTACCTGTTGTCCGTGATACTCGGCATCATCGAAGGGCTTACAGAATTTCTACCCGTCAGTTCCACAGCGCATTTAAGAATAGCCGAAGCGCTATTGCACATTGATCTCGCGAGCGGCTACTGGAAGATGTACACAATCGTCATTCAACTCGGCGCGATTCTGTGCCTGCCGGTATATTTTCGAGAAAGAATTGCCAGACTGTTTTCGACATTTCCGCAGGGCGAAAAAGGCGACCGGACGATTTTGACTCACCCGCTGAGCCTCACACTGATCGCGTTTGTGGTCACTGCAATTCCTGCGTTCCTGTTCACAAAGATCATCGGAAAACATTTGGAGAGCCTAGTCATCATGGGAAGTTCGCTGGTCATCGGCGGAATCGTGATGTGGCTGGTGGACGCGAGAAATGCAAAGGCCGAGGCTGCGGGCGAAGGCGCCCGGAATTCGCTGATCCGCACGTGGCACATGGAAGCAATGAGTTTCGGTCAAGCCGTGTGGATTGGCGCATGTCAGATTCTTTCTGCCGTATTTCCAGGAACGTCGCGGTCGATGTCCACGATTGCTGCGGGCCAGTTGGCGGGAATGTCTCGTGCTTCGGCGCTGGAGTTTTCCTTTTTCCTGTCGATACCGACGATGGTGGTGGCCACTTGCTATGATTTGTTGAAATCGTTACGAGGCAAGGGCGAAAACGCAATCGGCGTATCGCACATTGATGGACACGGGTGGGTCATTCTTGCAATCGGGTTCGTAGTCTCGTTCATCGTGGCGTACGGCGCAGTAGCTTGGTTTTTGTCATGGGTACGGCGCAGGGGATTCGCGCCATTTGCGATTTACCGCATCATCGTAGGAAGTGCGGTGCTTGCGTGGGCGATGGCTTACCTTAAGTAGATACGATGTTGACACCTATCCAACGCTATCCGTTCGAGGTTCTATTAATGAGCCAGTCCGGCAGCGCAGACCTGGCTGACCACGTAAACAGCGTGGACTGGCGAGCGCGGAAGGCGAAGCGAACGGGCAAGCTTTCGGACGCTGAGCTGGCGAAGTGCGCAGAAAACTTCGCGCGTTGATCGGCTGACAGCGGCGTTAGAGATAGAACATCATCGAACTGGCGACGTGATTTCGCACAAATCGTCTGGTATGATGGCTTCGCTTTCGCAGTTCCTCCAGGCAAGCGGCCGATAGCGCCAAGCCGCCTGTCGCACTCAGCCTTCCCCAAAAGCTGAGGAGGCTTTCGTGCGTTTTCTGACGCCTACCGGCAACAAGCGGCTCAATGAGTTGATAGGATTCTTGTGTCTGACGTTGGCGGTATTGATGGCTGCCGCGCTGTTCACGTATTGGCCAGCGGATGAGTCGTTCAATGTTTCTGCAAGCAGTGGAAATTCCGGCCAACCGCATAACGTGATTGGACCGATTGGCGCCTACAGCGCCGATTTGATGTTTCAGGCGTTGGGATTTCCGGCGTTTTTGCTGCCAATGGCGATCCTCTGGCTGGGAATAAAGTGGTTCCGCAGCCGACCGGTGGAATCGCAAAAAGCCACCGTATTTGGATATGCGTTGTTGCTGGTTTCCCTTCCCTCGTTGTTAGCTCTGATTCCTTTTCCTGACGTGCGCGGCGCGATCCCCGCCGGCGGAATGCTCGGCAAATTGCTAGCCAGCGCGCTGCTAGCGGGTTTCAATACATGGGGCGCGGTTATAGTCACAATCGCACTCTTGATTACCGCCACTTTCCTGACGACGAGCTTTTCCTTCAGCGGAACACACGCATGGGCGAGCGGCCCGCGCGGACCAATTGGCGCGGTTGGAAAATTAGGCATTCTGCAGAAGGCGCAGGCAAGGTGGCACGATTGGCGGGCGAGCCGCGAGCAGGAACGGATGCGGCGGAGAGTGGAAGCCAACCGTCTTGAGGGCCGCAGGCCTGTGGGCAAGGCCGCAGCGCCAAATGAAACGCCAAAGACCATCCATCTTTCCGATGAAAGTGACATTTTCAAGAGGAAGGAAGAGAGCGACGAGGACGAGGACGACGGCGACAGCGACAGCAAGTCCCACAAAGCGCCGATTCTGATGCTCAATCAGGAGAAGGCGGAGAAATCCGCGAAGAAGACCGCGGAGCCTAAGATTGCCAAAGGAAACGCGAACTACAAATTGCCGCCGATCAGTTTGCTGCGCGAAGGCGAACGTTCACAGAAATTGGACGAAGAAGAACTGAAAGATCGCGCGCGTGCCATTGAGGAAAAATGCCTCGAATTCGACGTGCAGGGGCGCGTGACGCAAATCAATCCGGGGCCGGTAGTCACAACGTTTGAATTCAAGCCGGAAGCGGGAATCAAGTACAGCAGGATTATTGGATTGACGGAAGATTTGTGTCTTGCGCTGCAGGCTGAATCCATTTTGATCGAGCGGATTCCCGGCAAATCCACGATTGGCATCGAGGTGCCCAATATAAATCGTCAAACGATCGCGTTGCGAGAAATCGTGGAAGCGCAAGAGTTTGTCGGCTCGTCGAGCAAACTGACTCTGGCGATGGGCCGCGATTTGCATGGACGGATTCGCGTGACCGATCTTGCCAGCATGCCGCATTTGTTGATTGCGGGGTCTACGGGTACCGGCAAGAGCGTGTTCATCAATTCGCTGCTGATGTCCATCTTGTACAAAGCCACGCCCGATGACGTAAAAATTGTGCTGGTCGATCCAAAGCGACTGGAGCTGAATTTATACGAAGGCATTCCCCACTTGATCGCGCCGGTGGTGACCGATCCGAAAGTAGCGTCGAACGTGCTCCGCAACGCGACGCGCGAAATGGAAAACCGGCTGAAATTGCTAGCGCAACGCGGCGTTCGCAACATCGAGCAGTACAACCGGACATTCCAAAAACAGCAATCACTTTCGCTTTTCGAAAACGTAGAGGAAAGCGAACACAAGCCGCTTCCCTACTTGGTGATTATCATCGATGAGCTGGCCGACCTGATGATGGTGGACACTAATAATGTGGAAGAATCCATCACGCGGCTGGCGCAGATGGCGCGCGCCGTGGGCATCCACTTGATTCTGGCAACGCAGCGTCCGAGCGTAGACGTCATCACGGGCTTAATCAAAGCAAACTTTCCCGCGCGGATTTCCTTCCGCGTGGCCAGCAAGGTGGACTCGCGAACGATTCTGGACTCAAACGGCTCGGAATCATTGCTGGGACGCGGCGACATGCTGTACTTGCCGGCGGGATCGGCGAGGCTGCACCGCATTCACGGGCCTCTGGTCAGCGAGGACGAGATCGTCAGCGTGTGCGATTTCTGGCGGCAGCAGGCACAAGCAAAGTACAACGAGCAGTTGCTGGAAGCGCCAAAGGATGAAAATGGCAAGGCGGAAGGTGGCGGTAACGGCGAGGCCGGCGGAGAAGGCGCGGACGATGACCTCTACCAGGACGCCGTGCGCGTGGTCTGCGAGATGGGGCGCGCTTCCACTTCCACATTGCAGCGGCGGCTGCGCATCGGTTACGGCCGGGCAGCACACCTGATCGACATCATGGAAAAGGACGGAATTGTTGGCCCTCCCGATGGAACGCGGCCGCGCGAAGTATTGAAGGGCAAAAGCTGGATGAAAGAATACGACGAGTCGATGCAGTAGGCGGCGAAGGTTTTGCAGTCGATTCGGAAAATTAGCGGGCCGTAAATTCACTGTAAACTCATAAATTGGGCACCCTGTACCTCGGGACAGGAGAGACCTTCCCGAGCGGCCACAAGAGGGCCTAGCTCACAATCTCTTCTCCGGTTCAGTAGATTCCCACAAGCGGCCGCCCGTAGCCTGATTGTGACATGCAATCACACGGGACACGTTTACTGACATTACAAAATCGTTCTTCTGCGGTTTTCCCAGAAACCGACTCTATTCACCCCAAGCTTCGGCAAACGCATTGCCGGTATTTTGTCTATGCGTGCTTAGTTGTTCTGACGCTCGCCCTTTCCGTCGCTGCGAATGGGCAAGGAATTGTTGCACCCGGCACGCTGTCGTTCAGTCCGGCGTCGGTAAATTTCGGGTCGGTTGCAACCGGTACAAGCCACACGATCTCTCTAACGATCAAGAATACGGGCATCGCTCCAGTAACGATTTCAGGGGAGTCAGTCCACGCCACGGGCTTCAGCTTGAGCGGTTTGACGGTCCCTCACGCGATTTCCGGCGGAGGATCGGTTGTCTTGTCAGTTAAATTTGCGCCTATGAGCGCGGGGTTGTTCTCGGGCTACATCTTGTTTACCGGCAACGCCGCAAACAGCAGCGTGCAATGTCCGGTAAGCGGAACGGGCGTGACGCCCGCCACTGTCTCGGCAACTCCGTCGAGTGTGAGCTTTGGCACGGTGGTGAACGGCACGACCAATTCACAGACCGTTCAATTGAAGAATACGGGCGGCACCAGCTTGACGATTTCGAGCGCGACGTTAAGCGGCACGGGATTCACGATTAGCGGCATCACGGTTCCCCTAACGTTGGCCGCTTCGCAGACAAAGAGTTTTACGGTTGCGTTTGGCCCAACGGCGTCCGGCAGCGTTACAGGAAGTGTAACAATTAAGAGCAATGCTTCGAACCCCACGTACACCATGGCTCTAAGTGGAACCGGCGGGAGCGCCACTCGTACCATTTCGCTCTCAACGTCGAACTTGAATTTTGGAAACGAAGTCGTGGGTGGGTCGATTCCTCTGGGAGTCGCCGTCAAGAATTCGGGAAACTCAAGCCTGACAATTTCGCAAATCGCTGTAACGGGAACCGGATTCAGCGTGCTGAGCGGAATTCTGGGAACAACGATTGCTGCCGGGCAAACCTCGGAATTGAATGTTGTCTTCGCTCCCAAAGCGACTGGCAGCGTGACAGGAAAAGTCACAATTACGAGCAACGCGACCAATTCGCCAAACTCGGTTTCGGTAAGCGGTACGGGCGTAAGCAGCACTTCGTATTCGGTTACGCTCAGTTGGGGAGCCAGCAGCACTTCTGGAGTGGTTGGCTACTATGTGTACCGCTCGACGACTTCGGGCAGCTCGTACACGCGAATCAATTCGTCCGCGTTGACAACGCTGAAATACACCGACGGCTCTGTAAGCGCCGGCGAAACCTACTACTACGTGGTAACTGCGGTAAACTCAAGCGGCACCGAAAGTGCCAAATCAGCGCAAGTCACTGCAGTAGTTCCCTAATGCATGTACCGGGCGTGATGTTTCCACAGTCTGAAACGGGCGCGCTGCGTCAAACATTTGACTCGACGCAGCGCGCTCTCTAAAATACCTGAGTTGGTTCTATTGCCGGGGTAGCTCAGTGGTAGAGCGCCGCCCTGAAAAGGCGGGCGTAGCCAGTTCGATTCTGGCCCCCGGCACCACCATAACAGCCGCGGGTCCCGTTACTCCGAGCCAGTCCCAAATTCCCGTAGCCACGTACGTCCGAACGACCCGCTTTAGAGTGATTTTTCGCACGTGTTTCGCGATCTCCTCGCGCGCGATCCGCGCTTCACCGTTCCAAAGCGCGCTCAAGTCTTGAAGGGGCGATTCGACGGAACGGCGGGTGTCGCGCATCTGTAACTTGAAAAACGATGGTTCCGACGCTCGGAGACCGCTCCTGCATTTCCGCCTGGCGTTTTTCGAGGCGGGCGATCTCCGCGGTTATCGATGGAGAGTACCCGTCAGACAGTCCGCAAAGCAGGTTCGCTATGCCTCGTTCGAGGAGATTAGCGACTACGCCTGGATGGCTCCGTGTTTCCGCTATCGTTGACCGCGCTTCGCGAGGTACGCGAGAGATTCCTTACAGGCCTTCTCGAGCTTCGCTTGAATCATGACGCGGGACGTTTCGCCCACGAGTTCCGACGCGAGACGCGGCGGGATCGCCATGATCTGACCCTTCGTCATGAGCACCAGGTCCGCGAGCGTCGACTCGATGTCGCGAAGGGCTATGAACATTCCACGTTCCTTCGCGAGTTGCATCTCGCGGAGGTCGGCATCGGCGCGCAGCAGGCGAATGCGCTCCTCGCGCTCGCCGACGAATCCAGCGTCCAGGGTTGGGACCGCCCTTTTCTCGAGCGCGTTCTGAAGGTAGAGGATGTACCAGAGCATACATTTCGCTGGGTCATACCGCCCGCGTGACTTCCTCGGCATGCCAAGTTTAACGAGCTGCTGAACACGCCGCGCCTCGAGGTTCAACGCGCTGGCGACTTTCGTGACATCAACGATCGGCACTGGGCTCGTACGCTCCTGGCGGAACGAACTATACGAACACTTTGATGGGCGCCGCAACTATTTTCCAACGGCGCCGTCGTTGCGTCGCGGATTCCATCTGTACGAAATCGCTTCCTAGACGCCCCCGCGGCTGAAAATGTTCTCACCGCTGCAGACTTGCTCCGAATCTGAAAAAGCGAAACGCAGTCCGTCAAAAATCTTCGGTCGCTGGTCATATTGCGCCGTTGCCGTCACCCGCGGAGGGCCACCACCCTGGGAAGGACCCTGCGAGGTCGGCACCTCGACTCGCGCGAATCGGCGTTGGGTCCATTGGCTCACGGCCTCGAGTCTTCCCGTTTCTGCTTAGTACCGCCGTACCATTGACCGTCTGTCATGCCCCTGGTACCGCTGGTCTTCGGTTCATTGATTTACTTCCCAGCCCGCACGGAAAAGAGCCCTGACCAGCGAGCCTTGGCCGCCAACCGTTGCGCAATCGAGCCTGCTGAATCAAGACCGCCGAACAATTGGCAAGGAGAATAGCGCCAATGGTAAGGACGGAACGCCGACAAGCTCCACGGATGACGGTGAAAGGGCTTGCCTATGTCAATCTCGAACGAGACAATGGCGGCATCATCCTGAACATTTCCGAGGGAGGTCTTTGCTTTCAGTCTACGGCTCCCGTTCAATGCACTGAGACGATTCGTTTCTGGTTTTCCTACCGTAGCCAACGAATCGAAGCTGACGTAGGGAAAAATGAGGCACAAACGAGAGATGCCCCGGGATTCATCGAAACCGGAGGTGAACTGGCGTGGACAGACGACGCGCAGAAGAGGGGAGGGTTAAGATTCATGAATCTGCCCCCAGAAGCCCGCAAACAAATTCGCGATTGGATACGCCACCCTTCGCTGGTCAAGATCAACGAGAAGTCCGCCCCCTCGCCTCCGTCATCACATAAATCCCCGGTCTTGAATGTGAAACGATCGGACACAAATGCTGCGCGAGGTGATTCAACAGGACTCGAGGCACTTTTTCGGCATGTACAATCAGGAAGGCCATGGACTGGATTCTCCGGTGGCTTAGTGGCCGGGCTTCTCGTTTCGGCCATTGTTGTGGCCGTATTTTTGTTGCTGAGCCACAGTCACGAGCTGGGTGACTCACTCATTCAATTGGGCGAACGATTGGGAGGAAGATCCTGGGCTGGATCGCAAGAACCATACTCGACTGCGCCAGGGCCACCGCCAGTATCGCCAGAACCAAAGACGGGACCGGCAGAGATACAGACATTGGCTGCAGCGCCGGTTCAGGCTCCACTGCCAAAGAAACTCGTTTCGACGGCAATACCAGCAGCAGCTAAGCCCTCTGGAGTGGAGCTCGAAGCCGCGAGCCATGGCACTCTTGCCCTTTCTGCCCCCAGCGTCAAGGTTTCCGGTACTCCAGCGGTGAGTTCAACAGCTGGTCGGCCTTTGGTTCCAGAGATTGTTGTCGCCCCCACTTCAGAGCCCAGCGCAAGCATGTTTGGCGCTACAGCACCGGAAATGGAACTGCGGAGCCGACCTAATGTCCACATTGAGCCCTCCAAAGTAGGGGACTTCGGAATGCGTTCTGAAAAGTATCTGGAAGTCGGAAAGTTCAAAGAAAAACTGTTGGCGGACAGAACGACCGGCCAATTATCTCAATTGGGGTTTCCTGCGACCGTCATTCAAAGGCACCGTTTTTTGGGGAAATCCTATCAAGTCCTTGTAGGACCTTACGGAAGTGATTATGACGCCGAAGCGGTACACAAGGACCTTGCGTCGCTCGGTTTCACGCCCCGATCGTACGAAAGGGGACAAAGGGATTTCAGCTTGCCCCCCGCGCTGAAGGTCGGCGGTACACACCTGCCCGTCGGATATTGCATGATCAGTTGGGAATCTTATACCCCTAATGCCATTGTGAAGTTTGAGAGCGACAGAGGTATGAGTGTCACCATCGAGGGAAAGTGGGTGAACCAGGGTGCCGCGTATTCTCAGAATGCGATAGTCTACGTTGAAAATAGGGACGGGTCTCGCACCCTTCTCGAAATTCGCTTCCACCGAATGGGACAGGCCCTTGTTTTTGGCAGGGGTTGAGCCCATTTAGAGGGCGACGGGAGGACTCGCTCGCGAACCCGAGTGTCTCGCCACGTCTCTCGTCTCTCCCCCTTAGTGTTGGTTGCTCCCCTACTGAAAAACACAAACCAAGTCCGTCACAAATCTTCGGTGCCAGGGCATCCCACGCGGTCGCCGTCACGTCGCCGTCACCCGCGGGTGCCCACCACCCCAGGGGAGGACCCTGCGCGAGGGTCGTCCGGGTTGAAGGCTCCTAGAGTCCTCCCCGGTTGGCTGTCCGAATCCGATCTGCCGCCTGGCGCGAGCACGCCCATCCCAGGGGCCCTCCGGAGCTGATTACTCGAGAAGAGTAGTTTGTGCCGAGCCGTGCCATTTGGCGCTCCGTCTGCTGCCTTCCACGCCACAATAGCAATCACTCCTGGGATGGATGCGAGGCTCGTGCAACCTGAGGCACTTGCCCACGTGGCGTTATACGTGCCGGCCGCGCTGACCGCTTTTCCTTCACCTTTCCAAGAAGTGCTACTTGGAGAAACAAAAAGACTTGAACAGCCTGTTCCTACGCTAAATTCGTTGGTGCTTCCAGCGCAGGAAACTGTTGAGACAATGGCGTCCGTCGTGTAAGTCGCCGTGCAATTCCCGGAGGTTGCGTTCCGGCGTTGCTGGAAAAGGTCGCCGCCGTAAAACAATCTACCGGGCTTGGATCCGGCGCGTTGGGAAACGCGTAGACTGAAAGCTCAGCGTTTTGCACCACGCCAGTGGGCGTGTAGCTTACAGTGAAACCGCGAGCCGTGCCGGTCGTGGCAATTTTCCAGAAAATACAGTGTGCGATTCTTAGATTCCCGATCGCGCAGCCTGCCTGATTCCACCCGGTTGTTCCGGCCACGCTGTCCGATGCGGCGTGGGTTATCGTGCCGCTGTTGTCGTCGTCGCGAGAGTAGATAACTATCAATTGCCCGCTGCTGGCGCACGTCTGAGGAGCCCCGCATGTGCAGGAAATGGAATTGACCGCGGACAGAGTTCCATTGTTGCATTGCAGGAACTGAACCCCTAAACCACTCGCCTGAGATTGGCAAGGTACGGTCAAAAAGACCAAAGCGCTCCCAGAAATAAGCGCGAGAAGAACTAGAAATCTGATTTTTATTCTCATCAAATCCCTCCTTTTATTTAAGTAAGTGCCAACTTCCGTTCACGCACTGGTTAGAAATTCCGCGTCGTGAGCAAACCGGAACTCGCTTTCGCGTGCGACGGTCCCGGAGGGCAGCTGCGGCTTCGCAGCCTCGCCATCCGTGTCCATGTGCGCGCTTGTGACTGGAAGGACGGAGGGTTGAAAACTCGGGAGTTAGGCAGGGATTTGCAGAGAAATGCATGGACGGCTTTTGCCCTGGAAGGGTACGCGGCGTCGTCATGCCGCGATCTCGATCTGGAACTCTATGCGGGGACTGCTATGTTCGATTCTGGCCCCCGGCACCATCGATACTGCCACGGCCTACCAAGTGCCTACAACTTCGTCAAAGAAGACATGAACGGGACCTCGCCGAAATTTTACGCACGAGATAATTACGGAGTGAAGTGGCTGGTGAAACTTGGCGTGGAGGCCAGACCGGAAACGGCGGCCACACGTTTGGTTTGGGCCATGGGTTACTTCACAGACGAGGATTACTTTCTGCCGCAGATTCACGTCCGAAACCTGCCGAAGCTTCGGCGCAAAATGTTCGGGGCTTCGCCGGAAACGGGGATCGTTCCCAGTGTGAGGTTGAAACGGCAAGGCGAGGCCCTGAAGAAGGTCGAGAACTGGAACTGGTTCGACAATCCCTTTGTGGGTACACGGGAACTCAACGGACTGCGCGCGTTAATGGCGGTAATCAACGATTGGGATTTAACGACGGAAAACAACAAGGTGTACGTAGGGGACAACGAGCGGCATTACCTGGTCAGCGACCTAGGGGCAGCCGTTGGGAAGACGGGGTGGCCGCCCTCACAGGTCCCTCTGTTCCCCCATGCCACCAAGGGAGTATTGAAGGACTATGAGCACTCCAGGTTCATCCGGGCGGTTACGGGCGATGCGGTAACTTTCGAGATGCACACGACGGCGCCATTTTTCATTAGCCGGTTCAAGCGAAAGTACTCCAACGAATATCGACAAGCCGAGCGGCTCGAGCAGGGCATCCCCGTTCTGGATACGGAGTGGATCGGAGGCTTGCTGGTGCGGCTGACGCCGCAGCAGATCCGCGATGCGTTTCGCGCGGCGGGATATCAGCCGACGTAAGTGGATGGGTTCGCGAAACCCTGCGTTCTAGCCAGAAATTCGGGAAAAGGTTTGTTGAACATTTGCGCGAACTGTTTCCACGGACCTAGGAAATCGACCATCGGCCTCGCGCGGATCTAGTGGATTTTGATTGTCTTGGTACATTGGCTCAAGTCCGATTCCGAGCCGTCAGGCATTTGCGCTGAAACAGCAACCATGTGCCTTCCAGAGGTAAATAGGAATGACTTGGTTGTTCCAGTAATATCCTTAACGAACCCGGTGGCGTGAGCGGGCGCAGGTATCGAACCCAGCTTCGCACGGTTGGATATTCCCGGCGAAATTTCATAAAAGTTGAATTGCTGCACACATCTCTCTTTTACAGTGGAAGAACAAGGGGGAGTAATCCCGAAATCGTAGGAGAACGTGAACCGAATCTTATGCCTGGATGGCTTCGGTGAAACCGCGGTGGCAAGCAAGGCCAGAACCAGGAACGGCAAACAGCGCAAAGAACAGTTTACATTCATCGGCACTTATTTATCTCAACGAAGAATCGGTGGCAAGATCAGTAGACGCTCACCGGACCTCCGCTACCCGGATCCACATCTCCGGTAGACACGAGGTGAAGCAGATCAGGTCGTGCAAAAACCCGTCTAGTTTTCTCCGCCGTGCTCTTTGACAACTTCGCGCGCATCTTTATCGTCCCGCAAGCCGACAAATTTTGAATGCCGCAAATGGTCCGCGTCGGTCCATTCCAGAAATTCGATTTGAGCGACGAGCTTCGGCTTAACCCAAACGCATTTTTTCATCTCCTCAATGGTCAAGCCCTGACCCCAGCGGGTTTGCTTCTTCTCTGGAAGATTGACGAACGGGCATTCTGGGATTACCAGCGGCTTCAACTTCTCGAAGAGCTGACGCCGCGAAGCTGGCACAAATCCGTTTCTGGTACGCGCGACGTAAACCAATTCCCTGCTCCGATAGTAGCCGACTATTATCGCGTCCAAGCCGTGCAGCCCCGGCGTATAGGCGCCGATCACGAACTCCTGCCCGCGATTCACGCGGTGCTTGATCCACGCGCCGCTCCTCGCGCCGGGTTCATACAGGCTATCTTTTCGCTTGCCCACTACTCCCTCAAGCTGCTGCTCACGAACGGCACGGAGGAGTTCGGCCGGTTCAGCCTCGATGTAGTCAATGATCTTGATCCGCTTGTCCTTGAATGAGAGCGTTTTTAGCAGCTCTCTTCTTTCAATGAGCCTCAGTCGCGTCATATCGCGATTGTTCAAGGACAGCAGGTCGAAGACGTAGTACTGAATGTGCCGCGCACCCGTTCGGAAATTCTGGAGGAGGTTGAAGTTCGGCCTGCCTTCATCGTCAATAGCGACCAGCTCGTCATCGAGCACGGTGCCGGCCGGCATATCGCTCAGCGCGTCTACGACGTAATTGAATTTGCTGTTGAAGGAATTTCTTGTGCGGGAGTAAAGATTGACCCGATCCTCGGCCTTGACCGCAATCGCTCTGTAGCCATCGATTTTTATTTCCCAGACCCAATTAGCGGAGTCCGGCAGTTTCTTCACAGCGAGACACTCCATCGGCTCGATGAACGCAGCGTGTTTCTGTGGAAGGGATGTCGGCTTGAATTTTGCAGGCATGCGTGAGCTACGTATATCACGACGGCTCGCAGTTTCGTCTCTTTCGGGTCAGTTTCCGCGACGTTATACTGCGCTTCCCATCCTCTGCACATTAAACGTGGAGTCCGACCGTGCAGAAGTCAGCTTTGCTTGCCGCAATTCAAAAAGAAATTCATCGGCACGATTTTTCGTATTTTGTAGACGAGCCCCCGTCAGTTGCGCACGGTGGCAAGGGAGTTGTGGTATCTGGCTGTCCAGCATGCAAGAAGCGCATCAACACGATGCAGCGGTTCCTAGACCATCTCGCGAAAGAAGCAATGCCAGGGCTGATTGAACAACTCTCGGTGAAAGTTCCTTGAAGGAGTTCGCGAATCGCACGCGGGAAGTAGGCGAAAAGACCTATACGGCCGAATCAACAGTGTCACGCGCAATGGCTATTGTTGGTAGACCAACCGAGGCCCGCTTACTTGCTTCGCCATGAAGCCGACAGTCACCTCGACACGGTTGGCGATTTTGATGAAGGGAATGCCGCTGTTCATCCCGTAGTCCTTGCGGTCGAAAGCCAGTGTCCCTTTGATTGCGCCCGTGCCTGTCCCTTTGCCGGAAACAGTTAGCGTCAGCGTCTCGGGCTTCGTCACCCCGCGTATCGTAAAATCCCCTTGTACGTCAAAGGTGTCAGGGCCGGTCTGTACAACCTTCCTTGACAGAAACGTGATCAACGGACTCTGCTTTACGTCGAAGAAGTCCTTGCCCTTCAGTTTGCCGTCCTTCATGCCGCTTCCGGTATTCACGCTGTCTGCCTGAATCTTGACGTCTAAAACGGCTGTCGTAACGTCAGGAGACGTGAATGTCAGAGTGGCATCCCATTTGTCGAAAGTGCCGCCTATAGCCACTGATGCCTTCACGAAGAAATTAATCGAACTGTCTTCCGGCGTAACAACGAACACAGGGACTTGCGCTTTGCTGAGTGATGGTAGAGTGATAGATGCTACCAGGCAAAAGACTTTCAATCCGCCAGTCACACCCTTGAACCCAATCGTCGACACTCGGTACCTCGTCTCGCTCGCACAGGATACCGCGTCTACGCGTAGAAACGGCAATTTCCGAGAGCGCAGAACTCACTCGCGATGCTGAAACCGCTAGAAAATCGAAAAATCGTACGGCGCCCCCAGAGGGGTTCGACAATCCCCCGAAAAAGCGGGCGGACAACTCCCGCAATTTCAGCGAACGCGCGTGCTGACTGAAGGGTTCGGAAAAGAACTGTTTCCCGAATCCTGATGGGAATGCATTGCGCCCTACGGGGAGCCTATCAGATCGTAAACCGTTAAGGAAAACTGCAAGCCAGTTGCGAACTCATCTCCCTTCAAGGACTGACAGTAAGTAATCCGCGCACGGGAGGGGAGGGACTCTTGGGGCAGTTTAACTAGAACGCTGTCGTTCGGGCTCCAGCGCCTTTTGGTAACAACGCGTGCTCCGTGATGACTGACATTCTCAGTGAAGGCGATTTCGTAAATGAGAGGTTCATCTGGACCAGAGAGCTCCAGTCCAACTCTCGTCGGAATCCGAGCTTCCATTCGCTGCTGTGCGGGCTTTCTTAGTGATGCCAGAATCCGCTCTCTCTCGGAAAAAAAACAGAACACAAGCATCACGGCAATTACCGCGCCGAGAAATATCACGATGGTGATCAACCAGATCATTTGCGCTCGCACTCAAACCGACGAAAGTGCCGAGCCTACTGCAAGAGGGGCCTTCCTTCACTGAGGTGAATTGTACATCCGTCATCGGTCGCTCCAAAATCAGTTGATTTCGGAGCACTGGGCCTGAACTCCCGCAGTTAGGTCGGCGCTCTGTCGATCGTTGTGACGTATTCCCAGTTGCCCTTGGAGTCGATGCGATATACCTCAATCGGCGGTGTAGCATGATGTCGATGCTCCGCGCCGCAATCGGGACAGCGCACTGGATAAATGGCTGATCCTATCGACCAGGTCCAGCGAAGCAGCACTTTTGCTCCGCACGGGCAATTCACGACTCTCTGCTCCGGAGCTGGCATCAGGTACGATTCGTGCTCAAAGCCGAAAAGCAGATGAGCTTGCGCGTAATGCTCACTCCCTTTTGGCGTCGACCCAGAAACCTCGGCCGACAGCAATGTCATTGTGGGTGCGTTGGTCGAACACAACGTACTCGCCCTGGGATAGCGTAGTCAGCTCCTTAATGCGAATGTTCGCATACGCAAGGTCGCTCACCGGCTCAAATCTGCGGAAACTTCCCGCAGGTTCTTTCTTCAGGATCTCAAATGGAGAATGCATGGATGCCTCCCGCTTTGCATGGTGTTGTAAAGCAAACTGAAGGAGGGAGAAAGGTGGTCACGCTAAGGTAAGGACTCGGCCCGGAAGACCGGCAACTAATCCTAGTGGCTCGGACAATTTGCTAGCTGGAGTATGGTCGCTTGTTTCGTGAAAGTACAGTCTATTCGGATTTCAGGGATTTCGGCGCAGCTCGGATCATGCGCTGATCGACGGCGCGCAGGCCGGGCAACCTACCCGCTACAGTGCTGGCTTGCTCGATGCGCCGTAACGGCCATCCGAGCTTCCCCACTGCGATGACTTCGCAGCTTTCACGGGCTTTCCAAAAAGCCGAAGTGCGAACACCTTTCGAGAATCCCTATTTCTGGCGCCGTAGCGGCGGACTGATTCCTCAACAGTTATCACTCTTGTCCCAATTAGGAATCTGAGAAGTTGAAAGGAAAAAGCTGAGCCTCTGATAACTTTGAGTTGGGTTCTGCGAGAAACCAACTCTTTCCACCTGAACCTAACGTTCGTGTATGGGAACGAACCCATATCTTTCCCCGCGTCCAACTGCGTCCAATTTGAGGGAATTTGAAACGTCCGTCATCGCTTGCTCAGTAACTCCTCCGCGGAAATGGGTGTAGCCGAGAGTCGTACGAGCGTTCGAATGGCGAAGCTGCTGCTGCGCTACTTCGATGGAGTAGCCAGCTTCCACAATGAAAGATGCAACGGAGTGGCGGAAAGCATGGAGCCCGCACCGCTTGATTCCAAGCGCGTCGAGGATCGGCCACAGTTGGTATTCCACAACCTTGTTGGATGACGGCGGCCGGCCATTCCTAGTAACGAAGAGACAGCCGTCTGGATTCGGTTTCCAGTTCGCTTTGTACTCGGCCAGGACCGCGGACAGCACCGCGGGTAGAGTGATCGGCGCCGCGCTTCCCTTGCTCTTTGTGGATTGAGCCTTGCCGTACCACACAGAGCGGCGAATGTGAATGCATTGGTGATCGAAGTCGATGTCTTCCCACTGGAGGCCGAGCGCTTCCCCTGCCCACATTCCCGTCAGCGTCAGGAGAACGAAGAACGTGCGCCAGGGGTTTTGAGTGAGAGCAAAGATCGACTCGACTTGTGAACGGGTAAAATGTGCAGCGACGTGAGTGTTTCGCTCTGGGAGAACGAGCTTTCGCACGTCAATCTCCCGGCACGCATAGCCCCAATTCTTTGCGGTCGTGAGCATCGAAGAGAGAGTGCTGAGAACCTTGAGCACGGTTTTCCTTGAGGCACCCATGAGTTGGTTTATGAATAGCTGCTGATTCTCGGATCCGATCTGATCGAGACGCAGTTTCCCGAGTTGTGGAATTATTTGCGAGTTGAGATGGGAGTTCGCAGAACAGACGGTCGAGGGCTTTCTCTTGGCAAGAACTTCTTCCCTTCAGCGTTTTGCAAACTCGGCTATGGTCGAGATGCGGGTTGGCTGATATGCGTAGTCATTGATTCGGGAAAGAATCTCATCGAGCTTTCGAGCCGCTAGTCGCTGCGTCGGCAGTTCCTTCTTTGTGCCGAGCACAACTTGCGGCCGCGTACGGATGACAGTTCCATCCGGTCGCCTTCTGATACCTACGCCTGGCCAAGTTTCCTCCTTGGCCTGTAGACGCAGTTGGCTGGTTGCAGATTCTATCAGAAGCTGGCGCCGCGGTTCCCTCGATTCGAGGGAGTTCAACTCGCGCACCCGTGCTGTGAACAGACTCCGACGCACTCGGGCCGAGATGTGCTCGCCGTTCAATCACAAAGTTCGAATCTTTCCTTTTGGTTTTGCCGTGCGGTTTTGAACGATTCAGGAACTTACAGGCCGAAGAGTCCTCGGGGCGACAGCCTCTCGCTGGCTCTTGTGGTTGATCAATAGTTGGCCCACATCTCGCGGATCCGCAACATTGCATGTCGCAGTGAGTGTATTCGCTCGTGTAGTCGTCGAACCCGCGCGAAGCAGCAGCGCTAAAATCAATAGTTTTCTCATCTTCACATAGCCCTTCTGACTGTCAATTCGAGTCCCTTAACATTCACCCGCGAGGCACCCGTGTCCGTCGCGCGCGTCACCTTCCCGTTCAGCCAGTTACCCGCTGCACAGGTTGTCGTGCCTGATTTTGTGATGTTGGAAACCGTAGCTACCCACGATGCGTTGGCTGGTGCGGCGAGTGTGATCGTGCCGAACGCGGAGGATGCGTTGTACGCTGGGTCGTCAGCGGTTGCACCCGCTCCATCGACACACGCGAGCGCTACGTTGAAGATCGCGGTGCCGGTGGTGTCGGGGGAGTTGAAGAACAGCCGTCCGTCGATGTTTCCAGTGAAGTCAGCGATCAGTGGGACGCTGAATGTCACCACGTCCTCGTCAGCAGCTTGCCACACGCCGAGTTTCGTGTTCGTCCCGAAGCAGCCAACTGTCGAGGCAGCCGTGGTATCGGTCGAGAGTGCCGCCGTCCCGTTGTTACACACGGCAAACCTGACGAATAGTTTAGATGGGATGGTAATCGTATTCCCCGTACCCTCAGCGTCGATCGTTTTATTCGTGAGGGTGTCGGAGGTGCTTGGAGTGACGGTGCCGCAAGGAGCGCCAGCGTCCACTAAGTTTAAGTTAACGTCAAACTTCCCACAGTTGCCGTTGACGAGCGTGCCGCTCGACTGTGCTACGCGGCCACTGTTCCCACTCGCAGAATTTAACGCGGAACTATTCGCAAGTGTGATTCCCGAGTCAAAATGTTGAACTTTTGGCCAATACTGCTCTCCATTGAGCTGTGGGACGGTATTTAATAAACTACCACCGCTCCAGCTATCCAACGCGGCTACGTGGGTGCCGTCGTATGAACTTGTGACTCCTGGCTGCCCAGTTGCGTAACTCGAATCGGTCACGGGACCAATCACCAGCACGCCGTTACGGTAGCAGCTCAGCGATGTACCACTGATCTCTAGTCGAATAAGGTCGCCGTTTGCGGGTGTAGTACTGAAGCTTCCTAAGGACGTATTCGTGTTACCAGCAACCATCTTGAACATTTGCACGGAGTTGAAATTCTCTAGACAAGAATAGCTATTGCCTCCTGTCACATGCCGTACGGTTGCCGCGACAAAGGAGAATGTTAATGTAGCTGGATTGACGACGATCTCCGAGAACTGATCCGAGGAAAAAGTTACGGCGTTCCAGAACGAACCTTGGTTGCTATTGGTCGTCGTGACTTGATTGCTGCTGATTTGCAGCGCGCTGCCGTTAGAGGTTGTCCAATTTGAACCGAGCCCTCCATTCGCACGGTTGAAATTATCAAACGATGGAGCTAGGAGTGTTGTCGCTGTTGTTGCGAACGTTGAGTCGAGAACGTACTGCCCGCTGGCATCCGGCTCAGTCTGTGTTCGGTTAGCTGTAGCCGTGTTCGTTCGTGTGACAGTCAATCCATTCGAACCTACCGTTCGATAGCTATTTGCGGTCAATCCAGTGCTTGCAAGAATAGAGCTGCCCGCGAAATTACCCTTTGCAGGACTTTGACCGCAAGCTGCTGTATTGTCAACGAATGTTGCACCAGCATATCCCGGCACTGGACAATTGACTCTTGCACCATTACGAAATACGTTAAAGCCAATCGAACCCGCAGGACGCGCTGGAAAATTACACGTTACTGTTTGATTGCCCAATGTAGTGGTGACATATGTGGACGCGCTAACGGTAGTTTCGTTTAGGTCAGCGTCCACCGCCGACAACTGATACGGAAAAGTTCCGACAGGAACCGTCCCACCAGCGCTTACGACGCAACCAGTTGCAGGCCCCGGAACGGCCATCATATACGTAAATCGCCCTGAACCGAGTGCGCCGAACGGTTTGCTAACTAAGCGATTGTCATTCACACCGATCGAAAAAGCCGGGGTATTACCTAGATTAATACCAGCATGTTCTGCTTTAAGGTTGACTGTAGCCCCACCACCAATTAAGAGTGGTGGAGTTCCACCGAATTGCCCGCCAATAATCGTGATGTCTTCTAGATTACCGCCTGAAGCATCTACAAAGGGAGTGCCCACGCCGGCTATAGAGTCAGAGTCGCTAACATCTTCCAGCAGTACGTCATTGATGAATCCCATCGGGCCGATGCGTAGGAAGGGGGTCAATATACTTTCAGATAGCACATCTCTGAAAGTAAATCGCGTGCCCGCTGATGAAGCTCCACCATGCGGTATCGCGTTTATACTGATACCGCTTCCGGCAAAAAAGGCGTGATTCATTACCAGATGACCCGGTATTTGTGAAATGCCATTAAATACTGCTGTTGAACTATTCGTAAGCTCGAGGCAGGGTGTTGGAAGAACTGTAGCATTGAGAACTGAATCACAGACGAAATTATCAAAGTAGAAATCGAATCCACCCTTCATCACCATCGGACGCCCACGACCCGAGCCGAAGTTGGCACCTACGGCAACGTTTGAAAAAATTAGACCGACCGAACCGCCGCCATTTGTAAGGTTATCTGTATAGATTGAAGTAGCTTGCGGGCCGAAGGGGGTAAACTGCAAGTTACGAAGTACCACTGAAGCTGAGGTAATATAAAAAACTGGTTGAGCACTACTCTGAATTTGCGACCCACCCATATAGAAGAAAGAAGTATTACGTTTCGTTACTCCTTCGATCTTCATGTTACTTCGTATGATCCACGGCTGGGAAGTACTAACGAGACCGCCGACAAGCACGGTGATATAGTTTAAGTTCGACGTGCCAATTGTTTGGAAGTTCGTAGTTGCAGAAAATGGCCAACCAACGGGGGTTCCGGCACTGTTTACAACACTGGGGATGTAAATTGCACCGCCTGCCTGGTTAACTGTAGCTGCTGCTGCTGCAAGTACAGCCCTAGAGTTATCATGCGTTGCTGTCTGTCCAGAAACGGTCGTACCCGCTGCGTTAGCCAGGGTCATTGAATTTGTAAGCCCCCCGCTCACAACCGTTGTTGCAAGATACCCAGCTTGCGCCGCACCTGGAGGAGCTGAGGGAATATAGCCTGGTGCTGCTGGAGCGCCGTCGCCGCAATCAACCCAGAAAGGATCTAATCCAACTGCCACCCCCGCCAGAACGTTGTTTCGATAAATCCAATAGCGCAGAGTGCCAACACCGCTGAAGCTTGTCGCAGGAAAGGTCAGCGTGTTGCAGGCCATTACTTTAACTTGTCCAGATGGGGGCGCTTCCGAAGCATCGTAGAGACTACTTCCATCAACTGTTGTAAACGTAGTCGTCGTTGGCGTTGTATTGACAGTCTTTGCGCCACTAAAAGGATTGAAAAAGCCTCCGTTGCATCCTGTGCTTCCGGCAAACTGACAAAGAATGACACTCATCCCAGGCTGCAGGTTGTGGGCCGCGCTAGTGGTATACGTGGTGATGCCGTTTGTAGCTACCGCGAGCGTCACCGTAATCGTTGTCTCGCCCAACGCCGCAGGACCTGTAGTTGTACTGCCTTGCGGAGATGCAGCAGTCAAGCCGCCTGCGTAATCTTCGGCAATGACTTTGTAATTGTAGGTCGTCGCACCATTCAACAAATTCGGCATAACAGTTGGGGTGCTCGGCGTTATGATTGTTGGTAGTGCACCTGCTTTTGGAATGACAATTCCATGCCCTAGACTGGTGCCTAGCTGACTTGCATCTTTAAAATCCGGATTTGTCGCACACCTCAGGGTCGTACTGGCTGCGTTGATTCCGCAGTTTGTTGCGGTTCCGTTCGATACCGTTGCGCCAAAACATGTAATATCGAACCACGGATTCGGCCCACATGACTGGTGGTCGCGGTTTTCCTTGATCCGTGTGCCATCATCGTTCAATCCAGTCGCTTGTAGAACGCTACCGTTTTTCGACTGTACGCCACCGTTGTTGCCAAGAGGGTTCGACCCGCCACCGCTGGACCCACCAGACTTCTGCACCCACTTCACTTGCGCTGCGTCGTAAGTGAAATCCTGCGCTTTGTTCACCGTGCAAGCGATGTCCGCAGCGGTTGAGGTCACGATGTTCGAGTTATTCTGAATCGTTGTGTTCGTCTCGCCGCAGTTGACGGTAATGACTTGGGAATCCACACCGCCCGTGAAGTTCGTGATCGTGATCGGCGCGCCGTTGTTCGTCTTGAACACGTTACCCGCAGACAGGTCAGGCGTGGCGCCGGTGATGATGATCGTTTGGTTGTTCGAGATGCGATCCGTCTTAATCCGTCCGTACTCCGTTTGTGCGTGCGCCAGACTTAGGAATAGTGCCGCTGCCAGAAATACCAATATGCTAAGTTTTTTCATGTGCTCTTTTGTCCTCAATGACCACAAAATTTCCGGTTCTTTCTTTTGGTCGAAGATCAAACGGTTCCAAAAACATGTGTTTTTGGAGTTCTCTGCTTTTGGCAAAATCGGGATTTGCATTGGTCGGTAAAGGCCAGTACGAAGAGGCGATTTCGGTGTTCGAAAAAACGGCTTCCATAATGACGAACCGCAATCCGGGCTCCATCGAGTTGCTGGCGACGGCGCACGGCTACGCGGGGCATCGCGCGGAAGCGCTTCGCCTGATTGACGAATTGAAGAGACGCCGGAAAACGGGCTACGTTCCGGCCGGCGTTTTTATTAACCCTTACTTCGGGTTGCGCGACTACGATCAGGCATTTGCCGGCTTTGAGATGGCCTACCAGGAGAAGTCAGGCATCATGCAATTCCTCAAAGTACATCCCTTTTTTGACCCCGTGCGCGGCGACCCTCGCTTTACCGACCTGCTCCACCGCGTCGGCCTCGACCAGTCGAGATAGCTCACATCCTCTCGGTTAGACGTTTTGCCACCACTCGCAATGCTGGACTTCACTAATGTACATGACCTCGAATTCAATTAGAGTCGCTAACCCGGCGATATCTATTTCGATGTGTTGCTGACGGTTCGGGTCGCGACTCATGGTAGCGGATTTCGTTCGAGCAGCGAGTCAGGTTCATGCTGAAATGGAAGGACCAACAAATTTGGATAGTTGCAGGCCCTCGCAACCCTGCGCGACACAGTCATGCGGCCAGTGAGAAGCTAAACTCTGTGGCACGCGTGGTGCAAACCGGGCCCCCGGCACCACCCGAACGTCCGCCCAATAGATTCCAATCTCCGCTGACGATCTAGCTGTTCCCTTTTGGGGTAAGCGTGATGTCGGTGCCGTGTTTCGCCAGTTCCGATTTTGCGCGAAGCACATCGCCTCCGAGCAGTCCCTGAATATCGCGAAGGCGCTTCATCGCGAATTCTTCGATCTTCTGGAGCTTCATCTCCAAACCATTGTCCGTCCTTGCCAGTAGCTCTTCGCTGATTTTGTCGAGCCTTCTCTCTCGCTTCTCAAGCTCCGCGAGCAACGCTGTCGATTGACGACCATCCGCGATCACACTCGCAAGATTGCTAATTTCGGCCTTCAGTTTTTCGCGCTCCTGTCGCGCTGCCCCGAGGTGCGAGCGCATGCCCTCCATTTTCTTTTTGAGCTGCCGTTTGAATTCGGCCAGGGCGGGCATCGCGCAGGGATTTACGCATTGCGAAGCAAGGCCATGGTCGCGGAGCTACTAGATGGTACCCGGCATACAGAACAGGGATCCCCTGAGTGTCGAGACGGCCGTCCTTAATCTGCTCCTCCGTACAACTTGCAAGGTTTTTCCCGAAGAGTAGCCTCGAAATCGTCGAGCCATCCCGATCCTTAGACAGTCCCTGGAGAAGCTATGCGTACGTTCAAGATCTTGCCGGCGATATTGGCACTTGTAGCGATGCCGCTTGGCACAGCGGCAGAGGAGCCCACGACCACCGCTCAGGTGGTGGACAAAATCGTGGCGCAGGAGCGGGCGGAGATGAACACCATCCGCCGGTATTCGCCGCTGGTAGAGACCTACATCCAGATGGTTCGTCCGGACAAGGCGCTCGGTGCCGTGCCGGACAGCGACAAATATTTTCTTGGCCGGGCGGAACTGGACAAGGGTGTGCAACTGGAGCCTCTCATCAATGGCAGCGGTAAGCACAAATTCCTGACCAGCATTGGAAACATTTTCTCGGCGGAGTTTCTGCCGCGCGGCTTTCTGCAGATGATTTATCTCGACGAAGACGGGTTCGACCGGCAGCACTACAAGTTTTCCTATTCCGGCCGCGAATTCCTGGGTGAAGTGCGCTGTTTGATTTTCGACGTTGATCCATTGCCAAACACCGGAAAGGGGCGGTTTACGGGACGAATCTGGGTGGAGGATCAGGACTACCACATGGTTCGATTCAACGGGTCGTACGGCGGGTCGTCGAAGACCAGCTATTATTTTAATTTCGACAGTTGGCGCGAGAACTCGGGCAAGAACGAATGGCTACCGGCCTTCATCTATAGCGAAGAAGGCAACGTGGAGTATGGTTTAGCGAAAAATTCCGCGTTCCGACCGTTTAAGGCGCAGACGCGCTTGTGGGGTTACGACCTGAATCACGCGCAGGAAGAGCAGGCGCTGAGCAATGTCCTGGTGGAAGGATCGCAGATAAAAGATCAGGCAGGAGCGGGCAACGGATACTCGCCCCTGCAAGCGAAGCGCGCGTGGGGGCGGCTCGCGGAAGACAACGTTGCGGCAAAGATGCAGCGCATGGGCTTGATGGCGCCCTATGGCGACGTGGACAAGGTGCTGGAGACAGTGGTCAACAATCTGGAAGTGACGAACGATCTGGACATCCAGCCGGAGGTGCGCTGCCGCGTGTTGATGACCTCGACGCTCGAGTCATTCACCATGGGGCACACGATTGTTTTAAGCCGGGGATTGATCGACGTGCTTCCAGACGAAACAAGTTTGGCGGCGATTCTTGCGCATGAACTCAGCCACGTGATGCTCGGACACCGCATGGATACGCAGTTTGCTTTTTTCAATCGCATCCGTTTCAACGAAAAGGAGACCTTTCATCACTTCGGATTCGCGCGCACCGCTGAAGAGGAAGACGCCGCAAACCGCAAGGGGATTGAACTGCTGAAGAAGTCTCCCTACCAGGATCAGTCGGGCACCGCCCAGGCATTTTTTGAGGCCCTGCAAAACCGGGAAAAAGACGTACCCAATTTGATCAGCCCACATCTGGGGAATCGCGTACCGAAGCATTGGACGATCAGCTCGGCCGCGGCCGCTCAGCAAGCTAGGAAGACGGCGAACGCCACGGTAGCTCTGCCACTTGGCGGGCGGATCAAAGTTGAACCGTGGGACGACCGGTTGCTGCTGCTGAAGGCGCAACCAGAAGCCGGGATTGCGGAATATGAAAAGATGCCGTTTGAGGTGGCGCCGTTCCTGGTTTACCTGACAAGGCAGGGCGGCAACTCGCCGTCGAACGACTCGGGCGCGGTGTCCGTGAAGTCGGAAAGCACTCCGGTGTCATCCATCGGAAAACCGTAAGCGGGCAGAAAAAAGGCCGAGAGAAGCAAACAAAAATCAGACCGTCAGCGGCGCTGTTTCTCCCAAATATCGACCCGGAAGACGTCATCGATCTGTTGCGGTTTGCAGATGCGTACGGGAGCTCTCTCCGAAGAGGCTTGGCTTGAAGACTGCCCCGAAAGGGCGTCTAATTTTTCGACGCTGGCAGACTCACTAACAGGCCTGAAACATGCCAATCTGGCTCTCCGTGAGGCAGGACGCGATAGTTCGCTATTTCGCCGGTATTAGGTCGAACTTTCCCGACCCTTCCTGGTAGAAGAGCGCGCCTTCGGTTTTATCGCCGCCGCTCCAATGTTTGTGTCCACCCGGCACAAGAAGGAATTCGCCTGGCCCAACACGCTTTTCTCCAGCGTCATCTTTATACAGGTACGCGCCTTTGATGACGACCAGGGAAACATCGTTCGTGTGGGTGTGCATACCCGCATCGTATCCAGGATCGAATTTAGTGAATGTTGCATGAGGGCCCTTGTCCGGGTCGCCCCGTAAGACCTGCATGGAAACGCCGCCCATTTGCGACGGTTTAAATGTGGCTTTTGCTGAGGATACATAGACGAGGTGCTTACCTTTCTGAGCCTGAGCAACACCTACCGAAACCGCGGCCATCGCTAAGACTGCGAGTGCGGACACAACCAGTACTTTTTTCATCTTTTCTCTCCGTGTAGTTCTCCGCCGGGTTTTTGTTTTCGACCACCCGGACGCGTAGCGGTTATACACCAATGCGGCGCGGGCGGCGAAATATCCGTTTGCAACCGGTTTTTCTCTGTACGGCGATGTGCGGGTACACTGGTTCGCCAGAGGGATGTCATGAAAACAAGAAGAGAATTCTTGGCGTCGACCGGCTTGGGATTGGTTGGAACGGCGGTTGCGCCGGATGCGATAGCGAGCGCTCGCGCGCAAGAGCCCACACAAGAGCCGGCAGGAATGCCACCGGCATTTGGAACCGCAAAACCCGTCGGACCTGAAGTCTCTGCGCACACACTGGTAGAAGCCGAGAAACTCGTGCAGATGGAATTAAGCAAGAAAGATCTTGAACAGGCGGCAAAAACCTGGCGAGTCAACATGGCGCCGCTGTGCGAACGGCGCGTCGGCCCGCGAAAGATGGAGTTGCACGACGGGCTAGCTCCGTGGTCGCGCTGGGATCCAGTGTTACCGGGAACGAAAGCAGGACCGGGGCGCAACCGAATCGTAAGAAGCAGCTCAGACGTAGACCCTTTGCCGGGCAAGGACGCGGACATAGCGTTTGCGACGGTGGCCAGATTGTCGCGATGGATTGAGGCGAAGAAGCTCAGTTCGGAACGGCTGACGAATATTTATATGAAGCGGCTTGAAGAATTCAATCCCACGTTGCGGTGCGTGATCACTCTTACGCGCGAGCACGCGGTCGCCCAAGCGAAGAAAGCGGACGCGGAAATTGCGGCGGGAAAATATCGCGGGCCGCTGCACGGAATTCCTTGGGGCGGAAAGGACTTACTCGACACAGCGGGAATTCCCACAACGTACGGAGCGGAGCCGTTTCGCGACCGCGTACCCAAGGCGGATGCGGCTGTGGTGAGGAAATTGAATGAAGCGGGAGCGGTGCTTGTAGCGAAACTCAGCCTGGGAGCATTGGCGCTGAACGATATCTGGTTCGGCGGGCAGACGATGAATCCATGGCTTCTGGAGGAAGGCGCCTCGGGTTCGAGCGCCGGGCCGGGAGCCGCTACCGCGGCCGGACTTGTGGGATTTTCGATCGGAAGCGAGACTGGTGGAAGCATTGTGTCGCCGAGCATGCGTTGCGGAGTGACCGGACTGCGGCCAACGTATGGCCGCGTACCGAGGACCGGCGCGATGACCTTGTGCTGGTCCTTGGACAAGCTCGGACCGATGACGCGAGGTGTGGAAGACGCGCTGCTGGTGCTGCAGGCAATTTCCGGGCCGGATCCAGGAGATGTGAACAGTGTCCCGAGCAAACTGGATTTTGACGCTGGTGCAAACGTGAAGGGATTGCGCGTCGGATACTTCCCTGCCTGGATGAAGGAAAATCCCGCAACGGACGTGGACCGCTCGGCGCTCGACACTGCGAAAAAGGTCGGAATGGTACCCGTGGAGGTGAACTTGCCGGATTGGCCGTACGATTCTCTGCAATTGATTTTGTTTGCGGAAGGTGCAGCCGCGTTTGAGGAGTTGACGGTGCAGCACGGCGTGGATCAGTTGAAGATGCAGACGTTTGATTCGTGGCCAAATCTTTTTCGACAGGCGCGGTTTCTATCCGCAGTGGACTTTGTGCAGGCAGACCGCATGCGGAGAAAAGTGGCGCAAGAGATGGCGCGCATTTTCTCCGAAGTGGATTTGCTGCTGGTGCCGTCGTTGCGCGACGAAATGTTGACGATCACGAATTTCACTGGACACCCATCGCTGACTTTGCGAGCGGGATTTGTTGAAGTGACACAGGCACGCAGCGACTGGGCGCCCGATCCAGAGCATCCGCTGCCGAAATTTTCACAGGCACGTAGGGTGCCACACGGTGTCACGCTGATTGGAAAATTATTCGACGAAGGAACGCTGGCGCAAGCGGGCCTTGCACTGGAGAAAAGCTTTGGAGTTGTGGAAGAAAGGCCGAAGGGATTTTAGAGGGCGGAGTTGGCTGGCGTTAGCGTTTCTCTATTCGTGAGGACCGGGCGGCAGACGCCGCTTCATGTGCGCGCCTGGGGTTGACCGGCTTTCGCAGCCAGTTACCGAGAGGTTCGATCACTTTTCGGCGGAGCGAGCCGGCATGCTGCGGAACGCTTCCCGCAAATGCACTCGCTTGGGGTGTGAGCGATGCAAAAAGCTGGCGACAGTCACGGACAAAAGATTCGAAAACTTCGCGGCAGTAGACCTGAAGGGCACTCGGCGAACGACGTTTCCGCCATCCGCTCTGCCTCGTGCCAAAGGGCTCTTTGCCTTGCGCTAAGGGCTTTGGCACAGAGTTAGCTCCCTGCGGACGAGACAGTGGAATTTCGGGACTCGCTGCCGCGAAGTTTTCCAGAACTGGCGGGGCGACAGGATCGATTGGCGGTAAGCCAACTGCCGGCGAGCGCTGCTCGTTCGTAGCGATGGCCTTGGCGAACGCAGGGGTCTCTGTGCTGAGCGGGGTTTCTGTGGCCGCTGGTGGTGCCGTGACAGGCGAGTCGGCGACGACCGGCGGGTCGATTACACGAGGAGCTTCAGCTACCACAGGAATTTCGTCATGCGAAACAACCGCCGGCGTGTGCGCTGCAAAGAGTCTGTCGATCCTGTTCGTTGAAACCGGCGCGCCGACTAGATCAAACTCGGCCGCAACTCTTCGGATATATCCTGGAAACACCACGGTCTGCCGGTCCGCATAGGCGCCAATTAGCGCTTGTTCGCACAACAAATTAACGATGCGGGGAATTCCTCGCGCATAGGAATAAATGGTTTCGACGGTTTCTGGTGGAAATGTATGAGTGCCAGAACCACCGGCGCCGCGCAACCGCGATGCAATGTACTCTCCGGTTTCTTCTAGGGACAGCAGAGGCAGTCTGGAGCGCACCATAATGCGCTGACGCAGCGCTCGCAACTCCGGGCGGCGCAATTTTTCTTCGAGTTCCGGCTGACCTGCAAGGACGATCTGCACCAGTTTGCCGTGAGTATTTTCAAGATTGAGCAGCAGGCCGAGTTCGGTGAGCGTGCGCTGTGACAAGGCTTGCGCCTCATCGATGACGATGACTGGCGAATCGCCTTCCGACTGGCGCACATGCAACCAGCGATGAAGCGCCGCCAAGAGGTCGCTTTTTCTGCCCGAATCAACTTCCACGCCAAAATCGCGCAGAATGAACTCGAATAAATCCGCGGGATCGAGGTGCGCGTGAAAAATGTAGGAACTTGAGAATTGACGAGTCTTCAGCCATTGCAAAAAGTGACGTATGAGCGTCGTCTTTCCGGTGCCCGCTTCACCGGTCAAGACCAAAAGTCCGCGATGCGATTCAATGCCGAACATCAGTTCGGCGAGCGCGGTTTCGTAGGCCGGTCCGGAAAACAAAAACCGCGGGTCCGGCGAAACATGAAACGGATTTTCCCTCAGCCCGAAGGAGCGAAACATGTGCTCGTAGATCGTCGAAGTACCCGTAGTGGTCACAAAACACCTGAAGGGATGAGGCTTGGGGCGACTGAATTGTAAGGGAGGGAAATGACGGCGGCAATCGGAACATGCCGCCATGGGAAAAAATGGTACTACAGGAACGACTGTACTAGGAAAGCGTGGTACTTCGTATTGACTTTTTCACGATCCTGTCGCTGCACTGTAACCAGCAAAGCTTATTGGCAAGTTAGGGCCGGCTTTCGACTTGCAAGCGGCAAGCCCGCGAGATGAAAAGTCTCCAACTGTTTGTTAGCCGCAGGAATATTTTCGTCATTCAGCTTCAGCCAGATCGCCAGGTTTTTCTCTAGCGCAACGCAGGTTTCCTGCGAAGCCTTTTGTCCGGACGCTGCTGGTCGCATGTCCGCCGATTCGATCATCACAAGATAGCGCGAGAGATCGCGATTGATGGGACCGATTCCAGGCGCTTCGCCGGAGCCTTCGGCCACGTCAGTCGCCATTTTCTGAAGTTTCGCAAGTGCGTCGAGCAGATCTTTCGCTTGCGCATTGTCCTTCAGCGATGTTTGCCGCAACACGATCGCCGTCTGCAGCGCTGCATATTCGTTGTAGGCGTTATAGCTCGCTTCCATCGCCGTAGAAATCGCGTGAGCAACATTCCATTGTTCGATCAGATCCGATGCGGAAGCATGCACGCGCGGATCAGGAACGAGATCGATCTTTCGCCGGTATTGTTTGCCATCAACCGTGAGAACAGCTTCGTACGCCCCAGGGGGAACCAACGCGCCGGGAGGCTGCTGGCGCGGCGTTTGCCCCGGAACAGAATGATCCGGCAGAGTGTACTCGACGTAATCGAGCTTTCCGCCAAAATAACCGTAGGTGAGCGTCCGCGGATCTTCCGCTCGCACATCCCACACAAAACGATGCAAGCCCGGTGCAGTGGAAAGCACGGAAGGCGGCGCAAACCAGTAATCCGGCGCGTTTCCAACAAGTCCGTTCGAGGCAGCCGGTTTGTTTGAATAATGCCGAATCCGATTCCCTTTCGAGTCAAACAGATCGAGCGCTATTTCGTTTTTCGCGCCACTCTTCAGGTAATAGTAAAGAATCGCGCCATCAGGAGGATTCTGGGATCCCGGAAATTCCGGCGAAAGCGGCGTCTCCTCGTGATTATCCCAACGAACGCGCATGGCCGTTTGCGGCTTGAAGAAGTGCACCGGCGCGGTCGCGAGCTTTTCGTCCACTTCGCGCAACGGTGAAATGTCGTCGAGAATCCACAACCCGCGCCCGAATGTGGAGGCGACGAGATCAGCCCCGTGTACTGCAAAATCCGTCACATCCGTCGTCGGCATGTTGAGTTGCAGCGATTGCCAGTGATTGCCATCGTCGAATGACACCCATGCTGCCGTCTCGGTACCAGCAAACAAAAGTCCCTTTCTCTGTGTGTCTTCGCGCAGTGCCTCCGCGGGCGAATCCTCGGGCAACCCGGTCACAATCTTAGTCCACGCCTTGCCTGCATCGTGCGTCCGAAAAAGATACGGATGCGGATCGCGCCGCACGAGCACCACGGCGTAGGCCGTGTTCGCATCGTGCGGTGATGCTTCCACCTGCCGGACGTCACTTCCCTTGGGAAGATCTGGTGGCGACACGTCCTGCCAGGTGCTGTTCCGAAAAAGATGCACCAGGCCATTCGATGTGCCGACCCAAATCATGCCGGATTCGATGGGCGAGGGAGCGATGGTGTGGATTGAACCGTTGCGTGCGAATTGCGCTGCGTCTTTATCGTTCTCATCGGTGAACTGTTCGTTTTCGGGATTGGGCTCGTGGCCAGCGGCAGGCTTTTTTGCTTCGGCGGGATGCTGCGGAGAGGAACTCAGGTCCTGACTGATCGCATCCCAGGTTACCGCGCCATTCGAAGTTTTAAGCAAATATTGCGCGCCGTAATACAGCGTGTGCGGATCACGCGGGTCATAGACGAGCGGTGTCTCCCAAACAGTTTGATAATTCGCAGGGGGAACGAAGACAGTTGCGATCTGCCCCGTCGTCCGGTCGAGGCGAAACACGGTACCGAACCAGCCAATCGAATAGATCAGATTGGGATTCAGAGGATCAGGCGCGATGTAGCCGCTCTCAAAGCCTCCGGTCGAAAACCAATCACGATACGTAATCTGGCCGTAATCGCTGCGATTCGGAACAACGATGGTGCCGCTGTCTTGCTGCGCGGCGTAGGCGTGATACGGAAACGTGTTGTCCGTCGTGACGTGATAGAGCTGGCCGGTGGGCTGGTTGAGCCAATCCGTCCACGTCTCTCCGCCGTTCACGCTGATAATCGCGCCCTGATCCGTACCGAGAATCATTCGGTTCGAACTATCAGGAGCGATCCACAAGATGTGATGGTCCTCTCCGCTCGGTGCGCCCCGAAACGCAAAGAATGTTTTGCCGCCATCGTTCGAACGGTACGTACACGTCTGCATCACGTACACGACTTCAGGATGATTCGGGTCCACAAAAACGCGGCTAAAATACCAACTGCCAAGGATTCGCGGATCTTTTGTAGCCTGCTGCCACGTTGCACCGCCATCATTCGAACGGTAAAGACCTTGGTTCATAATTGCGAAGACGCCGCGGCCCGACGTGCCGGGAATGACTGCGAGGCCGATCCGCCCTCGTCCTTTTGCAGGCAGCCCTTCGGTTCCGGTTTGTTTCCAGCTTGAGCCCTCATCGGTGGAGACGTAAACGCGCGAGTCTCCGGCCTGATCGCGTTGACCGGGCTCGCCCGGGGGAGGATTCAAAGCTGCGTAGAGAATTCGCGCATCTTCGGGTGCAGCTTCGATGTCCGCCACTCCAGACGAGCCATCCGTATCGGCGAGAGTCTTCGTCCACGATTTGCCGCCGTTGATTGTTTTGAACAGACCGCGCGGCTCGGTTGGAACGGAACTGCCAAACGAACCAACAATAACGATGTCCGGATTCTTCGGATCCACTACGATGGAACTGATGAAGTGTTCTTCTGCAAGGCCTGCGTTGCTCCATGTGGCGCCTGCATCGGTTGACTTGAAGACGCCGCGACCTCTTGCCTGTTCGCCCGTTGCCACGTAAATGGTGTTTGGGTTGGAAGGAGCGACCGCGAGGGCGCCGATGCTGGCGACAGGTACTGCATCAAAGATCGGCTTCCAAGTTCGGCCGTCGTCAACCGTTTTCCACACACCGCCGTTCGGCGTGCCAGCGTAATAGATGTTTGGTTGGCCAGTTACACCAGCGACCGTTGTGATGCGTCCTCCGCGATGGGTTCCGAGGAATCGCCAGCGAAGGCCAGAGTACGCGTCAGGACTGATTTCCTGCGCGGCTGAGGCCAGCGCCGACAGGAAAAACATCGCGACAATTGTCAGTCGGCCTCGATTTCGAATCAAAAACCTCAGAACAAGGCGGGATAAGTTCACGAGGATCTCCAGATACAGAAGTGTACTACGGCTTCCGCGGAAGAGTTGCGCCGTCACCCGTAATCAGACGCGCGCCGCGGTTGAAGGTCAGGTACTGAAAACCCCACTGGATGAAGACGAGAACGCGGCTTTGAAATTCGACAATGTAAATCAAGTGGATGAACAACCAGACCAACCATGCGAGCAAGCCCGAAAGATGCATGCCAAAAATATTCGCAACCGCGGCGGCACGTCCGATCACCGCCATGTCGCCCTTGTTGAAATAGTGAAACGCTCCGGGCTCCGGCTTCTTCTCCACCCGCGCGCGTATCACTTTTGCCGCGTAGGTGCCACCTTGCATGGCAACTTGAGCGACACCGGGGAGAGGTTTGCCATTTTCATCGTTCGCCAGCGCCAAATCGCCAACCACGAAAATATTGGGAAAATTTGGGATTGTGAGTTGTGGAGTGACTTGAATGCGGCCGCTGCGATCGGTTTGCCCTTGCGTGCGAGTTGCGAGTATTCGGCCAAACTCGTTTGCCGTTACGCCGCCGGTCCACAGAACAGTCTTTGCGCGTAATTTTTCAGTTGCCGAGCCGCGCTCGAATGTCACACCATCGGCGTCCACATTCGTAACTTTCACCCCTTTGAGTACTTTTACGCCCAGGGTCGAAACCAATTGTTCGGCCCTTTTCGAGAGGTCTTCGGGAAATGCGGTGAGCACGCGCGGGCCGAGTTCCATGAGAACAATCTGCGCTTCGGTCGGATTGATGTGGCGAAAATCATGTTTCAATGTTTCATTGGCAATCTCGGCGAGCGCGCCCGCGAGTTCCAGACCAGTCGCTCCGGCGCCAACAATCACAAACGTAAGCCACGCGCGGGCGTCTTCTTCGGTGGCCGCACGCTCCGCACATTCAAACGCAAGCAGAATTTTCTGGCGGATATTGGTGGCTTCTTCGATTGTTTTGAGGCTGGGTGCCACTTCCCGCCAGGAGTCGTTTCCGTAGTAAGACGTCTGCGAACCCGTCGCAACAATCAGGGAGTCGTATTCGAACTGAGCGCCATCGCGCAATGTAAGACGGTTATTTTGGGGGTCAATGTCGGCGGCTTCGCCGAGCAACACTTCTGTATTTTTCTGTTTACGCAACACGCTGCGCAACGGCGCAGCGATCTCTCCGGGAGAAAGTGAGCCCGTCGCGACTTGATACAACAGTGGCTGAAAAAGATGAAAATTGCGCCGGTCAATCAAAGTGACTTGCACCGGCGCGCGCTTCAACGCCTGCGCCGCCGAAAGACCGCCAAAACCGCCACCCAAAATTACGACCCGATGCGTATTCTCCGCCACGGAACCCTCGCCATGCGCTAAACAGGCGCGAACGAATTATCATAGTATTTTTTCGCGGGAGTTGCCTGAGGGGTGACTCGACGCGATATCTTTGGCCTTAAGATGATCATCGATGATCTCGTCACTTCCAAACCTTCTGGAAGGTCTCGCATTCTCGGGGTTCGTCGCGCTCTACATTTGGAGAATGCAAGAGGCCAGCCCAAGGTCGTGGCTCGTGTTTCCCGTGTGGCTCGTGATCAGCTTTGCCCTGCATCGCGACACTCCAAAAACGCTTGGATGGCGCGCTGACAACTTGAAAGGGGCTACGTGGCGCGCGGCTCCGGTATTTCTGTTCTTCATGTTGACAATCGGCATCGCAGGCCTCTTCCTCGGAGCGCTCCATCGATTACCCGCTCACTTCTTGCAGCCGAAGCGCTTTGCTGGATACTTTGCCTTTTGCCTCTTGCAGCAAGTCGGATTGCAGTCCATAACCATGAACCGGCTACTGCAGGCGTTCAGGAGCCGTGAGATGGCTGCTTTCACAGGTGGCCTGCTGTTTGGGGCCCTGCACTGGCCTAACCCCGTGCTGGTTCCGCTTACATTCATCGGAGGAGTAGTGATGTGTTGGTTGTTCGCTCGCGAGCGCAACATTCTTCCGCTGGTGCTTGGCCAAGCTCTTCTTGGCGCTCTTGTCTGGTGGGCGTTTCCTCTCGCGTGGCATCACTCGATGCGTGTCGGCCCAGGCTACTACACCTACGTTCCGAGGTGACGAATTCTGTTTTGGCCACTATCTCGTCGAATCCGGAAAATTGGTCAATTATCTACGCACTTTACGCTGCGGAAACTTATGCCGCCATTCCCTTTTCCCACACTCCCGGAATAGCGCAAGCACACCGCGGACACTTCCCGCTCTTCAGCACATTTTCTTCCACCTTGTGCCAGGACCGTCTCACTACGCGCAGCTTACATTTCGGGCAGAACGTTGAGGCGGCGTCGGTGACAATGTTTCCTTCATAGACGTAATGAAGCCCCGCCTCCAGCGCAATACGCCGCGCCTGGTGCAGGGTTTCAGGTGGCGTCGGCGGTTTGTCGCGCAACTTAAAATCAGGATGAAACGCTGTGAAGTGTAACGGCATGTCCGGTCCGAGATTTTCTAGAATCCAGTCCGCAAGTTTCCGCGTTTCTTCGGGATCGTCATTCAACGTCGGAATCATCAGGTTTGTGACTTCAAACCAGACTGGCGTTTCTTTTTTCAGCAGCAACAGCGTGTCGAGAACCGGTTGAAGATGCGTAAGCGTGGTCTTGCCGTAGAAATTCTCAGTGAAAGCTTTCAGATCGATGTTGGCCGCATCGATGTAGTCGTAGATATCGTGAAACGCTTCGCGCGTGATGTAGCCGTTGGAAACCATCACCGTCTTGAGTCCGTAAGCTTTCGCCGCGCGGCAAATATCAATGATGTATTCGCCCCAGATCGTCGGCTCGTTGTAGGTGAAGGCAATCGAATCGCAGCCGTAACTTAGTGCGAGCTGTGGGACTTCTTCAGGAGGCACATCGCGCGCGTTCACTTGATCCTGGCGCGATTTCGAAATATCCCAATTCTGGCAGAAGAAACAGCCCATGTTGCAGCCCGCGGTTCCCATGCTGAACACGCGTGTGCCTGGGAGAAAATGATTCAGTGGTTTTTTCTCGATGGGATCTATCTGCAATGCGGCAGGCGCGCCATAACCAAGACTGTAGAGTTTGCCGCCTCGATTGACACGGATAAAACAGAAACCGGCCTGGCCATCACGAATATGGCAATGGCGCGGACAGAGATAACAGTGAATGCGCCCGTCCGCCTCCGTCTCCCACCACTGGGCTTCATGGAGCGAGACGGCCTCGTCAAGGATCGGGAGAGAACTCATGCACCCTCACGATGAAGTTCGTTTCCTAACCAAGTTCATTATACCGCCGTGAGTGGAAGGAAGGCAGTAGCTGCCTGGTTTCACCGGTTCGGTCCAATTTGCTACGCTCTCTGAGGGCCAAGGAGACCAGGGATGAAGATCACTGAGCTGTTTCTGGATCAACTTAAGTCGGAAGAAAGTGGAACGCGGCGCGTGTTGGAGCGGGTCCCTGAAGGTCGGAACGATTGGAAGCCGCACGAGAAATCCATGCCGCTGGGCTATCTTTCAGCACTGGTCGCGGGCATGCCTGGATGGATCGAGTTTATGGTGAATCGCGATGAACTCGACATTGCTTCCACCGAGGGCGCAAAATTCAAGCCGCAAATTCCGGCGACGAACCGTGAACTACTCGATTCGTTCGACAAAAGCTTGGCGAAAGCGCGCGGAGCGCTACAGGCGACAACGGACGAACGCCTAATGACGCCCTGGAAATTCATTGTGGCCGGACACGTGGCCGACGAACGACCGCGTTACATGATGATTCGCGACGCAGTGTTCAGCCACCTGGCGCATCATCGCGGTCAATTGACGGTGTACCTGCGGCTGAATCAAGCGTTAGTCCCGGCAGTTTACGGTCCCTCCGCCGACGAAGGACGTTGAAATCAAGCTGGCTAAAGACGTGAATGCGCTTGAACGCGGCGGCGTTCCGCGACCCAATCCACGAAATTTTGCATTTGATGGCGATACTTCCATAGGATTTTAAGAAACTGCGAGGCGCTGAGGCTTTCCGCTTCTTTACCGAGAAAAGTTTCCAGGCGCCAGCGGAGATAGGGACTGTCCCACGGATGCAAGCGATAGCCGCACGCTGCAATCCAATAATATTGAAGAGCGTTCAGCATCGGGAAGAATAGTTCGCGCCACGCGTTAGAGAGCGTTTCGCGGAACTCAATTCATGGGCGTCGAGAGATGCTCGTGCACAATCAACCAGGTTGGGCCGCGTTTTTCCCAAATCCCAGTGTAACGGATTTCGGCTTCGGTCGTCTTTCCGTCCTTCGACGTGTAGGAGAGGTGCATGGGAACGGTTGTCCAGGCGATGTTTCCGCGCCGGGTGACTTTCAGATCTTTTCCTGCCGTTAACGTCCCTGTGGTGATGTTGTCAAAAAAATTCTTCTGCACGCCCTCGTGATACTCCTTCCAGCTGTGATAGGAAAAGGGAGCGATGTCATAAAAAACCAGGCCATCTTCCTTGGCATAAAACTTCGCAGGATTGTCGGGATTCGCGGTACTCCAGGCCGTACAGTAGCTATCGATCAATTTACGGAAGGTCGCCTCTTCGCTAGCCCTTTGTTGGGCGTGCGCTCCTACAAAGGTAAGGGAGCCACCAACCAGGGCAAGCACCACGTACAGAACCCAGCGCAAGCGATGCAAGCGAACGGAGAACAGTTGCGGAGCGGCGAATGTCATCTCCAGATTTCTCCTGTTTAGATTTGACCCGACGAACTTGAGATCGTGCCGCATACCGTAGTGGCAAACGTCTCTTTTTGCAAGGGGTATCGAATTCTAAAAAAATACCGAGAAGCGGCTGCCTGGCCCCAACCTCCCGCTGCTCTGCGTGCCGGGCCGAAGCCGCCATTCGCCGGTAAACGCGTGATACCCGCCGAATCGCTCGTGCTACGCCGCGCCTGAACTCTTAGTCTGGGGCTGCCCGCAAGGAATAGCGGCAGTGGAGGCGACAATGGTGGCGCTGATGGAAGCCCGGATGGCGCGGAAACAAAAGGCAGGACGATTCCTGCTGACAATTGGCGCGACGGCGTTTTTTCTGCAGTTATGGGCCCTATGGCTGGAGGCGGGGGCTGCCTGGAGCCGCGGAGCGGCTGAATCACTGGGATGGTTCGGCGCACTCGGAATGGCCACGCTGCAGGTAGTGGACTTCATCGCATGGAATCCCAATGGGATTCTGCTGAGCCTGACGAAGGTGCTGCTATTATGCTGGCCGGTGGCGGTGATGGTTGCCGGCGTTGTGGTTTCGCGCAAAGGGAATTGAGCGTTTCGGAGGAAGTTCGCGGGAAGCGAATAGAGGAAACGAATGGAAACTGGCGGGGACAAATACGGTCGCGATCTGGGAGAGCAGATCAGGTCGCGCGTGCACGACAGAATGACAAATCGCGATCGTTACAGTGGATTGATTCCGGGAGCAGTGATCCTAGCGATCGGCGTGATCTTTTTGCTGAACAATTTGGGGTACGTAAGAGCGGGGCGCTTCTGGCAGTTCTGGCCCCTCTTACTGATTTTTGCAGGCCTTGTAAAACTATCGGTTCCCAGCAGACGCGCGTGGGGTGCAATCCTGCTGGTCTTCGGGATTCTGCTGCAACTGAACCAATTGGGATACGCACATTTTTCGTGGGGCGCAATGTGGCCGATGGTTTTGATTGCGGCAGGCGCCTTTGCGATGTGGAGCGCGCTGCAGGCTCGAAAAATGATTGACGGCTTCAATGGAAACAACGCTGATCCCCGCACGACGCTGAATGAGAGCGCCATTTTCGGCGGCGTGCAAAAGCGCCTGAACGCCAAAGAGTTTCGCGGAGGGCAACTGCAATCGTTGTTTGGCGGAATTGAAATCGATCTGCGCGATGCGGACCTCGCAGAAACCGAAGCTGTCCTGTACGCGAATGCAATTTTTGGCGGGATCGAGATACGCGTTCCAGAAACATGGTATGTCGCGGCGCGGGGCCAGGGAATTTTTGGTGGCTACACGGATTCGACCCGCTACACGGGGCCGGGCGACCCGGACAAGCCGAAGAAGACTCTGATCGTGATGGGCACGGCGATATTTGGAGGAGTGGAGATCCGCAACTGAGGCTTCGATGATGAATCCCGCGGATCGCCGAAAACCTTACCTGGGACGCGTCAATAAGTACACCTGGGTGCCTATCGCGCTGGTTCTCTGCGTATTTCTGGCAACGCTCGGCAATCTGCCATGGACAACCAGCATTTTGATAGGCGTTCCGCTGGCGATGTTTTCGCTGTTCATTCCGATCGCTGCCGGATATGTGTGCCGGTTTACCCCGCTTGGCAAGGCGCAGATGTGGCGAGTCGCCGTGACGCATTTCGCGGATCCTTTGGTGCTGAGCTTTCTGTGGACGCTGATTGCGAGCGCATTTTCGCGAGCTCTGGCGTACATTCCGCAATTGCATGGACTCGATAAGCAGTTTGCGCCAAATCTGTGGATCATTTTTTTCACAGGATGCCTGGTGTATGTGTTTTCGGTGGCATTTCATTACGTCGCGATGGCACAGGACGCGGCCCGTGCCGTCGAAATGGAGGTGATGCAAACGAGCGTGTTGGCACGCGACGCGGAATTGCGAGCGCTGCGCGCGCAGATCAATCCGCATTTCCTGTTCAATAGTTTGAATTCAATTAGCGCGCTGACCAGTATCGACGGCGCTCGCGCAAGAGAGATGTGCTTGCTGCTGGCGGATTTTCTGCGGCTCACCCTGGGAATGGGCGAAAAATCTGTAATTCCCTTTTCCGACGAGTTGGACTTGCTGGAGAAATTTCTGGCAATTGAAAAGGTAAGATTTGGCGACCGCCTGCGCATGGAAGAACAAATTGAAGACGCTGCAAAACGGTGCATCATTCCGGCGCTGCTTTTGCAGCCACTACTGGAGAATGCGGTGAGCCACGGAATTGCATCCATGGCGGACGGGGGACTGATCCGGCTCGAAGCCCGGGTGCACGACGGCAGACTAGGAATTGTCGTTGAGAATGACAGGGATGAAGAGGCTCCCTCACGGCGGCGAAATGGAGTGGGACTGAAAAATGTGCGGAGCCGCCTCGAAGCCCGCTACGGAAAAGAAGCCACGTTTCGCGCGGAAGCCGACGAAGACAAATTTCGAGTGAGCATGTCGCTACCAGCGGAGTACGGAGAGTCGAAGTGAGCAAGACCGGTACGAAAAAGTTGCGGACCCTGGTTGTGGACGACGAGGAACTCGCGCGGCAAGTCTTGCGTGAGTTGCTGTGCGCGCATCAGGAAATCGAAGTCGTCGCGGAGTGCAGGAACGGCCTGGAAGCAGTGAAAGCGGTCGCAGAACACAAACCAGACTTGCTGTTTCTGGACGTGCAGATGCCGAAGCTGACCGGGTTTGATGTATTGGAATTAATTGCGCCAGACGTACCGGTGATTTTTGTGACCGCCTACGATGAATATGCGATGCGGGCGTTTGAGGTACACGCTGTGGACTATTTGCTGAAGCCCGTGGGCAAAGAGCGGCTCGCAGCTGCACTGCAGCGGGTGAAGGTACGAACATCGGAAAAGAAACTAGCCCCCACGGAATTGGCAATTGCAGCTCGGCCACCCGGACAATTTGTGGAGCGGCTTGTGGTGAAAGACGGAACACGGGTGACATTGATTCCTGTGGCGAAACTCGACTACGCGGAAGCACAAGACGATTACGTTGCGCTGGCGAGCGAAGGAAAAAAACACTTGAAACAGCAGACGATTGCCAGCCTCGAAGCGGCGCTCGATCCGAAACAGTTTGTGCGGATTCACCGGTCGTACGTGGTGAACCTGGAGCGGGTGACCCGGATCGAGCCGTTCGGGAAGGACAGCCGGGTGGCGATTTTATCGAATGGAGCAAAGCTTCCCGTGAGCCGCGCAGGCTACGCTAGACTGCAAGCATTGCTGGACGAGCGAGCGTAGCAGGGAGAGAATGGCTCACTTAACGGCGCTGATGGAAGCGACTTCGAGGACCAGGTGATCGGCGCGCTCGACGCCGGTTCGATGGGTCAGAGTTCCCTTTGCCCGGACGCGCTGGTCGTTGAGTTTCTCGAATTCTTCAGTGGGACCGGAAATTTCGATCGATCTCATCTTCTTCCCTTCCAGCGTGATTTGACGCTTCAATTCGAGCGACCAACCTGTCGATTCTCCTCCGATTGCCATTACGCGAGTGAGCTTCCCGATGATGGTTAGCTTCTTTGCCGGTTGAGCTTCCTGGGGCAGCGCTGGTGTCGAGGCTAAAAACGCTACGGCAAGAAGACAAACGAGGAATCGAGCGGTTCGCATAACGCTTTCCTTTCGGCAGCGAACCCGCATTCTACTTGGGAGTCGAGCGCCAGTGCTAACTTTTCTGTGACGCACCCCCGTACTCCGCGAAACGCGGAGTGCGGAGAGGGATATGAACGCGTTGCGCGCGAAGGCAGCACAAGCTGGCCTTCACCATCCACTTGCTCAGCGTCTCCCGGCTCACCGCTAGCCCCTCCTGGGCCAAGTGCTCGGCGGCCAGGGTGGGTCCGAAGTCCGCATAGCGTTGCCGCACCCGGCGCAAAATCTTCAGCTCCAAGCGCGCCGCTAATCTGCGGTTTGATGGCCGTCCCCTAATCCGTGCTGCGTGATCTGCTTCTGCCTTATCTCGTGTAGCACGCGTAGGCGGTCCCGTTCTCGTTGGCGCAAGGCGATTCGCTCCGTTTCCATGGGGCCCTCGGCCACCTATGAAAGCGGACATTTCTACTTTGCTCAAACCGGACATTCTCATTTTGCAGCGACAGTCGAGCTGTCGAACTTGACAAGAAAATAATGCGGAGCTACGATTCGCGCAAATTCCTGCCACGGTGGTTTTTCAGCGGTTGAGCTTCACGTCCAAAACGAATTTTCAGGAAAGTGGAACGTTGGCTCGGGAGGTGGAC
>WNGQ01001918.1_pt1 | contig 74014 bp, 78 predicted proteins | sample 5407661 | NCBI WGS metagenome assembly WNGQ01 (sample SAMN13153382, study PRJNA577476) | soil metagenome | isolation source: 60 cm soil or saprolite under Garry oak tree replicate 2 | place: USA:California | collected 2016-06-15
GCCGCACGGACTGACCTGCCGACTGTCCTCGTCGCGTTTGCCCCAGCGGCTGCGCGTGGTGCCCAGTAACGGAACCAAACCACAGGATCTGAGAGGCACCAAGAAGTGCAGGCCGATAACCCGAATGGGAGCGGCCCAGACGCGGCAAGGAAGGACCATCCTGGCGCCGTGCGGCGTGACGACTTCGGGGAAGTCGTTGATACCCGCAAGGTGGGCCCGGAGGGAACCCACCCGCTGCCCGGCGTCGATGCCCGGCGCGCGGCCGTCACCCAGCAACTGCGAGACCATGAAGGCCGCCTCGACGGTCAGGACCAGGCTGGGCAGGTCGGCACACTGCTGCAGATGGCGACGCTCCAGGAGGACCTCCCCGCACTCGACGCAGCCTGTGCGGGACGCCTCCAGATCCCGGCCGACCTGGAGGAAGCGCGGACCCAAGGCCTGGCCGCCGCGCACAACTTGCGGCAGCGGGCACTCGATACCGCCACGCGGACCGGCATGCCCAAACTCGAAGGGGCAGCCCAAACAGCGCTGGCCCTCAGCTGCGGCAAGCAGGGCGATCTGAACGGCACGGTGGGGCGCGCGGCGGCGGCCGAGCGCCTGTCGTGGTCCCAGGCGTCAATCCAGGACACCTGGCGGTCGATCGGAGCGCTGCGGCTGCAGCTGTTTGAGGTGATCCAGGACCAGGGCAACTTCCCGGTCGAGGTGGGAATGGCAGCGCGAGGAGCGCTCCGCGATGCCCAGCTGCGGGCTGCCCTGCCGGCGGCCGAGCAGGCACGGCTTCACCGTGCCGAGCTGCGCTTCGGGTTGCAAGCCGGAGAGTACCAATGGGACGGAATTGCGGAGCGGGCGGCGGACCGGATCCTTACGCGGTTCGTTCGGGAAGGTGCGCTTGGCGAGGCGGCCGGCACCGCACTGGTGATCGGGCAGACCGTGCCCGATCACCAGGTGGCCGGCAAATGGTTGCGCCGTGCCGAGCGGTGCGCGGACCTCGCCCACGACGCGGGCCTCAAGGGTCGTGTCAGCCTGTCGCAGGCGCGCCTGCTGGCATCGAGCCCCGCAGCTCAAAGGGAGGTGCGGAGGTGGACGATCCGGTCGTCCATGGAGGAGGCGCGCACCTCGCTCGACCAAGCGGGAGATCCCCTGGCCGCTGTGGTCAGCCACTGGACGCCTGACCAGGCGCCACCCGATTCGCTCCTCAAGCTGACCGACCTGTGGGACTTGCGTGACCGGCCCGCCGCACGCCACGGATGATCGACGATGGCCTCCGATAAGTCCCGGCCCGAGGGTGATGGAGAAGCGGGGAGCGGCGACGAGCGCGACGATGCGGGGTCGCTCGACGACCTGCCCCGGTTTCCGCTTCGTGGTCTCCAATGGCATGAACGCAACCTCGAGAAGGGGCTGACGAAGGCAGAACGGCAACTCGCCCGCCACAACGACCCGGCGGAGCGGGTCACCGCGCTGCTGGGGATGGCGGATGCCCAAGATCGGCTCGGCCGGCTCCAGGCCGCGCTCGGACGGCCGCTGGTCGTCGGGGACCAACGGGACGAACGATTCCACTTCGGCGCCCTGGAGGCGGCGCGTGAGCTGCGAGGAGCTGCGCTTGAAACCGCGAGGGAAGCTCCGGGTGACCAGCCTGTGCTCTTCGCCAAGGTCTACGGGGCGCTGACCCTCGACCACGCCAGGGCGGGGGAATGGGACCGGGCACGGAGCCGCCTGATGGACGCCGACACGAAGTACACGCTGGCGATCGCCACCGGAGCGCTGGACTCCCACCGCGACCGCGTGGACCTCTGGCGGCAGTGCGCTGAGCTGTATCTGGACCAGGGCCTGCTCGACGCCGCGCGAGACACCTCCAGGACCATCAGGGAAGGAGAGCAGGAGAAAGGGCGCCTCTCACCAATCGATCAGGTACGCCTCCAGCGCGTGGAGGCGCTCGCCAACCTCCGGAGCCCTGACAGCAATACGGGCCAGCGGATCGTCTGGGAAGGCCGCCTTTCGGAGACGGCCGTGCGGTGCCGGGACAACGGCCTGCCTGCCGAGGCAGCCGCCAACATGCTGCTCCTGGGCGAGTACTACCTTGAACCGCCCCGCCAAGCCCCGCATGATCCCGTTCAATACCGGGACTACTGCCGCCGTGCGGCGCTTGAATGCTTCGACAGTGCGGCCAGCGACGCCAGAGCGGCCGGCAACGGGCGGCTGTGGGGTCTCGCCCGCTGGAACTATGCGGCCACGGGGTTGACGGAATGGGGTCCAGGCGGCCCTCCACCGGAGGCGATGCAGGCGGTGGGGCACAACGCCAAGTGGCAGGATCACCTCAATGGAGCGTTCGGCCTGCTGGACGGGAGCGGCTCCCCCGAGGTCAGGCTGCTCGCCGACACGCGGGACGACCCCATCCGACCGCCGCTGCCACTGAACGGGCTTCTCGGACCTGCGTAAATGGCCCGCCGGACGCCCCAGAGCTGCTTGCAGGCTTACCTAGCCTCCCGCTTGCGGTGGGGGGGCTGTGATACCTTGGCGTCCCGGAGGACCCATGTGCCAGGGTGGCCTGTAGCGTGAGCACCCGGTGCCCCCAGCAGGGTCCAAAGGGGGTCAACGAACGTTGGCGAAGCACATCTTCGTGACCGGTGGGGTGGCGTCGTCTCTTGGCAAGGGACTGACCGCAGCCTCACTAGGGCACCTGCTCAAGGCGCGCGGGCTGCGGGTCACCATGCAGAAGCTCGACCCGTACATCAATGTCGATCCGGGCACCATGAACCCGTTCCAGCACGGCGAGGTCTACGTCACCGACGACGGCTGCGAGACCGACCTCGACCTTGGCCACTACGAGCGCTTCATCGACGAGAACCTGTTCCGGGACTCCAACGTCACCACCGGGGCGATCTACTCCACGGTGATCGCCGCCGAGCGCCGCGGTGAGTTCCTCGGCGACACCGTCCAGGTCATCCCGCACATCACCAATGAGATCAAAGCCCGCATCCTGCGCGTGGCCGAGGACGCCGACGTGGTTATCACCGAGGTCGGCGGCACCGTCGGCGACATCGAGTCGCTGCCGTTCCTGGAGGCGATCCGCCAGCTCCGCCACGACGTCGGCCGCGACCAGGTGTTCTTCTGCCACGTCTCGCTGGTGCCCTACATCGGCCCGTCCGGGGAGCTGAAGACCAAGCCGACCCAGCACTCGGTGCGGGAGCTGCGCTCGCTCGGCATCCAGCCCGACGCGATCGTGTGCCGCACCGACCGGCCCATCACCGTCGCGCTGAAGCGCAAGATCTCGCTGCTGTGCGACGTCGACGTCGAGGGCATCATCAGCGCCCCGGACGCCGAGTCGATCTACGCCATCCCGCTGGTGCTCCACGACGAGGGCCTCGACGACTACCTGGTCCGCCACCTGCGCCTGGACGGCCACTGCGCGGCCAAGCCGGAGCTGGCCGACTGGGAGGCGCTGGTCGAGCGGATCTGCAACCCGCGCCGCAAGGTCCGCGTCGCCCTGGTCGGCAAGTACGTCAACCTTCCCGACGCCTACCTGTCGGTGACCCAGGCGCTCGCCCATGCCGGCTTTCACCATAATGTTGACGTTGAGGTGGTCTGGACGGCCTCCGACGACCTGGAGGACCCGCAGGCCCGCACCGTGCTGGAGACCGTCGACGCGATCCTCATCCCCGGCGGCTTCGGGGTGCGCGGCGTCGAAGGCAAGGTCGAGGCCGCCCGCTTCGCCCGCGAGCAGCAGGTGCCGTTCCTCGGCATCTGCCTCGGCCTGCAGTGCGCCGTCATCGAGGTCGCCCGCAACGTCGCCGGCCTGCAGGGCGCCAACTCCAGCGAGTTCGACCCCGAAGCGCCCTTCCCGGTGATCGACCTGCTGCCCGACCAGCGCGGCGTGGCCGACATGGGCGGCACCATGCGGCTCGGCCTGTACCCCTGCCGGCTGCTCAAGGGCAGCCAGGCGGAGCGCGCCTACGGCGACGGCCTGATCTTCGAGCGCCACCGCCACCGCTACGAGGTCAACACCCGCTTCCGCCGCCGCCTGGAGGAGGCCGGGCTGGTGCTGTCCGGCACCTCCCCGGACGGCCGCCTGGTCGAGATCGTCGAGCTGCCCGACCACCCGTGGTTTGTCGCCGGCCAGTTCCACCCCGAGTTCCGTTCCCGGCCGACCCGGCCACACCCGCTGTTCCGCGACTTCATCGGCGCCGCGGTCGCCTTTGCCGAGGCCCGCGACGGCCAGCGCCAGGGCCAGGGCCAGCGCCAGGACGGCAAGCGCCAGCCGGAGCGGGGGGCGTTCGCGCCCACCACGCAGGCCGGACGGCCGGCGCCGCACCAGGTCGCGCAGCCGCCACGGGGCAGGGAGGAGCGGGTCGTCGACGTCCGCGAGGCGGACACGCCGGCCACGGCGTCCGCGTCCGTCCGGTCGGAGCGGGGACCGGTCACGGGTGCTGGCATCTTCCCGCCGTCGCTGCGGCACAGCAACGGCATGCTCGAGAGCGCCGACGGGTACGACGACCCGTTGTGAGCGGCGGCGAGGGGGCGGGACCGCGCCCCCTCCGTCCCGACCGGCGACCCAGGAAGCCGAGCGGCAGCCCCCCAGTGAATCAGGGGTCCGGGGATCGTAGACTGGCAGGGAACGGCCAACGGCGGCCGGTTGACGGAAGGGGCGCGCACGATGCACATCGGGATCCCGCGCGAGCTGAAAGATCATGAGTACCGAGTGGCGATCACCCCGGTGGGGGTGCGCGAGCTCACCCATGCCGGCCACGAGGTGCTGATCGAGCGGGACGCCGGGACCGGCAGCGCGATCCCGGACCGTGATTTCGAGCGCGCGGGCGCGCGGGTCCTGCCCAGCGCCGACGAGGTGTGGGGCCAGGCGGACCTCCTGCTCAAGGTCAAGGAGCCCATCCCCGAGGAGTACGGCCGCCTGCGCAAGGACCAGGTGCTGTTCACCTACCTGCACCTGGCCGCCAGCGCCGAGGTGACCAACGCGCTGGTCGGCTCCGGCACCACTGCGGTCGCCTACGAGACGGTGGAGCTGCCCGACGGGCGGCTGCCGCTGCTCGCCCCGATGAGCGAGGTGGCCGGCCGCATGGCGCCGCAGGTCGGTGCGCACCTGCTGGAACGCGAGCAGGGCGGCCGTGGCGTGCTGATGGGCGGGGTCAGCGGCGTCGGCGCCGCCAAGGTGGTGGTGTTCGGCGGCGGCATGGCCGGCCAGAACGCCGCCTGGATCGCCGCCGGCATGGAGGCTGAGGTGACCCTGCTGGACACCAGCATCGACAAGCTCCGCTCCGTCGACTCGATCCACAAGGGCCGCATCGTCACGCTGATGTCGAACCGCTCCACCGTCGAGGACCTGATCCGCGCTGCCGACCTGGCGATCGGCGCGGTGCTGATCCCGGGGGCGCGGGCGCCCCGGCTGATCTCCAGGGAGACGGTCAAGGAGATGAAGCCGGGCAGCGTGCTGGTGGACATCTCCATCGACCAGGGCGGCTGCTTCGAGACCTCGCACGTCACCACTCACTCCGACCCGACCTATGTGGTCGACGACGTGGTCCACTACTGCGTCGGCAACATGCCGGGAGCGGTGCCGCACACCTCTACCTATGCCCTCACCAACGTGACCCTTCCCTATGTGCTGCAGATCGCCGTGCATGGCCTGGAGGCCGCGCTGCGCACCGACCCGGCGCTGGCCAGGGGCGTCAACGTCTACCAGGGCGAGCTCTGCAACCAGCCAGTCGCCGAGGCCCACGGCATGGCGTGGCGGCCGCTGGCCGAGCTGCTCCCCGACCTCTCCGACGCGGCCGCCAGCACCGCCGGAGCCAGGCGCTGACCACCATGACCCCCGCTGCCGCGGTACGCCGCTACCTCGACTACCTGGCGGTGGAGCGCGGCCTTGCCGCCAACACGCTCAGCGCCTACCGGCGGGACCTGCGCCGCTACACCGGCTGGCTGGCCGCAAGCGGCATCGACGACCCGGCCGCGGCCGACGAGAGCGACCTGGTCGCCTTCCTCGGCGACCTGCGTGCCGCCGTCACCCCGGTCGGCACCCGCTACCAGGCCTCCAGCGTCGCGCGCAGCCTCGCGGCGGTGCGCGGCTTCCACCGCTTCCTGGTCCGCGAGCACCTTGCCGGCGCCGACCCGTCGGTGGACCTCGGCACCCCGAAGGTCCCCGCCGCGCTGCCCAAGGCGCTGTCGGTCGAGCAGGTCGAGGCGCTGCTCGGCGCGGTCGCCGGGGATGGCGCGCTGGCCCTGCGCGACCGGGCGCTGCTGGAGACGCTGTATGCGGCGGGGCTGCGGGTCTCCGAGGCGACCGCGCTGGACGTCGACGACCTGGACCTGGAGGACGGCTCCCTGCGCGCCTTCGGCAAGGGCGCCAAGGAGCGCCTGCTCCCGGTGGGCCGCTCGGCCTGCGGCGCGCTGCAGGCATGGCTGGTCCGGGGGCGGCCGCAGCTCGCCCGCGTCCGCTCCGGCCCGGCGCTGTTCCTCAACGCCCAAGGCAGCCGCCTGACCCGGCAGGGCTGCTGGAAGATCCTGCGGCGCCACGCCCGCCACGCGGGCCTGGAGGCGCACGTCTCGCCGCACGTCCTGCGCCACTCCTTCGCCACCCACCTGCTCGCCGGCGGCGCCGACATCCGCAGCGTCCAGGAGCTGCTCGGCCACGCCAGCCTGGCCACCACCCAGGTCTACACCAAGCTGACGCAGGACCGGCTGCGCGAGATCTACCTGCGCGCGCATCCTAGAGCGCGCTCCACACCGGAAATTCTTGCTCGATACGGTTGACCTGGATGGTCTTGTAGCGTTTCCTTCGATTTCGATCCCTCGTGTCCGGGTGTGTTGGCACGGCCGCCCAATGGCCAGCAGAGGAGCAGCAAGATGGACCAGCAGACGACCGAGCAGCTGCGCGAGCGGCTGGCCGGGGAGCGGGGCGTGCTGCGCCGCCAGCTCCGCGAACTTGGGGCACGCGCCGACGCCGAGGGGATCGAGGAGCCGGACCTGGACGCGGGCTTCGCCGACGCTGGTCAGGCAGCCGCCGAGCGGTCCAGCCTGCTCACGCTGGTGAGGAAGCTGCGCACGCAGCTTGGTGAGGTGGAGGTCGCGCTGGGGCGGATGGACGCCGGGACCTACGGGCGCTGCGAGAAGTGCCGCCAGCCGATCCCGGAGGAGCGCCTGGAGGCACTGCCCGCCGTGCGGCTGTGCATGAGTTGCAAGCGGGCAACCACCGGATCGGGGCGCCGGTGAGCGCAGCAATGAAAGTCGCCGTGATCGTCTGCGACTCGCTCGGCGTGGGTGCTGCGCCGGACGCCGGCACCTACGGCGACGAGGGGGCCAACACCCTCGCCCATACCGCTGCCGCTAACGGCGGCGGCGGTAGCGGGCTGGCTTTGCCGACGCTCGGGTCGTGGGGGCTTGGGCAGCTGACCGAGGTCGCCGGGGTACCGCCGGCGGACCCGCCGCTGGGGGTGGTCGCCCGCATGGCGGAGCGCTCCGCCGGCAAGGACACCACCACCGGGCACTGGGAGATGATGGGCGTGGTGCTCACCACCCCCTTCCCGACCTACCCGCACGGCTTCCCGGCCGAGGTGATCGAGCCGTTCGCAGCGGCGATCGGGCGCGGCGTGCTCGGCAACCGGCCGGCGTCCGGCACCGAGATCATCAAGGAGCTGGGGGAGGCGCATCTCGCCAGCGGCGACCCGATCGTCTACACCTCAGGGGACTCAGTGTTCCAGATCGCCACCCACAAGCGCGTGGTGCCGCTGCAGCAGCTGTACGAGTGGTGCGAGACCGCCCGCAAGCTCCTCACCGGCCCGCACGCGGTCGGCCGGGTGATCGCCCGCCCCTTCGACGGGGAGCCGGGTGCGTTCTGGCGCACCACGGAGCGGCGCGACTACGCCCTGCCGCCGGGAGGACCGACCGTGCTGGAGGCCCTGGAGCAGGGCGGCGTGCGCACGCTCGGGGTCGGCAAGATCGAGGACATCTTCTCCCGCCGCGGCCTGGCCGGCTCCGACCACACCGGTGACAACGCCAGCTCGCTGGACGCCACCGTCCGCTTCCTGCGTCGCGCCGATGCCGCTGAGCCGACGTTCGTGTTCACCAACCTGGTCGACTTCGACATGCTCTACGGGCACCGGCGCGACGCGCCTGGCTACGCCCGCGCCCTGGAGGCGCTGGACGCCCGCCTGCCCGAGGTCGCCGACTCGCTCGGTCCCGACGGCTGGGTGTTCATCACCGCCGACCACGGCTGCGACCCCACTGCCCCTGGCACCGACCACACCCGCGAGTTCACCCCGATGATCGCCTTCCGTCCGCGCGGCACCGCCGGCACCCGCCTAGCCGACCGCGCCACCTTCGCCGACCTCGGCGCGACCGTCGCCGAGTTGTTCGGGGTTTTCTCGGTCGGCCCCGGCCGCTCGTTTGCCGCCGACCTCGTCTGAGCTGGTCACTCCTCTGCCTGGTTGAGGGTTTATCCACAACTATGACCTGGCATTGTTTGATTTTGGTGAACTATGTGCGTTTATTGTGACAACAGAGCGACCACGGAGCGTGATCGATCACGGAGAGTGGTCAGCGTGCTGAGCTGCTCGTTTGGGCCTGCTCTGCGCTGGCGGCTATGATCAGTCGCTTCGTCGATGAGGTAATTGAGCGACTGATTGCCAAAGCTCCAGGTCGTTCCATCTTTAGAGCCCCAAGGAGATCTATCGACATTTCGGCTGCCGTGAAGCCGACCTGAGCGAAGGAGGCCAGGCCGGATGGGAAGGGTCATCGCCCTCGCGAATCAGAAAGGCGGCGTCGGCAAGACGACCACCGCGATCAACCTCGGCGCCGCCCTCGCCGAACAGGGCCAGCGGGTGCTGCTGGTCGATATGGATCCGCAGGGGGCGCTGTCGGTCGGGCTCGGGCTGAACCCGCTCGCCCTCCAGCAGACCGTCTACAACCTCTTGATGGACCCCTCCGGCGACGCCAGCGCGGTGATCTGCACCACCAAGGTCAGTGGCCTCGACCTACTGCCCTCCAACATCGACCTGGCCGCCGCCGAGATCATGCTGGTTGCCGAAGTCGCCCGCGAGCAGGCGCTGGCGCGGGTGCTGCTGCCGCTCCGCACCGCCTACGACCACATCCTGATCGACTGCCCCCCAAGCCTTGGCCTGCTGACCATCAACGCGCTGACCGCCGCCGACGGCGTCCTCATCCCGCTGGAGTGCGAGTACTTCGCGCTGCGGGGGATGGCGCTGCTGATGGACACCCTCACCAAGATCCGTGAGCGGCAGCTCAACCCGGACCTGGAGATCGTCGGGATCCTCGCCACTATGTACGATGCGCGCACCGTGCATGGCCGGGAGGTGCTCGGCCGGGTCGCGGACGCCTTCGGCGACCTGGTCTTCACCACCGTGATCGCCAAGACGATCCGCTTCGCCGAGGCCCCGGTCGCCGGCCAGTCCATCCTCACCTACGCGAGCGATTCGGCGGGCGCCGCCGCCTATCGCGACCTGGCCAAGGAGGTGGCAGCAGCATGAAGAACCGGGCCAGCCTCCCGGGCGCCGACGAGCTGTTCCGGGTCACCTCGATCGACCAGGGCCGAGGCCAGGGCCGAACCCAGGGCCAGGGCCGCAGCGCCGCCCGCGCCAAGCCAGCGCCGGCCGAGCCGGCGCCGGACCCAGCGGCGGACCCAGCCGTGGTGGCGGCTGCGGCCGAGCGGGCGCCGAGCGGGCGCCAGCGCCACGACGAGAAGATCACCTTCTACTGCACCGCCGAGGAGCTGATGGACCTGGAGGCCGCCCGCCTGCGCCTGCGCCGCGACCACGGCATCGCCGTCGACAGGGGCCGGCTGGTGCGCGAGGCGCTCGCCCAGGTCCTCTCCGAACTGGAGCGCGACGGCGGCGACGCGCCCCTGGTACGACGGCTCTCCAACGACCGGTGACGCACCGGTGACGGTCCCATGAGGGCTGTCGACCTGATCGCCCGCAAGCGCGACGGCGGCGAGATCGCCCGCGCGGACCTGCGCGGGCTGATCCTCGGGTATGCCAACGGGCAGGTTCCCGACTACCAGATGGCCGCCTTCCTGATGGCCGGCTACCTGCGCGGCTTCACCCGCCGGGAGGCCGAGGCGCTCACCGAGGCGATGGTCGCCTCCGGTGCGACCCTGGACCTCGGCCGCGTCCAGGGACCCACCGTGGACAAGCACTCCACCGGCGGGGTCGCCGACGCCACCACCCTGGTGGTCGGGCCGCTGGCCGCCGCGCTTGGCCTCAAGATGCTGAAGCTGTCCGGCCGCGGGCTCGGCCACACCGGCGGCACCCTCGACAAGCTCGAAGCGATCCCCGGCTTCAAGGTTGAGCGCAGCGCCACCGAGCTGCTCGACCAGGTCGACCGCATCGGCCTGGCGGTGGCCGCCCAGAGCGCCGACCTAGTCCCCGCCGACAAGGCCATGTACGCGCTGCGGGACGTCACCGCCACGGTGGCCAGCACCGCACTGATCGCCTCCAGCGTGATGAGCAAGAAACTCGCCGGCGGGGCGGGCAGCATCCTGCTCGACGTCAAGACCGGGTCGGGCGCGTTCATGAAGGAACCTGCGGCCGCCGCCGCGCGCCGGCCGCCTCCTCGACCTCTGCCTCACCTTGACCGGCCAGCTCGCCGTGCTCGCAGGCGCCGCGCCACACCTGGAGGCCGGCCGGGAACGTGCCCGCTATGTCCTGGAGCGCGGCCACGGGCTGGAGAAGTTCCGCGAGTTCGTCGCCGCGCAGGGCGGCGACTCCACCGTCGCCGACGACCCTGCGGCGGTGCTGCCGTCGGCCCCGCTGGTCCAGCAGGTCCACGCCGCCGCTGCCGGCTGGCTCGCCGCCGTCGACGCCGAAGCCGTCGGCTGGGCCGCCGCCGCACTCGGCGCCGGCCGGCAGCGCAGAGACGACCCGGTCGATCCCGGCGTCGCGATCGAGCTTCCCACCAAGATCGGCGACCAGGTCGCCGCCGGGCAGCCGCTCGCCACCATCCGCGCCCGCTCCGAGGCCGACGCCGACCAGGCCGCGGCGGCGCTACGGGCCGCCCTGTCCTGGAGTGACCAGCCGCCGCCGGTCCCGCCGCTGCTGCACCAACTGATCGGCCCGTGACGTGCTACGGTGACCACAGGCTGGCCGGCAGGCCAGCTGTTGTGTGCTGTCGTGTTGTCGTCCCTTTGCCTATATCTGACCGAAGCGGAGGCTCGTCCGCGTGCAATCACCGCTGTACCTGCTGCGGGACCGCCCGCAGACCTTCGTCGCCTTCATCGTCGCGGTGGTGGTGGCCATCACCGTGCATGAGTTCAGCCACGCCGCCGTGGCCACCCTGGAGGGCGACCGCACGCCCCGCTTCCAGGGCCGCCTGACCCTCAACCCGGTCGCGCACCTGGACGTGCTCGGCAGCATCATGCTGGTGGTCGCCGGGTTCGGCTGGGGCAAGCCGGTGCAGTTCAACCCCCAGCAGCTCCGCAGCCGGCGGGCGGGCGCCGCCCTGGTGGGCCTGGCCGGGCCCGCCTCCAACTTCCTGCTCGCCCTGCTCAGCGCCCTGCTGCTGCGGGTCCGCTTCCCGACCATCGAAAGCGCCCTCAACGGCGGCTTCACCTTTACCCTGCTCACCACCTTCGTCGGCCTCAACGTGGTGCTCGGGGTCTTCAACCTGCTGCCGCTCCCGCCGCTGGACGGCTCGCGGCTGCTGTCGATCGTGCTGCCGCCGCAGCGCCAGGGGATCGTCTTCTTCCTGGACCAGTACGGGATCTTCATCCTCCTCGGCCTGCTGCTGCTGGCGCCAACCGCGCTCAACCCCTTCTTCAGCAGCATCCAGAGCGGTATCTACCGGCTCGTTGGTGTGAGCTATTTCTAGCCGGTTCCAGCCGGCCTTGCGGTATCTCTAGAGATAGATGACTTTGTCGACAAATCGCTGGTGCTATGGACTACGTGGTCAAGACCGAGGTGTTCGAGGGGCCGTTCGACCTGCTCCTGCACCTGATCGCGCGCCAGCGGGTCGACCTGTGGCAGGTGTCGCTGTCGCGGATCACCGAGGACTACCTCGCCGAGATCCGCCGGATGCACGAGCTGAACCTCGAGGTCGCCACCGAGTTCCTGGTAGTGGCGGCGACCTTGCTGGAGCTGAAGGCCGCGCGGCTGCTGCCGAGCCCCGACGGCGAGCCCGACGACATCGAGGCGCTGCTGGAGGAGCGCGACCTGCTGTTCGCGCGGCTGCTGCAGTACCGGGCTTACAAGCACGTTGCTGAGCTGTTCGGCGCCCGCCTGGCCGTGCAGGCGGGCTACGTCCCCCGCCGGGTCGGTGGGGAGGAGATCCTGCGGCAGCTCGTCCCCGACCTGCTCAGCGGCATCGCGCCGGAGGAGCTGGCGCGGCTGGCGGCGGCGGCGTTCACCCCGGCGGCGCCGCCCGAGGTCAACACCACCCACATCGCCCCGCCGAAGCTCACTGTCAGCGAGGCAGTCGTGGAACTGGCCAGGCGCCTGCGTGCCAGTGCCGAGCAGGCCGCCAGCTTCGACACCCTGGTCGGCCGCAACGCCCCCCCGATCGAGATCGTGATCAACTTCCTCGCGGTCCTGGAGCTGTACAAGCGCTCGTTGATCGAACTGGACCAGGCCGCTACCTTCGGGACCATCACCGTCCGCTGGACCGGTCAGCACGACCACGACCCGGCCGCGTGGGCCTCCGACCTGGCGGCCGAGGAGCCCGCATGAACGACCGCATGAACGACACCAACCACCACCCAGCGCCCACCCCAGCCGCGGCCGACATGTGGCCGCCCGACGAGCTGCTGGAGGCGGTCGAGCTGGACGACCGCGGCCGGCTGCGCCGCGACCTGGAGGCGGTCCTGCTGGTCGCCGACGAGCCGGTGCCGGCGCTCGCCTTGGCCGAGCTGCTCCGCGTGCGGCTGTCGGTGGTCGAGGCGCAGCTGGTGGAGCTGGCGGGGGAGTACGCGGCGTCGGGACGCGGGTTCGCGCTGCGGGCGGTCGCCGGGGGCTGGCGCCTCTACACCCATCCGGGCGCCCGCCAGGTGGTCGAGGAGTTCCTGCGCGCCGGGCAGCAGGTCCGCATCACCCGGGCCGCGCTGGAGACCCTGGCGGTGGTCGCCTACCGCCAGCCGGTGACCCGCTTCCAGGTCGCGGCCGTACGCGGCGTCAACGTCGACGGGGTCTTCCGCACCCTGCTCCACCGCGGCCTGATCCGCGAGGTCGGCCACGACGACGGACCCGGCCAGGCGATCCTCTACGCCACGACATCGCAGTTCCTTGAACAGCTCGGCCTCGACAGCCTGGAGGAGCTGCCCCCGATCAAGGACTACCTCCCCGAGGGCGTCGACCTCGCCGACCTCCAGGAGCAGCTGTGACCGGGGCCAGGCCGGACCCGTCGCCGGACACGGAGCCGGGCACGGACGGTGAGCAGATCCGGCTGAACAAGGTGCTGGCCGGTGCCGGGCTCGGGTCGCGGCGCGCGGTCGAGGCGCTGGTGCGCGCCGGGCGCGTCACCGTCGACGGCGAGGTGGTCAGCGACCTTGGCCGGCGGGTCGACCCGGCCCGCGACCGCGTCGCCCTCGACGGCTCCCAGGTGGTGCTGGACACCCAGCGCCGCTACTGGCTGCTCAACAAGCCCGCCGGGGTGGTCAGCACCGCCGCCGACGAGAAGGGCCGCCCCACCGTCGTCCAGCTGGTGCCGGAGCGGCCCCGCGTCTTCCCGGTCGGGCGCCTGGACCGCGACACCGAGGGGCTGCTGCTGCTCACCAACGACGGCCCGCTCGCCTACCGGCTCACCCATGCCCGCTACGGGGTGGAGAAGCGCTACCTCGCCGAGGTGGAGCGGCTGCCGGGCAACGCGATCTCGCGGCTGCTGGCCGGCGTCACCTTGGAGGACGGCCTGGCCAAGGCGGAGCGGGCCCGGCTGGTGGCCGGCTCGGGCCGGCGGCGCATGGTCGAGGTGGTGATGGTCGAGGGGCGCAACCGCGAGGTCCGTCGCCTGCTCGACGCGGTCGGCGCGCCCGTGCGCCGGCTGGTGCGGACCGCCGTCGGCCCCATCCGCCTGACTGGCCTCGCCCCGGGCGAGTATCGGCCGCTGCGGCCAGAGGAGGTCCGCCGCCTCTATCAGGCCGTCGGCCTCTGAGCCTGAGGCTGCGGCGGCGACGCGCGCGGCTGGCGGACTCAGCCGGAGCCTCAGCGGCCGGCGGCGATGAAGCGACAAGTCGACAAGTACCTTTGTCCTCCAAGCGATGAAACGAGGCAGTGGCATGGAGAGTGACCTGGAGCCGGACACGGAGCCGGACAGGTGAGCGGGACCAGGTGGCCGCGCCGGCTCGCGATCGTTGGCACCGGGCTGCTGGGCGCCTCGGTGGGCATGGCCGCCCGCGCCGCTGGGGTGCCCGAGGTGGTCGGGGTGGACGCCGACCGGCGCGAGCTGCGCGACGCGCTCGCCCGCGAGGCGATCACCGCGCAGGCGCGCTCGGTCGAGGACGCCGCCGACGGCGCCGACCTGGTGATCGCCGCCACGCCGGTGCGGGCGCTCGCCGGGGTGCTCGCCCGCGCCCACAAGGTCAACCCAACCGCGGTGCTGAGCGACGTCGGCAGCACCAAATCCCATCTTCTCGTGGAACTTGAGGGCTTTTCCACAGATTTGGGCCGGGTCATCCCCGGTCACCCCATGGCCGGCTCCGAGCAGCGCGGCGCCCAGGCCGCCCGCGCCGACCTGTTCCACGGTGCCGCCTGGGTGCTCACCCCCGCCGCCCAGGTCGACCATCAGGCGCTGCGGCGCATGACCGGCTTCGTGCGCGGGCTCGGCGGGCGGCCGCTGATCCTGGACCCGGAGCTGCACGACCGGGTGGTCGCCTTCGCCAGCCACCTGCCGCAGCTAGCCGCCTCCGCTCTGATGGGCGCGGTCGCGGAAGTGGGGGCGCCGGCCGCACTGCAGAGCCTGGTCGCCAGCGGCTTCCGTGACACCACCCGCATCGCCGCCAGCGACCCGGACCTGTGGGTCGACATCTGCGCCACCAACGGCCCCAGCATCGTCGCCGCGCTGGACGCCCTCAGTGAGCGCATCACCACCCTGCGGGCGCTGGTCGCCAAGGGCGACCATGAGGGCCTGCGGGAGACGCTGGCTGAGGCGCGCAGCGCGCGGCTGCGCCTGCCGACCAAGCCCGGCACCTCGCCACGAGCCATGCGGCACCTGGTGGTCCACATCCCCGACCGGCCGGGCAGCCTGGCCGCGGTCTTCCGCGCGCTCGGCGCCGCCGGCGTCAACGTCGAGGACCTCAGCGTCGACCACGAGCTGCAGGGCGGCAGCGGCGACCTGCACGTCTGGGTCGCCGGCCGCGACGCCCTCAGCACCGCCCAGGCAGCCCTCAGCAGCGCCGGCTGGACCGCCTACGAGACCGCGGACAACCCCTAACCGATACATTGATATATAGATTTATCGATCCATCGACGGATCACCAAGTCAATACATGCTGGCGTTACAGGCCCATGAGTAGACTCATGCGGCCCACAAGACCCAGAAATCCAGGCAGGAGGCAGGCGTACAGCCGTGAACAACGACGTCGTGGTCGCGATCGACGGCCCTGCCGGGTCGGGCAAGAGCACCGTCGCCCGTGCGGTCGCCGCGCGGACGGGGCTCCGCTACCTGGACACCGGCTCGACCTACCGGGCGCTCACCCTCGGGCTGCTGCGGGCGGGCGTCCCCAGCGACGACGCCGAGGCGGTCGCCGCCGCCGCGCCCGAGGTCCGGCTCGCCCTGCAGCTTGCGGAGACGCCCGGGGCGGCCTCGCGGGTGCTGCTGGACGGGGTTGAACTCGCCCCCGAGCAGTTGCGCTCCCGGGCGGTCAACGACGCCGTCTCGCCGGTCTCGGCGGTCTCGGAGGTGCGCGAGCACCTGGTGGAGCTGCAGCGCTCGGCCATGACGGGAGGCGGTGTCGTCGCCGAAGGGCGCGACGTGGGCGCCACCGTCTGGCCCGAGGCCGAGGTCAAGGTCTTCCTCATCGCCTCGGCCGCCGAGCGGGCTCGCCGCCGTGGCGGTGGCGGTGTCTCCAACGGGGCGAACAGCAGCAGCGACGCCGGCCCGGACCGACCCGGCCCGGACAGCGGCGAGGAGGGGGATGGCGAGTCCGCCGAGGCGGTGGCCCGCCGCGACCGCCTGGACTCCAGCCGCGCCGCCTCACCAACCCGGCCCGGCGAGGGCGCCGTGGTCATCGACACCACCGACAGGCCCGTCAGCGAGATCGTGGACCAGGTCGTCCAGCTAATCGAGGCGGCCAGGACCCGCACCCACGCCCAGGCCCCGCCCGGCCGTCCCCGGTGAGATGAGATGAGCACCACAGGCTCCTACCGCGTCTACCGGGCCGCCGCCCTGGTGGTGAAACCCTCGATGCACGTCTGGTTCCGCATGCGCATCGAGGGCGCCGCACAGGTCCCCGCCACCGGCCCGGTGATCCTCGCCTGCAACCACCGCAGCAACGTGGACCCGGTCCTGCTCGCCTCCGCTATCCGCCGCCCCGTCACCTTCATGGCCAAGGCGGAGCTGTTCGTGGGGCCGCTGCGCTGGATCCTCAACGCCATCGAGCAGTTCCCGGTGCGGCGCGGCGGCATCGACCGGGAGGCGCTGCGGGACTGCGCCGCCGTGCTCGGGCGCGGGGGGGTGCTCGGCCTGTTCCCCGAAGGCACCCGCGGCGACGGCCGCTTCACCACCATCCATCCCGGCGTCGCCTACGTGGTCGTGCAGCAGCACTGCCCGATCGTGCCGGTGGCGATCTTCGGCACCGAGCGGGTCCGGCGCCGCTTCGGCTGGCTGCCGTGGGCCGCGCCGGTGCGCATCGTGTTCGGTGCGCCGTTCCAGCTCCCCGATCCCGAGGCCGACCCCGGCCCCGGGGACGGTGGTGCCCGCGCCGCCCGGCGTGCCGCCACCGACCAGCTCGGCCGCCTCCTGCGGGAGTTCCTGGAGCGCGTCGAGCGGCAGCGGCGACGGCGGGACGGGCATGACGCTGATACCGATATATTGACAAATCAATGAATCGATAAGCTGCTATGACGACAGAAGAGGCGAACGCTCCAGCGGCGCTGGACCGTCCGGCACCACGGGTCGCGGTGGTCGGGCGGCCCAACGTCGGCAAATCGACCCTGGTCAACCGCATCCTCGGCCGGCGCGCCGCGATTACCGAGGAGCAGCCCGGCGTCACCAGAGACCGGGTCACCTACCAGGCCGAGTGGAGCGGCCACCGCTTCGAGCTGGTCGACACCGGCGGCTGGGAGCCCCGCGCCAGCGGCCTGCAGGCCCGCGTCGTGGCCCAGGCCGAGCGGGCCATGGCCGAGGCCGACCTGCTGCTGTTCGTAGTCGACGCCACCACCGGCATCACCGAGGAGGACGCCGCCGTCGCCGCGCGCCTGCGCAAAGGCGTGGTGCCGCTCCTGCTGGTCGCCAACAAGGTCGACAACGCCGCCACCGAACCGCAGGCCAGCGGCTTCTGGTCGCTCGGCCTCGGCGAGCCGTTCCCGGTGTCGAGCCTGCACGGCCGCGGCGCCGGCGACCTCCTCGACGAGGTCGTCGCCCACCTCGGCGACGCCATGCCAAGCAGGGAGGAGTCCGGCCCGCCGGCGATCGCCATCGTCGGCCGGCCCAACGTCGGCAAGTCCAGCCTGCTCAACCGCATGGCTGGCGCCGAGGTCGCGATCGTCGACCCCACCCCCGGCACCACCCGCGACACCGTCGACTCCACCGTCGAGCACCACGGCCGCCGCTACCGCCTGGTTGACACCGCCGGCCTGCGGCGCGCCTTCCAGCACGCCGAAGGCGCCGACTACTACGCCCTGGTCCGCAGCGTCGAGGCGGTGGAGCGCGCCGACCTCGCCCTGCTGGTCCTCGACGCCCCCGCCGGCGTCACCGAGCAGGACCAGAAGGTCGCCGTCCGCGCCGCCGAGGCCGGCACCGGGGTCGCCCTGATCGCCAACAAGTGGGACCTGATGGACGAGGACGCCCGCCACCGCTTCGACCTCGACCTCGACCGCAAGTTGTACTTCGTGCACTGGGCGCCGCTGCTGCGCACCTCCGCCCTGACCGGCCACAACGTCGGCAAGCTCTGGCAGACCATCGACCTGGCCCTCGCCGAGCGCTCCCGCCGCATCCCCACCGCCACCCTCAACCGCTGGCTGGAGCAGGTCACCAACCGCACCCCGCCACCCCCATCGCAGGGCCGCTCCGTCAAGGTCCGCTACGCCACCCAGGCCCGCGTCGCCCCACCCGAGTTCGTCTTCTTCACCACCGGCACCCTCGCCCCCGCCTACCGCCGCTACCTCGAAAACGACCTCCGCCGCACCTTCGGCTTCCAAGGCACCCCCCTCCGCGTCGTCGCCCGGGTCAGGACCAGGGAGTCCGGCAAGTAGGTCGCAGAGGGATTGTCACACCCATAGGTCATCATCTTCTCGAAGGGCGTGGACCAACCCGGCGCCCGGAGAGGGGAGGCTTGTGGAGTGGGACTGGCTCAGCGATTCGTTCTACATCGAGGACGAGCACGGCTGCTGGAGGAGCCGGTCTCGCTGGGAGAGAACAACCGGCGCGCAAGCTGGCGCGACACCTGCATGCACGGCCACAAGATGACGCCGGAGAACACGCTCATCGAGAAGCAGGGTCAGCGGAAATGTCGAATCTGCAAGGCCGAACACCGGAGACGGTCGGAGGAACGGAGGAAACGACGGCGCTGAGTGTGCGCGACGCCTCGGCTACGCGTGATAGGCTCGCACTTGGGCTAGAGACACCTATATCCAACTATCCAACTGAATGGCAGTGTGAAGACTGCGGGACGTGGCGCAGCTTGGTTAGCGCGCCTGCTCGGGGAGCAGGAGGTCGCCGGTTCAAATCCGGCCGTCCCGACAATCCGATAAAAGTTGTCAAGGCGTACATCGGCTGGGGGCGTGTGCGCGCTCCCTCGGCTACGCTGCTTTCATGAGCCAAGCCTGCGAGCCGCCCCGGCCGCCGAGTCAGGGTGCCGCGCCGGCGCCGGCCACCGGTGAGGAATTGGGGCCGTCCAGTGCGATCGTGACCGCGCCGAATGCGATCAGTTTCGGGCGTTTGCTGCTGATGCCGGTGTGTGCCTGGCTGCTCGGCAGCGGGCACTACGCTACTGGGATTGTGGTCACCGCGGCGGTGGGGGCGACCGACTGGGTGGATGGCTGGCTGGCGCGGCGGACCGGGCAGGTGAGTCGGCTGGGGCAGCTGCTTGACCCGCTCGCTGACCGGCTGCTGATCGCGTCGGTGGCGATCGCGCTGCTGGTCCGTGGGGTGCTGCCGTGGGTGGCGGTGGCGCTGCTGCTGGGCCGGGACCTGGTGCTGTTGGCAGGGTGGCCGCTGCTGCGGCGGCAGGGAGTGCAGCCGCCGGAGGTGGTGTGGCTCGGCAAGGCGGCGACCTTCGACCTGATGTTCGCGCTGCCGATGCTGGTATTCGGGGAGACCGGGGTCGCGGTCGCCCCGGCGGCGCACCTGCTCGGGGTGGTGCTGCTGTGGGGTGGGGTGGTGCTGTACTACGTGGCGGGCGGCGTCTACGTCAAAATGGCCTATGACGGGCTTACCGGGCAGGCGCGCCCTGGCCCGTAGGCGCCCTCTCACCGGCCAGTACGGCTGATGCAGTACGGTTGTTTGCGACGCTCCCAGGGAAGGCGAGACAGGCGGCTGACAGCTGCTCGCTCCGCCTGCGGCCTGCGGTGCGTTACTGACCGGGGAGGAGGCCAGGAGATGAAGGCAGTGATCATGGCGGGTGGGGAGGGCACCCGCCTGCGGCCTCTCACGGCCAATCAGCCGAAGCCGATGCTGCCGCTCGGCAACCGGCCGATTATGGAACATATCGTCCGTCATGTCCGTAATAGTGGCATCAAGGATATCGTCGTCACGGTGCAGTTCCTGGCCAGCCAGGTGCGCAACTACTTCGGCGACGGCTCCGACATGGGCGTCGACCTCACCTACGCGACTGAGTCGACCCCGCTCGGCACCGCCGGCAGTGTCCGCAACGCGGCCGAGCAGCTCGACGAGACCTTCGTGGTGATCTCCGGCGACGCCCTCACCGACCTCGACCTCGACGAGGTGATCGCCTTCCACCGCAAGCGCGGAGCCATGGCCACCGTCGCCCTCAAGCAGATGGAGAACCCGCTCGAGTTCGGCATCGTCATCACCGAGGAGGACGGCCGCATCGAGCGCTTCCTCGAAAAGCCGCACTGGGGCCAGGTCTTCTCCGACACCATCAACACCGGCATCTACGTGCTGGAGCCGGAGATCTTCGACCATATCCCCGACGGTCCCTGCGACTTCGCCGCCGACGTGTTCCCGCAGCTGCTAGCCGCGGGACTGCCGCTGTTCGGCTGGGTCGGCGACGCCTACTGGGAGGACGTTGGCAACCTGGAGGCCTACCAGCGCGCCCACCACGACCTCCTCGACGGCAAGGTCCGGGTCGACCTGCCCGGCTTCGAGGTCCGGCCCGGGGTCTGGATCGGCGAGGGCGCCGAGGTCGACCCGGACGCGCGGCTCGACAGCCCGGTGCTGATCGGCGACTTCGCCAAGGTCGAGGCCAGCGCGCACCTACGCGAGTACACCGTGATCGGCGCAGGTGTGGTGGTGAAGGGCGGCGCTTTCCTGCACCGCGCGATCGTCCACGACAACGCCTATGTCGGTCCGGGTGCGAGCCTGCGCGGCTGCGTTGTCGGTCGCGGCGCCGACGTCAAGCGCGGTGGGCGGGTCGAGGAGGGCGCGGTGGTCGGCGACAACGCCAACATCGGCAACGGCGCCATCCTGCAGCCCAACGTCAAGGTCTACCCGTTCAAGACGGTCGAGGCCGGCGCCACTGTGACCAAGTCGATCATCTGGGAGGGCCGAGGCGCCCGCACCCTGTTCGGTGAGCATGGCGTCACCGGCCTGGCCAACATCGACGTGACCCCCGAGCTGGTGCTGCGGCTGGCGATGGCGTTCGGCTCAACCCTCAAGAAGGGCTCGACGGTTACCCTTGGCCGCGACGCGAGCCGGGTCTCGCGGACGCTCAAGCGGGCGCTGGTCGCCGGGCTCAACTCGACCGGCGTAGGCTGCGACGACATGGAGCTGAACCCGGCGCCGGTGGTGCGCTTCGCCGCCACCCGCGCGGGCGCGTCCGGCGGCATCTACGTGCGCACCTCGCCGCGCGACAGCCAGTCGATCGAGCTGGCGGTGTTCGCCGACGACGGCAGCGACCTCGACGAGGGCGCCCGGCGCAAGGTCGAGCGGACCTACAACCGCGGGGAGTTCCGCCGCGCCTTCGGCCGCGAGATGGGCGAGCTGCGCTACCCGCCGCGTCAGATCCATCGTTATATCGCCGCGCTGCTGGACTGCCTGGACGTGGAGGCGCTGCGCGACCGGCGCTTCAAGGTGGTCATCGACGCCAGCGGCGGGACCTGCAACCTGGTGCTGCCCCACCCGACCTCGGGGTGCGCCTGGACCCGGTGGGGGAGCGCCTCATCCTGGTCGACGAGCGCGGCACCATCGTCGGTCCGGAGCGAGCGCTGCTGCTGTATGTCGACCTGGTGGCCCGCTCCGGGCAGCAGGGCGACTTCGCCCTGCCGGTCTCGACCACCAGCCGGGCGGCCGTTCTGGCAGCCGAGCACGGCCGCGCGGTGCTCGGCACCAAGCTGGCAGCCAGCGCGATCACCCGCGCCGCGCAGCGCGACGGGGTGGTCTTCGCCGGCTCGGAGGGCGGCGGCTACGTGTTCCCGGCGCTGCATCCCGCCTATGACGCGCTGCTGTCGTTCGGCAAGCTGCTGGAGCTGCTCGCGGTCCAGGAGACCGGCCTTGGCTGCGCGGTCGCGCGGCTGCCGGACGCCAGCGTGGTCCGCCGCGAGATCCCCACCCCCTGGGAGCGCAAGGGCGCGGTGATGCGGCAGGTGGTCGAGGCGGCCAAGGGGCGCTCCAGTGACGACACCGACGGCATCAAGGTGTTCCACCCCACTGCGGGTGGCCCGGACGCGTGGGCGCTGGTGCTCCCCGACACGGTCGAACCGGTCACCCATCTGTGGGCCGAGGCCGCCACGGTCGCCGCCGCCGAGGTACTCGCCGGCGAGTACGAGGCGCTGGTCGCCGCCGCGGTCGAAGGCAGCTGAGCGCCGTCGCGGAAAAACCGGAACGCCTTCGCAGATCATCTCAACGAATACTGGGATGATTGGGTCGCTGACCGGTTTGCCAGTCCGCTGCTTGCCCCGTAGGCTCACCCGGTCGCCGGGCACGCACTTTGAGGAGTTCGCCATCGCGGTCGTGCAATCACCGCCAGAGCAGTCCGCTGGACCACTCGCCAAGCTGCGGCGGCGCCTCCCGCGGCCACGGCTGGTCCGCCTGCCAGCGGCCCGCACGCTGTGGCCGCCGCGCCTGCTGACCAGGCTGCGCCAGCCACGGCCGGTGCTGGCCGCTGCGCTCGCCCTCTTTATGGTCACGGCTGTGGTCGGGCTCGACGGGGCGGTGGCTGCCGGACGGGTTCGCCACGGCGTCACCGTCGGCGACGTCGACCTTTCCGGGCTGACCCCGGCGCAGGCCAGAGCCCGCCTGCTCGCCGCCGCGACCGCGCTGCAGAACCGGGAGCTGCTGATCAGCGCCGGCAACGCCAGCATCCGGCTCACCCTGGCCGAGGCTGGGATCGGCCTCGACGTCAACACGAGCCTCAGCGCCGCGCTCGCGGTGGGCCGGCACGGCCCCCTGGACCTCCAGCGCCTGCGCAGCTGGATCGGGGGGGTGCGGCTGCCCTGGCGGGTGCTGGCCGACGACCAGCGGGTCGGGCGCCTGCTCGACACCCTCGACCAGCAGCTCGGCCGTCCTAGCCGCGAACCGTCCCTGCGCGTCGACGCCTCCATCCCGTCCACCCCGTCGGTTGACCTGGTGGCGGGCCGCGCCGGCGAGGCGGTCGACCGGGCAGGCGCGCTGCGGGCGCTGCAGGCCGCGGTGTCGACCAAGCGGCCGCCCGCTGAGGTCAGCCTCCCGGTGGTGCAGCGGGCACCGACCGTGACGGACGCCGCCGCCCAGGCGGCGCTGCAGCAGGCCCGCACCCTGCTCGCCGGCCCGCTCACCGTGATGGCGCCGGGCGCGCCGAGCGCTCCGGCGGCGGGGATGGCGGCGGCCAGGCAGGCGACCTTGCTGCCGGGCGACCTCGCCCCGCTGCTTGGGTCCAGGGCCCATACCGGGCACCTGGTCCTCGCCCTGGACCAGGCCGGGTTGGACCGCCTGCTGCACCGCAAGGCCCCCTTCGCCTACAGCACCGCCAGCGACGCCACCTTCGCGGTGTCCGGCGGCAAGGTCCGCGTCGTGCCCGCCGTCGCCGGGCGCGCCCTCGACCCGAAGAAGGCCGCGGCGGCGCTGCTGGCCGCCGGCACCACGGCCAGCGGCGACCGCCAGGTCACCCTGCCGCTGGCCGACCGGCAGCCGCAGCTGACCACCGCAGCGGCCAGCGCGCTTGGGGTCAAGGAGGTCATCTCGACCTTCACGACCACCTTCAGCGCCGACGACGCGCCGAGAGTCCACAACATCGGGCTGATCGCCGCCGCAATGAACGGCAGCCTGGTGCGGCCCGGCGAGGTCTTCTCGATGAATGGCGCCACCGGCGAGCGCACCGCGGCCAAGGGCTACCGCACCGCCCACGTGATCGTCAACGGCGAGCTGGTCGACGGGCTCGGCGGCGGGGTCTGCCAGGCGGGGACCACGATGTTCAACGCGGTGCTGTTCGCCGGCCTGCCCGTGCTGGAGCGGCGCAACCACAGCCTGCACATCAACCACTACCCGCTTGGCCGGGACGCGACCCTCAACTGGCCCTCCACCGACCTGAAGTTCAGGAACGACTCGCCCTACGGGATCTACATCACCTCGAAATGGGGCGCCTCCAGCCTGACCTTCACGCTGTACTCCACCTCGCGGCACTACCAGGTGTCGCTGGCCACCTCGGCGGAGACGAACTTCCGCGACCCGCCGACCAAGTTCGAGGACGATCCCACCCTGCCGGCGGGGCAGCAGCAGGCCACGGCGACCGGCTCGGCAGGGTTCGACGTCACCGTCACCCGCACCGTCACCCTGAATGGCCAGGTCGTGCGGCATGACCAGTTTGTGTCGAACTACGACCCCTGGCCGAACATCATCAGCCGCGGCACCGGCGAGGCGACCACGACGACGGTAGCGGCGCCCATCGTGACCACGTCGGCATAACGGCAGCGACCAGCTTCTACCAGATCGACAAAGGGGGCAGGAGCGAGCATGTACCCGGAGGATCTCAAGTACACGCACGAGCACGAGTGGGCCAGGGTCGAGGGCGCCCGCGCCACCATGGGCATCACCGACTACGCGCAGGACGCGCTCGGCGACATCGTCTATGTCGACCTGCCCGCGGTCGGCGTCACCGTCAGCAGCGGCGCGGCGCTCGGCGAGGTCGAGTCCACCAAGTCGGTGTCCGAGCTGTTCAGCCCCGTGTCCGGGACGGTCACCGAACGCAACGACGAGCTGGACAAGCACCCTGAGGTCATCAACGCCGACCCCTACGGCCAAGGCTGGCTGCTGGTCATCGAGATGAGCGACCCCAGCGAGGCTGAACAGCTCCTCGACGCCAGCGACTACAGTAAGCTGGTCGAGGAGAGCTGACCGTGTAACTGTCCGGTCGACCTCGACGCCATATCTCGATCAGACCCTCGATCTGCCCATTGCGTTGACCCATTTTCCGCCGGTCATCTACAGTCAGCGTCCACAGGAGCGCCGCGCAGGGCTCGGACCCGAGGCGGCCCGTCGTCGAGCCCACGAGCCCCGGAGGGCAGCATGTTCTGCACCCAGTGCGGTCATAGGAACCCCGACGGGGCTCACTTCTGCGCGAATTGTGGGAATGCGCTGGTGCCTCCCCCCGACGACTCCACCACCACCATCAGCCTTGCCCCCCAGGATCTGGAAGCTGAGGTCGAGGACGAGGTCCCCGCGCCGGTCGAGGAGCTGCGGGAGGGGACCGCGATGCTGGTGGTCCGGCGCGGGCCGAACGCGGGCAGCCGCTTCCTGCTCGACAAGGAAGTGGTGACTGCGGGTCGGCATCCGGAGAGCGACATCTTCCTGGACGACATCACCGTGTCCCGCCGCCACGCGGAGATCCGGCGCACCCACGGCGGCTTCACCGTCCACGACGTCGGTTCGCTCAACGGCACCTACCTGAACCGTGAGCGGGTCGAGGACGGCGAGCTGGTCGGCGGTGACGAGCTGCAGATCGGCAAGTTCAAGCTGGTGTTCTTCGCCGGCGGCCGGCTAGGGGGCGGGTAGGCGCGATGCGCGATCCCGTCGGGCGCGACGCGCGGCCACCTGCTGGTGGTGGCGGTGGGCAGCGGGAGCGGGGCGCGTCGCCGCGAAGCCGCGGCGGGCGCGACGAGGCCACCAGCTCGGCAGGGACCATGAGCATCGGCGAGGTGCTCGCGCTCCTCAAGCCGGAGTTCCCTGACATCACCGTCTCCAAGATCCGCTTCCTGGAGGGGGCCGGGCTGGTGCAGCCGGACCGCTCCGCGTCGGGCTACCGCATGTTCTCTGAAGACGACGTGGCGCGGCTGCGCTTCGTCCTGCGTGCCCAGCGTGACCAGTACCTGCCGCTGCGGGTGATCCGCCAGCGGCTCGCCGATCTCGAGCAGGTGGGGGGGCTCTATGCCCATGGCGGGTCGGTGCTGCAGCACCCCGCGCCCGCCGGGGCCGACCCCGCCGCCAGCGGCGCCGGCACGGCCGCAGCCGGGGCCGGGGGCCGTCGCTCCAGGACCCGGAGCGCCACCGGCATCACCAGCGGCACCGGCACGCCGCCCGGCTCCGGCGGCGGCGCTGCCACCCCCGCGGACGCGGCGGACGCCGTGGCGTCCGGACCGAGCGGGTCGGGGCTGCTCGGCGCTCATCCCACCGAGGCGCAGTTCAGCCGCGAGGAGCTGTGCCGCGCCGCTGGCGCCACCGTTGAGGCGCTCGCCGAGCTGGAGTCGTTTGGGCTGCTGAGCCCGCGCGGTGCCGGCGAGCGGGGCAGCTGGTACAACGGCGAGGACCTGGTGCTGCTGCGGCTGGCCCGCGACCTGTCCGGCTACGGCATCGAAGCGCGCCACCTGCGCATGTACAAGACCTTCGCCGAGCGCGAGGCGGCCCTGATCGAGCAGGTCGTCGCCCCGCTGGTGCGCCAGCGCAACCCCGACGCACGCTCCCGGGCCCGCGAGACCATCGAGGCGCTGGCCGAGCTCGGCAGCCGCATGCGCGACCTGGCCCTGCGGTCCGCCGTCCGGGGCCTCGCCGACGGCCACGACTTCCATCGATGACGCGGCGAAGCCGCCGGATCGGTCGCGGCATCAGCTTCGGTCTCAGCCTCAGCGTCACCGTCGTCATCTGTGCCGGCCCTGCCGGGGCAAGCGCCGACGGCGCGGTCAGCGTCACGGCCGCCACCGCTGCTGGCAGCGCGGCTGGCACCACCTCGCCGGCCGCACTGGCGCTCGCCGGCGAGGCCGGGGCGGGTGCGGACCAGTCGCTCCCCGGCCCGGTGACCCCGCCGGCGCTCACTGTCCATGCGGCGCTGCTGGCCGACGAGGCCACCGGGCAGGTGCTGTACGAGCGCAGCTCGCGGCGGACGCTCCCGATGGCGTCCACGACCAAGGTGATGACCGCGCTGCTCACCCTCGAACACCTGCCGCAGAGCCGCATGGAGGTGGTTGGTGTCGAACCGACCAAGGTAGGGGAGGGCTCGATACACCTCCGCTCCGGTGAGCGGCTCACCGTGCACCAGCTGTTGCTCGCCCTGCTGGTCAAGAGCGCCAACGACAGCGCGGTGGCGCTCGCCGACGCGGTCGACGGCAGCGAGGCGGCGTTCGTGCGTGACATGAACCGCCGCGCGGCCGCGCTCGGCCTCACCGACACCCACTACGTCACCCCCTACGGGCTCGACCGTCCCGGGCACCAGACCAGCGCCCGCGACCTCGCCCGGCTGTGGGAGGTGGCGATGCGCCGGACCGACTTCCGCGCCCTGGTCGCCACCAAGGCGGCGCGCATCCCCGGCGGCGGGCCGCTGCGCACCTTCACGACCACCGACAAGCTCCTCGGCAGCTATCCCTGGATCGTCGGCGGCAAGACCGGCTTCACCAACAAGGCCGGACGCTGCCTGGTGGCGTCGGCGAGCCGTGGCGGCCGGCGGCTGGTCGCGGTGGTGCTCGGCGCGCCGGACGCGTTCGTGGCCGTGCGTGCCCTCTTCGAATACGGCTTCGACCAGTTCGTCTGGGTGCGGGTCGCGCGCCGCGGCCAGAACGTCCCGGTGGCGCTTGCCAGCGGCGGCGGTGACCCGCAGCCCTACCAGGCAGCCAGCAACGTCGACGCGCTGGTGCGCCGCGACCTCCTCGGCGAGGTGCACATCGACCCCGCCAGCGGCGCCCCGGCCGCCACGGCCCCGGCGACCACCACGGCACTGGGGGGGTCCCTGCGCCTGTGGCTCAGCGCCGGCATGCCACTGGTCCCGCTGCCGCTGCGGGCACCGCCAGCGGCCCGGGCTGCCGCGCCACCCGGCGGCGGCAGCGCCGCGACCTTCACGCCAGGCCCGGTCCCCGCCGGGTCGCCGCTCGCCATCGTGGACCCGCTGCTGCGGCGGCCAGCTGCATGACTGGGACCGCCGACGAGGCTGCGCCGGGATCCCCCAGCTTGATCCCGGCGGCCGTGTCGCGCCGGTCCGGACCGTCTGATAGCCTCTGAGAGTGAGAGGCGCCCGACCCGGGCGCGGCGCTGTTCGACGGTCGAGGGGGTTGCGCGGTGGTCGAGCTGACCCTCGTAGGTGTCCGCATCGAGCTCCCCACCCAGACACCGATCGTTCTGCTGAAGGAGCGCGAGGGCGAACGTTTCCTGCCGATCTGGATCGGCAATGTCGAGGCGACCGCGATCGCATTCGCGCTGCAGGGCGTGGCCACGGCCCGCCCGCTCACCCACGACCTGCTCAAGAACCTGCTTGACGAGCTGCTGGTCTCGGTCGAGCGGGTGGTGATCACCGAGCTCAAGGAAGGCACTTTCTACGCCACTATCGAGCTGCGCCAAAACGGCTCGAGGTTCTCGGTGTCCAGCCGGCCCAGCGACGCCATCGCCCTCGCGGTCCGGGCCAACACCCCGATCTTCGCTGAGGAGAGCGTGCTGAGCGAAGCCTCCATCCTGATCAAGAGCGACGACGAGGAGCGCGAAGTCGAAAAATTTCGCGAATTCCTTGATCAGGTCAGCCCTGAGGATTTCCAGTAGGAATCTGGTCGGCTGGAAGAATTCGCGGGCCCGGGAATTGTCGCCGATTCGTTGACGATCCGCGGCTTGGCCCCTACGCTGAAGGTCACATCGCTGTAATTCGCGTTCGTCCGCTTCAGCAGAGGAGGGATTGCGATGGCTGGGCGCTCTATCCCAGCGCCGGCGGAGCCGGGCTATCGCGGCCCGACCGTCTGCAAGCTGGTCGACATCACCTACCGCCAGCTCGACTACTGGGCCCGGACCGGGCTGGTCACTCCGTCGGTGCGGGCTGCGGACGGCTCGGGCAGCCAGCGCCTCTACAGCTTCACCGACCTGGTGGAGTTGCGCATCATCAAGCGCCTGCTGGACGCGGGCGTCTCCCTGCAGCGCATCCGCGAGGCGATCAACTACCTCCGCCAGGAATTCAAAGGTCGCTTCACCGATGTCACGCTGATGTGCGACGGGCCCAAGCGGGTCTACGTCTGCAACTCGCCGGATGAGGTCTACGACATCTTCCAAAAAGGCCAGGGTGTTTTCGGCATCGCCGTCGGCACGGTCTGGACCGACACCGAGGGAGACGTTGCCCACCTCCCCGACGACCAGCACCAGCAGCAGGAGCGGGAGGCGGGCGAGGCGGCCGTGCCGCCACGCGCCAACCACGCCTGACGCCACCCGCCCCGCATGTCACGTCTCGCGCTCATCCCTTCTGCGTGGATTCCATTGCGGGATCTGGAAGCCCGGTGGTTGAATCGCCCGGTTCCAGATCGGCATTGCCGTCGTCGCAGGACAGATGAACAAATCCGCATGTTGACATGTCGATAAAGCGATGTGTCGCCGTGGCGGAAGAGGGGACAGCGTGAGCTACCAGCCGCACACCGACGCCGACGTCCGCCGCATGCTCGACACCCTCAAGCTCGGCGACGTCGATGCCTTGTTCGCCACCATCCCGGCGGACCTTCGTGCCCCGTCCACCCTCGACCTGCCCCGGCCGCACGCCGAGCAGGAGGTCAGCGCCGAGCTCGGCCGGCTCGCCGGCCGCAACCGCCACCTCGACGAGCTGACCTGCTTCCTCGGTGCCGGCGTCTACGACCACTACGTCCCGGCGGTGGTCTGGTACCTCGCCGGCCGCGGCGAGTTCGCCACCTCCTACACCCCCTACCAACCGGAGATGAGCCAGGGAGTGCTGCAGGCGCTGTTCGAGTACCAGACGCTCATCAGCGAGCTGACCGGCCTGGAGATCTCCAACGCCTCCCTGTACGACGGCGCCTCCGCCGTCGCCGAGGCCGCCACCATGGCCGTCGGTGCCACCGGCCGCGGCGAGCTGCTGGTCTCAACCGCGGTCGCGCCGCGCGTCCGGGAGCTGCTGGAGACCTACGGCCACGGCCCCGGGGTCAAGCTGGTGGAGGTCGGCACCCTCGACGGCCACACCAACCTCGCCGAGGCCGCCGAGCTGGCCGGCGACCAGACCGCGGCGGTCATTTGCGCCCAGCCGAACTTCTTTGGCGTGATCGAGGACGTCCGCGCCGCCGCGGCGGTGGCCCACCGCGCCGGCGCGCGGCTGGTGGTCAGCTTCGACCCGCTCGCCGCCGGGCTGCTGGAGCCGCCCGGCCGCCTCGGCGCCGACATCGTCGTCGGCGAGGGCCAGGCGCTCGGCAACCACCCGAACTTCGGCGGCCCCGCCTTCGGCTTCCTTGCCTGCGGCCAGCAGGACCTGCGGCGCCTGCCCGGCCGGCTGGTCGGCCAGACCGTCGACAGCGACGGTCTGCGCGCCTTCGTGCTCACCCTGCAAGCCCGCGAGCAGCACATCCGCCGCGAGAAGGCGACCAGCAACATCTGCACCAACCAGACCCTGAACGCCATCGCCGCCGCCGTCTACCTCGCCTGGCTCGGCCCGCGCGGCCTCGACGAGCTGGGCCGCCTGTGCCTGCGCCTGGCCCGCTACGCCGCCGAGCGGCTCAGCGCCCTGCCGGGGGTGCGGCTCGCCTTCCCCGCACAGCCCTTCTATAAGGAGTTCACCGTGCGCCTGCCCGCTGATCCGGCCGAGGTCTGCCGCCGGCTCGCCGGCGACCACGGCCTGCTCGCCGGCCTGCCGCTCGGCGGGGTCGCTCCCGGCCTCGACGACGGCCTGCTCGTCGCCGTGACCGAGCGGCGCAGCAAAGCCGACGTCGACCACCTCGCCGAGGCGATGGGCAGCGTCCTCGCCGACCTCGAGAAGGAGGGTGCGGCATGAGGGGGCACTTCGAGCCGGCACCGTGGGCGGCCGGCACCCCCGGGGCGCGGGAACCCGAACGGCTCATCTTCGAGCGCTCCGCCCCGGGACGGCGAGCGTCCAGCTTCCCCGACGGCAGCGACCTACCCGAGGTTGACCTGGAGGCCGCCCTGCCGGCCGCCGCCCGGCGCAGCACGCCGCCGCGGCTGCCGGAAGTCTCCGAGCGGGACCTGGTGCGGCACTACACCCGCCTCGCCCACCGCACCTACGCGGTCGACCTCGGCTTCTACCCACTCGGTTCCTGCACCATGAAGTACAACCCGAAGGTCGCCGAGAGCGCCGCGGCGCTGCCCGGGTTCGCGCGCCTGCACCCGGCGCAACCCGCCGAGCAGGTGCAGGGCGCCCTGGAGCTGCTCGGCCGGCTCGAACACGCGCTGTGCGAGCTGACCGGCCTTGCCGGCGTCACCCTCCAGCCGGCCGCCGGCGCCCACGGCGAGCTGACCGGCCTGCTGGTCATCCGCGCCTGGCACGAGTCGCGCGGCGACCCGCGCCGCCGCGTGATCATCCCCGACTCCGCCCACGGCACCAACCCCGCCTCGGTGCGGCTGGCCGGCTTCGAGGTCACCACCGTCCGCTCCGGCCCCGACGGGCTGGTCGACCTCGACGGTCTGGAGGCGGCGCTGGGCGACGACGTCGCCGCCTTCATGATCACCAACCCCAACACGCTCGGCCTGTTCGAGCGCAACATCGCCCGCATGGCCGCGCTGGTCCACGGCGTCGGCGGCCAGCTCTACTACGACGGCGCCAACTTCAACGCCATCCTCGGCAAGGTCCGCCCCGGCGACATGGGCTTCGACGTCGTCCACCTCAACCTCCACAAGACCTTCGCCACCCCCCACGGCGGCGGCGGGCCCGGCGCCGGGCCGCTGGTCGTTGCCGGCCACCTCACCGACTTCCTGCCGGCGCCGGTGCTCACCCGCGACGGCGACGCCGGCGAGGGCGGCTGGCGCTGGGACCACGACCGGCCCCGCTCCATCGGGCGGGTGCACGGCTGGAACGGCAACTTCGGCATCCTCGTGCGCGCCTACGCCTACCTGCTCGCCAACGGCGGCGACGGCCTCGCCCAGTACCCGACCCGTCCGGTGATGCACGAGTTCGTGCTGTCGGCACGCCGCCAGAAGGCAGCCGGCGCCCGCGGCCTCGATATCGCCAAGGGTCTGATCGACCGGGGCTTCCACCCGCCGACGGTCTACTTCCCGCTGATCGTCGAGGAGGCGCTGATGGTCGAGCCGACCGAGACCGAGGCGGTCGAGACCCTCGACGCCTTCGCCGACGCCATGCTCGACCTCGCCCGCCAGGCCGAGTCCGACCCGCAGCGCCTCCACGAAGCCCCGGCGAGCGCCCCGGTCCGCCGCCTGGACGAGGCCCGCGCCGCCCGCTCCCTCATACCCCGCTGGCACCCGCCCGAGGAGGAGCCGACGGAGTCGCCGACGGAGTAGCCGAGCAGGCCCGAACGAGTCGAAGTCGTTCCCGAATTTGCTGTCAGCGGCGCAGCGCCATATAGACTACCGTCACCCGAGTTCCCCATCGGGACAGTGAGCGGACCCGTTCCCCCCAAACGGAAGGACGCCCAGCGATGCGGCGAACCTCGATTCGGTTCGCGCACCACAAGCAAGGCGAGCATGGACGACGCCGTCCTGGCTTGGCCGGCCTGTCGCTGCTCGGCGCCCTGCTGCTCGGCTTGCTGTTCGGAGTCGTCCCCGCCGGGCACGCCGACCGCCTCGACACCGCCCGCACCCAGGTCCGCAAGCTCCGCGCTGAGCTGCAGGCAGCCACTGACACCGAGGCGCAGACCGAGGCCGACCTCAGTCAGCTCGAGGACGCCATGACCCTCGACAAGCTGCAGCTCAGCCGCGCCAAGCAGCACCTCGGCACGGCCGACGCCCAGCTCGCCAGCCAGGCCGCCGCGACCTACCAGTCCGGTGGCGGCCTCGGCATGCTCGACGCCGTGCTCAACGGCAGCGACCAGCTGCCCGACCGGGCCGAGTTCCTGATGCTGCTGCTCGGCCGGCAGAACGCCGCGGTCGACGACGCCAGGACCGCCCGCGGCGCCTTCAACGCCGCCGTCGGCGGCCTGGCCGCCGACCAGGCTGCCGCCAAGAAGCTCCACGACCGCGCCAAGGCCGCCGCCGACGTCATGCGCGGCCGCTTCAAGGACGCCCAGGACCTGCTGGGCCGCCTCGCCGGGTTCGGTTCCGGCCAGGCCACCTACCCGGCGTCGCCGTTCGGCACGTTCAACGGCCATCTGTACGCCTGCCCGGTCGAGCCGCCCTACACCTACAGTGACACCTGGGGAGCGCCCCGCCCCGGCGGCCGCACCCACAAGGGCGTCGACATCATGGCCCCCAACGGCGCCAAGGAGTTCGCCTACACCGCCGGGGTGATCTGGCTGGAGAAGTTCGAGCCGACCGGCGGCAACGACCTGTGGATCCACGGCGACGACGGCAACACCTACTTCTACGCGCACATCTCCCGCTACGCGCTGCCGATGAACACCCGCGTGAAGGCCGGCCAGCTGATCGCCTACGTCGGCCAGACCGGCGACGCCCAGTTCACCGCCCCGCACCTGCACTTCGAGGTCCACCCCGGCGGTGGCGACGCGGTCGACCCCTACCCGTGGGCCAAGCGCGTTTGTTAGGGACACCCCGGGGGCGAGACTGCGCCGCGGCGTGGGTGGCCCGGAGGGGGTCCATGCGGCTGCGGCTCGCAGCTCACCCCTAAGGGAGATCGTGAGTGGTTGGGGGCGTCTGTCTAGAGCCGTCTAGAGCAGTTTCGGGGGGGACCAGTCTTTGCCGAGGACGTGGTGGTCGAGGAAGGCGAGGACTGTCTCGTACCAGACGCGGACGTGCTGGGGCTTGAGGATCCAGTGATTTTCGTCGGGGAAGTAGAGGAACTTCGCCTCCACGCCGTGCCACTGGAGGTCGGTCCATAGGCGCAGGGCCTCGCCGATTGGGACGCGGTAGTCGCGCTCGCCGTGGATCACCAGCATCGGCACGCTGATCGCATCGGCGTGGCGGCTGGGGGAGTGCTCGCGGTAGCGGGTGGCGGCCGCCTCGGTCTCCGGAGCGCCGAACTCCCAGTCCCACCACCCGGCGTCGTCGGTGGTGCCGTGGAACTGCTCCAGCGACCACACGCTCGCATGCGCGACCACGCAGCGGAATCGGCTGGTGTGGCCCGCCGCCCAGTTGGCCAGGTAGCCGCCGAACGAGCCGCCCATCGCCGCGGTGCGGGTCTCGTCGATGTCCGGGCGGGCCTCGGCCGCGTCGGCCAGCGCCAGGACATCGCTGTAGGGCTCCTGGCCCCAGCGGGCCCGGCCGCGGGCAATGAACGCCTGGCCGTATCCGGTCGACAGGGCCGGGTCCGGCAGCAGGCAGGCGTAGCCGCGCGCGGCCAGCAGGTGCGGGTTCCAGCGCCAGTGCCAGCCCGACCAGGACCCCAGCGGCCCGCCGTGGATGATCGTCAGCAGCGGCGCCGGCGTCTGTGGCGACGCCTCAGGTGGCAGTATCAGCCAGGCACGCAGCGGGGTCCCGTCGGCAGCGACGGTGCGCACCTCGGCGACCCGTCCCGGCACCTCGGCTGGGTGGCCGGGCGTGGGCAGCGGCGCCGGCTCCTGGTCGGCCGCCGCGGTCTCCAGAACGACCGCCTCGGGGGGCGTGGCGACCGTCGACCGCAGCGCGTACAGCCGCCGCCCATCCGGCGCGGGGCACAGATCGGAGAAGCAGCCGGCGGCGCTCAGCCGGGTCACCCGGGCCTTCGCATCGGGGGATTCGGGCGCGGTGGTGAGATCGACCCGGAAGGCCGGCGTGCGGCCGTCCTGGTCGGCGACGAAGAACAGCGCCGCACCGTCCGGCGCCCACACCGGCTGCTCCGGCCACAACTCGAAGCCGGGCAGCAGGTCGCGGCCCTCCCCGCTGGCCAGGTCGACCAGCCATAAGGTCACGTCGGGCGGCTCGTCGGGGGTGCCGTGCCAGAAGCGCTGGCACACCACCCGCCGCCCCTCCGGGGAGCAGGCGACCGCGTCGACCGACGACGCCGGGTCGTCCAACAGCACCCGCCGCTCGCCGCTGGCGGTGCTGATCGCGACCAGCTGGGTGCGGGGGTTGCGGACGTCGTCGTGCGGCGCCCAGGTCGTCACCACCGTGGCGCCGTCGGGGGTGAGCGAGAAGCTGGCCTCGTCCAGTGCGCGCCCAGGCCCAGCCGGCGGGGCCAGCGGCGCGCCCTGCTCCAGGCGGCCCTGGTCGGCGGCTGGCGGCGCCGCCCAGAACAGCCGCGGTTCGCGCGGCCCGAGCCAGTGGTCCCAGAAGCGGATGGGGTAGGACTCGAACAGCTGGGCGGTGACACCGGCGTCCTTGCGCGCTTTGGCGCGCCGCCGGTCCTCATCGACGTTCTCGCTGCCAGGAAACAGGCTGCTGAGCCAGGCGACCGTGCCGGCACTGCGCGCCACCCGTACCGCGCCGATTCCGGCGGGCGCGGCCACAACCTGGCGTGCTTCCCCGCCGCCTGTGGGCAGCAGCCACAGCGAGGCGACCTCCTCGTCGTCAGGGGCAGCGTCACCGCCAGCACCACCGGCGACCGCCTCCGGGTCTCTGCGGGTGGAGGTGAACAGCAGCGAGCCGTCCGGCAGGAAGGCCGCGCCACCCTCGCCCAGCGCCGAGCGGGTCAGGCGCCGCGGCTGCCGCCGGCCACCCGGGTCCAGCTCCCACAGGGCGCTGGCGAAGCGCTTGCCGTCACCCGCGACGGTGGCCACCGACGCCACCAGCCGGCGCCCGTCCGGGGCCAGCGCCAGCCCGGAGACACGCGGCAGCGCCAGGAACCTGTCCAGATCAAAGGCGCCCGCCGACGTCGCCCCATCGGTCATGACCTGACCATACGGTCCCACGGCGACCCGGTGCAATAGTCCCAGAGCAGGCTGTGCGGACGCAGTACACATTTCAACCCAGATCGAGCGTTCTGCAGTGTTCGTGCAGCGCCGGCCAACGGGGCGTCGCCCTCTGGGCGTGGCGCCCGGTTTGGGAGGATGATCGAACCTATGGTTGAGGCTGCGGTGGCGACGCGCAGAACGCTGGTCACGTTGTCCCGGCTCGCGGCGGCGCTGGTGCTGCTCCTGGCCGGTTGCAGCAGCGGTCAAAGCAGGCACACGACGGCGCCCACTGCCTCCAGCACCGCTGCGCCGCACACGACCACAGGCGGCGCGGCGACCGGCACCGGCCCAGGTGGTGCCTGCCCGGCCGGGCCGCTGCCGTCGCCGCCCTCGCGGCGCCCCCGCTACCAGCTGTCGGTCGACCTGCGCGCGGCCACGGCGGGGCACCAGGTGCCAGGCAGGCTGCGGGTGGCGTTCACCCCCGACCTGCCCACCGACCAGCTGGTGTTCCGGCTGTGGCCGAACAGCCCCACCATGGCCAAGGCCGGTGCGCGGCTGCAGGCCGGCCCGGTGACCGTGGTCACGCCCAGCGCCGGTGCGGCGTCTGGGACCACCCTCCAGAGCACCCAGCCCGACCCCACCACGCTGGTCGTGCGTCTCGGCAGCCGCTTGGCGGCGGGGTCCACGGTCGAGGTCGAGCTGCCGTGGCGGCTCACCCTCCCCGGCGCGGTGCGCGAGCGCGTCAGCGCCGCACCCGGCGGGGCGCTGCGGCTCGGCTCCTTCTTCCCGCTACTGGCCTGGGAGCCAGGGGTCGGCTGGGCGACCGACCCGCCGCCCACGATCCCCGGCGAGGCCTCCACCTCGCCGACCGCCGACTTCGACGTCACCGTGACCGCGCCGGCCGGCCTGCAGGTGCTCGCCAGCGGCGTCCCCGACGGCCACGGCCACTGGAAGGCCACCGCCATGCGCGACTTCGCGCTGTCCGCCGGGCACTTCCGCCTGGCCGCCGGAACGGCCTACGCGCCCGGCCCGGTGCGAGTGACCGTCGGCATCGACAGCGCCGTCGTGGAGGCGTCAACCACCTACCTCGCCAAGGCGATCCGGGTGCTGCAGGACTACGCGCGCCGCTTCGGCCCTTACCCGTGGCCCGCCTTCACCATGGCGCTGACGCCCAACCTCGGCGGCGGCATCGAGTACCCCGGCCACGTCATGCTCGGCCCGGGCACCCTCGGGCCGGTCACCAGCCACGAGATCGGCCACCAGTGGTTCTACGCCCTTGTCGGCAACGACCAGGGCCGCGACCCCTGGCTCGACGAGGGGCTCGCCAGCTACGCCGAGGCGCGCTTCGACGGCGCGCTCGGGTACTTCCAGCATCTGACCATTCCCGCCGAGGCGCGCGGCCACCTCGGCGAGCCGATGCGCTGGTGGAGCACCCACGGGACCTACCAGCTCTACTTCGCCGGCGTCTACGCCCAGGGCGTGCAGGCGCTCGCCGCACTCGGCGACCCGGCGCTGGTCGACTGCGCCCTCCGCGTCTACGTCGCCCGGGAGGCGTATCGTCTCGCTCGCCCGGCCGATCTGATCGGTGCCGCCGCCACCGTGGTGCCGCGCGCCGCGACGGTCATGGCCGGTTTCGGGGTCCGCTGAGCCGAGCTTCGAGGCTCGACAAGCGGAGCGGGGTGACATAGAATCGAACAAACGTTCGAAGTAGGGTCGTGACGTCAACACGTGAGGCAACAAGGAGAGGGCATGGAACAGCTCGGTCTGCTGGCGGTCGAGCCGGGCAGCGAGGTGAAGGTCCGCGGGGCGGGCGCCGGCCAGACCGGCGTCTGGAAGGTCCTCGGGCAGGTTCCCAACTCAGGAGCCGACGACCCGGCATGGGACGTCACCAACCTGCGCAGCGGCAAGCGCCGGATCTTTCGAACCTCCCAACTGGTCGTCCAACGGCCACCCCGGCGCGCCGCCGCCAAACGCTGAGCGCCGCATGAGCGCCGCATGAGCGCCGCATGAGCGCCGCATGAGCGCCGCATGAGCGCCGCATGAGCGCCGTGCACGGGCACGCCGTCTCCCCCCGGTGTGCCCGTGCCACGGGTCCCGGGGACGTGCTCCTTCGGGGGAGGGCCCGTCCCCGGGCGGCCACCTTTGTCCCGGCGCCGGCAGCCCCACCTCACGGCACGCCGAGCCCAGCTCATGGCGGCCCGGCCGGTCGCATCGCTTGCCCGGCGCCGGGACAATGGCCGCTGCTGCCGAGTCGAGCACGCTCCAGGACGGTCGTCGGCGCGCCGCTGGGGAGGCGCCCGCGCAGCGGTGCCCAGAAGTCGTCGCCCGGCAGCGCCTCCACCCGGACGCGGTCACCGTCGACCCAGGGCGCGTCGAACGCCAGCCACCACGAGTGCAGGCCCATGCGCGCCCCAGCGGCTTCAGCGGTGCCAGCGGCACGCTCCTTGTCGAACAGTGGGTCGCCTGCGATCGGGTGCCCGATCCATGCCAGATGCACCCGGATCTGGTGGCGGCGTCCCGTGGCCGGCTGGACGGCGAGGAGGGTGTGACGCTCGTCCTCCCAAACCTTGGCGAAGGTCGTGGAGGCCGGGTAGCTCCGGGTGCCGGCGCGCATCTCGGCGGGCGGGACCGACCAGCAGCTTCGCGCGGGATCGAAGGTGATGCTGCCGCGCGGTGCCGCGACCCGCACCCGGTTCTTGCGGCCCACGCTCAGTGGCAGCTCGATCCTGCCCCGCTCCGGGAGCCCGCACGAGCGGGTGATGGCGAGATATGCCTTGCCGACCGAACGGCGGGAGAACTGCCGGGTGAGCTCGGCGTGCACTGGTTGCTCCTTGGCCAGCAGGACCGCTCCCGAGGTCTCCTTATCGATGCGGTGCACCGGCCGCAGCCACTCGCCGGCGTCCCGCGCCAAGGTGATGAGGTCGGCGTCGTGGCGCTCACCCACCACCGCGATCCCGGCGGGCTTGTTCAGCACCAGGACAGCCGCGTCCTCGAGCAGCACAGAGCCGTCCCGAAGCTCGGCCCATCGGTCCATTCGTCACCGGTCCCCGCCCGCGTCGTCCGCGTCCAGGCTACGACGCTACGGCCGGGCGACGCGGGCAACCACGCGCGGGCCGTCCTTCGACGGATCGCATCCTACCTACCCTGGGCCGACCTGCTCGCCTCGGACCTGCTCGCCACCGCCGCGCCGGTGCTGGCGCCGGTGGCCGCCTCGTCCTCGTCGAAATCGGTTGCGGGGCAACTGCCAGTACCGTGATCATCACAGCACACCGCAACGGCAACGACGAGGATGAGCAACCATGCGCACCGTGGTCGGCCGGCGCCTACAGGACGTGGACGTCGGCTGATTCCAGGAACTGACCAGCCGGTACGCCGCAGTCACCATCGACCTGGGGACCGGCGACGGCCGCTCCGTGCTGGCCGCCGCGGCGGCGCAACCTGAGCGGCTGGTCATCGGCGTCGACGCCAACGCCGCGGCGATGGCGTCGACGTCGCGTCGTGCAGCCGCCAAACCCAGCCGTGGCGGACTGCCGAACGCGCTGTTCGTGGTGGCCCCCGCCGAGGCACTCCCGCCGTAGCTGCATGGCCTGGCCGAGCGGGTCACCGTCCACTTCCCCTGGGGTTCCCTGCTGCGCGGCCTCATCAGCGCCGACCCGGCGACCATGACGGCGTTGACCTGCCTCATGCGGCCGGGCGCGACCCTGTTGCTGCTGGTGTCGTCAACCCCCCGGGATCACGGCGCCGGCATCGCGCCGCTCCAGGAGCAGACTGTTCACGCCCTGGCCGCGGCCTACCGCCGCTTCGGGCTGCTGGTGGCCGAGACGCGGCCGGCCACCGTCGCCGACGTCGCCGCCGCCCACTCGACCTGGGGCAAACGCCTGGGCGCCGGTGCGCAGCGGCCAGCCTGGCTGCTGCGGGCAACCTCGGCATGACCGTCGGCATAACCATCGAGCGCGCTACCGTGGCCCTCAGCTCGGGCAGATGCTGACCCCACCGACGGGAGGATGCGATGAGCGTGTTCAGAGATGCCGAGATCGACTACCTCGCAAGCCAGCGGCTCGCGCGCCTTGCGACCGTCGGGCCCGACGGCCGTCCCCACGTCGTCCCTGTGGCCTTCCGCTACAACCCCGACACCGACACCATCGACATCGGCGGCCACGGCTTCGCCGGCCGCAAGAAGTTCCGCGACGTCCAGCGCACCGGCGTCGCGGCGTTGGTGGTCGACGACGTGCTGCCTCCCTGGCGCCCGCGCGCGGTCGAGGTCCGTGGCGACGCCCGCACCCTCGACAGCGGCGGCAAGGCGATCCACGAGGACTTCGACGACCCGATCATCCGGATCACCCCCCGCCGACTCGTCTCCTGGGGCCTTGAGGACCAACTCCACGCACGCTCGGTGACCTGAGACCCGAACCCGAGCATGCTGCGGCTGGAGGGCAAGCGGGTCGTCCTGCGCCCGCTCCGCCACGACGAGCTGGACACTGTGCTGGAGGCACGCGATCGTCTCGACATCGGCGCGCTGCCTGCCGACGCCCGGACGCGTGGGCGCCTGCGCCGCCGCCTTGCAAGCTCAGGACGGCTCACCCGCGGCCACCTTGACCTCGCGGTTGAGACCGACGGTCGACTGGTCGGCGAGATCCAGGCGCGCGGCAGCCCAGCACAGACCTTGCCGCCGGGTGTCTTCGAGCTCGGCATCGTCCTGTACGACAGCGCCGACCGCGGCAGAGGCTATGGCGTCGAGGCGGTCGCGCTGCTCACCGGCTGGCTGTTCGAGCAGGCACAAGCGGCACGGGTCCAGGCCAGCACCGCCGTCAGCAACGCCCGCATGCGACGGGTGCTGGAACGCCTCGGCTTCACCTGCGAGGGCGTCATGCGCGCCTTCATGCCCGAAAGCCCCGACAACACCCGCATCGGCTACGCCCTCTACGCGATCATCAAGGACGACTGGCGGGCAGGGACGTAACCGCCACCGCCGGCCTTCATCGCGGCGCTCCGTCGCCGTCGGGATAGCCGTCGGGATAGCCGTCGGGATACTGGAACGCCTCGTCGAGCGGCACCTTGAACACCCGGGCGATCTGGAAGGCGATCTCCAGGGAGGGGGAGTAGCGACCTTGCTCGATGGCGATGATGGTCTGGCGAGTCACGCCGATGCGCTCCGCGAGCTGTGCCTGTGTCATCTCGCCGTGGGCGAACCGCAGCGCACGAATCGAGTTGGTGATCACGGTCGGCTTGCTCCTGGCCACTGGGCTACAGGCCTCGCCGGTAGGCGACGAGCTTCACTGCGGATCCGACGACTGCCCACAGCACGAACCCGAGGTAGATGACGTTAGCGATCCAGAAGTAGTCCCACTTGGCGATCGCCATGGCGAATGCCGCTGCCGCGCCGGCGATGACGAACCAGCGGCTGGCGTATTCGCCGAACCGGTGGATCTCCCTGTCGCGCACGTCGCGGCGGTGGCTGTCGCTGGGTCTGGCGGTCTCGACCATGGTGTGGCCCACCATTGACGTGACCATCGAGGCGACGGTCGTCCACAGCAGCGCCGAGACGTACGGCACCTCGGCGATGGGAGTACGCAGCGCCCGCTCGAGGACGATCGAGAGGTAGACCCCGTAGGCTGCCGCGCTGGCCACAAGGTAGATCCAGGTGCGCTTCTCCTCGTACGACATCGCTTCCCCCACGCGCCGACCGTGTTAAGAACCTTTGACACGACCAATGTAAAGCAGGGTAGACGTCATGTCAAATGTTCTTTACTCGCTTGTGCTCGCCGACGGCTTCGGCGCATACATCCAGGAGCTTCTGCCGGATATCCTCGAACGCAGGATCGAACCCGGTCGAGTCTTCGACTTCTGAAGCGCCCGCTTTGCACAGGAGCCGCAGCTCAGACCAACCACGCATCATCACCAAGGAGGCGCGCGCCGATGACCGCATGGACGAGCGACGAGCTCAGCAAGATCGGAGCAGCAGAAGAACTGCAGATCACGTCCGTCAGACGCGACCGCACGCTGCGAAACCCCGTGACGATTTGGGTCGTCCGGCATGGCGACGACCTCTACGTCCGGTCCGTGAACGGCCGCACCGGCGCCTGGTTCCGTGGCACTCGGGTGCGCCACGAAGGCCACCTCCAGGCTGGCGGCGTCGACAAAGACATCACCTTCGTGGACGTCGACCACGACATCGACGACCAGATCGACGCCGCATACCGCACGAAGTACCACCGCTACGCCGCCAGCATCATCAACAGCGTCGTGAGCCCGGAAGCGCGGGCCGCAACGATCAAACTCGTGCCGCACGCAGCCAACTCTTAGAGAGACGCCCGTCAAACAACGCTCCTCACGATCGGAGCGACAGACAACCAGGAGACCGACATGCAGCTCACCAAGAACTCCATCGAGACCAAGGTTGGGCCGAGCGAGTGGTTCACCGGCACGGTCTACATCGACACGGTCACGACCCCGTCAGGCCAGTCCCGCCTACAGGCAAGCAGCGTCCACTTCAGCCCGGGCGCCCGGACGGCGTGGCACACCCACCCCAACGGCCAGTCCATCTACGTCACCGAGGGCGTCGGCCGCGCGCAGGGCCGTGGCGGCCCGATCGAGATCATCCGACCCGGTGACCGTGTCTTCTTCGAACCCGGCGAGGACCACTGGCACGGCGCCACCCCCAACCGTTTCATGACCCACCTGTCGATGGTCGAAGTCGACGACCACGCCAACAGCGCGACCTGGGGCGAGCACGTCACCGACGAGGAATACAACGCCGCGCCGGCGTCATAGCCGCGCGAACGGCGCAAGGGAGCAGTAGGGCGGGGGCAGTTAACATAACGTACATTATGGGGAATGCCACTCACGGGGGATTCGCCTGGCATCGCGGATCGGCCTACCGTGTGGCGCGTGGTTGATCCGATCTTCGCGGAGCGACGTCTTGCCGAGGTCTACGACCCGCTGGACCCGGATCGCAGCGACCTGGACGCGTACGCGTCCATGGTCGACGAATTCGGCGCCCGCAGCGTCCTTGATATTGGCTGTGGCACCGGGACCTTCGCCTGCTTGCTCGCCCGTCGCGGCCTTACCGTGACCGCCGTGGACCCGGCGGGAGCGTCGCTTGCGGTCGCACGGACCAAGCCTGGTGCCGATCGGGTGCGGTGGGTGCACGGCGACGCGGCCGACCTGCCCCCGCTGCAGCTGCAGGTGGATCTGGTGACGATGACGGCAAATGTCGCCCAAGTCTTCGTGACCGATGCGGAGTGGGCCTCGACGCTGCGGGCCGCGCACGCGGCGCTTCGGCCGGATGGCCGCTTGGCCTTCGAGACCCGTGATCCGGCGGCGAAGGCGTGGCTGGAATGGAATCGCGAGCGGTCACACAAGCGCACCATCGTCCCTGGAGTCGGCGGCGTCCAGGCGTGGGTCGAGGTGATCGACCTCAGCGGTGACCTGGTCTCGTTCCGCTGGACCTTCGTCTTCGAGTCTGACGGTGCGGTGTTGACCTCAAGCTCCACGCTGCGCTTTCGCCACCGCGACGAGGTGACCGCTTCGCTGGGTGCCGCGGGCTACCTTGTTGACGAGGTGCGCGAGGCGCCAGATCGCCCCCACCGCGAGATGGTCTTCATCGCGCGACGGGGGTTGAGGGCACCGACAGCGGGCGGACTCATGACACAGACGCCTGGCCACCTTCGGTGAGCTTGGCTATCTCAGCCACGAACGAGCGAGTTTCTGAGACGGTCGCCGCACCGTCTTGCCTGTCGGGGTCCCACTGTCGCTGGCGCCAGCCAAGCGCCCGACGGATGAGGTCGGCCCACTGTGGGAACTCCTGCTGCGCCCACGCCGCCGCCGCACGCTTCGAGAGACGGTCGCCGAACCTGATCGCATAGAGCCCGCGGCACATCGTGAGGATCGCATAGGCCTGCGATCCAGGCGCCGCGTCGTCAGCGATCCGGTTGGTGAACCCCACCAGGGACCGCCGTACCTCCTCGATGTACTCGGTGCTTGGGATCGGTGGGATCAGCGAGTCGATCGGCGGCCCGATCAACCGCATCCCGGTGTCACGGGCGGGATGCCAGTTGAGGATCCAGTCTCGTCCGGCCTCGATGACGTGGAACGGCTCACCCGGGCTGATGACCGCGATGATGGTCGTGGCGGTTCGGCAGTTCGCCAGGCCGTGCGTGGAGATGTAGATGACCTCGATGCGGTCATCCCACGCAGGATTCGCCTGGGCAAAGGCCCCATGCATCCGCCTGAGGCGCGTGGCCAGCCGCTCGCTCGGAGCATCGGCGAGGACGGCGATCAGGTCGATGTCGCTGACATCGGCGTCGAAGTCGCCGGTGGCCAACGATCCGCACAGGTAGAGACCCACCAGCGACGATCCGGTGACGGTCGCGATTGCCTCGCGGATCGACTCCAACAAGGGGCTAACGGGCAGATCGGACGCTGACGGGTTCCAACCGCTCATAGACAAACGCCTAATCAATCAGGTGTTCCTGCTCCCCCGTCTTCTTGACGAGCCGGTAGACACGAGTTTCGAGTTTGCCGAGCAGCAGGTAGAGCCGCCACTGTTCGAACGCGAGCAGCCGCGAATACCAGGCGGCGCCGAGTGCCGCCATGAACTGGCTGCGGGCGCGCATCAGGCGGGACACGGCGAGGAGGCTGGCGACGACCCTGCTGCGGTCCCCAGCGTGCTCCAGGTCGTGCTCGACCCATTCGCCGCCGATGCGGTCGTTGGCGGCAACCTCGAACCCAGCCGCTGCTATGGCGTCCTCGACCACGGTCTGGTCCATGCTGGGCGGTGACAGCGTGAGTGCCTCGAACAGCCGTGCTCGTTCCTGCGGCTCCAGGAGGCCGGTCGCAAACGTGGTGTGCAGCAGCATGGCGCCGCCGGGACGCAGCACGCGGCCGCATTCGTGCAGGAAGGCGGCGGGGTCGCCGATGTGCTCCAGGGTGTCGCGGCACCACACCAGGTGGCAGGCGCCGCTGCGGATCGGCAGCGCCTCCAGATCACCCCGGACGAAGTCGATGGCAGTGGCCACTGCCGCTCTGGCGGCGTCGGTGCTGCCGCGTGCGAACCCGGCGTCAACCAGGTCAACGCCTACGACCCGGCAGCCGAACCGCTGGACGAGCTGGATCGCGTGGCGTCCGTCACGGCAGCCGGCGTCGAGCACGAGCTGCCCAGGCCCGAGCCCGAGCGCGGCAGCCTCGTCCAGCAGCATCGACCGAGGGCGCGGCGAGAGGCTGCGCTCGAGCAGCGTCGCGGCCTCCGGGTCGAGGCCCGCGTAGGCGTACAGCTGTGACACGGCGGCGCGACGTTTCCGGCTGGTCATCCCCGAACCCTCATACGGACAGCGGGCAGGCGTCGCGTCTATCGAAGCAGCTTGGCGACGGTGAGGCGACAGAGTTAATCGTTGAGGACCGTCAGGTCGAGCTGACGGAGGCGCTCAGGGTCGGCGAGGATGTCGATTTCGACGATCTTTCCGTGCGTGACCGTGAAGCCCATGACCGAATGCGGCTGTCCATGCGGGGTCACGACGAGGCCGGCGGTGCCGTTCACTAGCGCTGGTCGTGCGAACTGGGCGAATCCCGCGAAGATGCGGGCCTGCTCGGCCACGGCTACCGCGCCGTGGAACTCCATGGATCCGCCTTGGGCCCCGGCGACGGCGCCGAGGTCGGCCCGCAGGACGACGTCTGGGTCGAGCACCGCGACGAGGGCGTCGAAGTCGCCGCCGCGTGCGGCAGCCAGGAAGGCGTCGACGATCTCCCGCTGGCGGGCCAGATCGGCATCGGGCGTTGGCGCCGCGCCCCGCACGCGGCGGCGGGCGCGGCTGGCGAGCTGGCGTGCCGCCGCCGGGGAGCGCTCCACGATGGCAGCGATCTGGTCGAACGGCACGGCGAAGATGTCGTGCAGCACGAACGCGAGCCGCTCGGCGGGCGCCAGCGTGTCGAGCACTACCAGCAGCGCCAGACCGACCGAGTCGGCCAGCAGGGCTTGGTGCTCCGGGTCGCTGCCGTCCTCGCGGCTGATGATCGGCTCGGGCAGGTGGGTGCCGAGACCCAGGGGCTCCTCGCGCCGGGAGTTGCGTGCGCGCAGCATGTCGAGGCACACCCGCGCGATCACCGTCGTCAGCCAGCCGCCGAGGTTCTCGACGGCGCTGGTGTCAGTGCGGCTGAGCCGCAGCCAGGCTTCCTGGACGGCGTCGTCGGCCTCGCTCAGCGAGCCGAGCATCTGGTAGGCGACCGCCCGTAGGTGGGCGGCATGGGCTTCGAAGCGCTCGGCCAGCCAGTTGCCGTCGTCCACGGTCATAGCGGTCACATCCTAAGGTCGCGGTCCGTCACTGCAGTGACGGACGAAACCCGGCCGATGTGACACGAGGAGCTCATGCATGGTCCGCATCCCTGCCGTTTCCTCAAATAGTCTCACCAGCTCCCCCGCCACCTCCCAAAACCAACGCCGCATTGTGGCCTACTGGGTCGCCACCGTACTCGTCGCCGCCGAGTTGGGCGTGGGAGGCGTCTGGGACCTGCTGCGGATCCCATACGTCCGCGGCGTCATCGAGCAGCTCGGCTACCCGACCTATTTCCTGGTCATCCTGGGCGTCTGGAAGGTGCCCGGCGCGGTGGCACTGCTGGTCCCCCGCTTCCCCCGGCTCAAGGAGTGGGCCTACGCCGGCGCAGTCTTCACCTACACCGGAGCGGTCGCCTCCCACCTGACGGTGCGCGATGGCGCTGGCGCGGTGTGGCCGTGCGTCTTTGCCGTTCTCGCGGCCGCCTCCTGGGCCCTGCGCCCGCCCGCTCGCCGCGACCTCACCCCAAGCAGTGCTGCTTCCACGAGAGCATGACGAAGAGTATGAGGAGGACAAGATGGCTGTGATCATGGAGAGCATTGAGATCGCCCGTCGTCCCAACGACGTCTTCGCCTATGTGACTGACCCGTCGCATTTCCCCGACTGGCAGGAGAGTGTCGTGTCGGCGCGCCAGGAGGGCGATGCCCCGCTCGCCGTGGGCTCCAGAGCGGTCGTGACCCGCCGGGTCGGTCGCCGGGAGCTGCCGACCATCGAGGAGGTGGCGGCGCTGGACCCGCCGAGGAGCTGGGGGTTTCGTAGTGTCGGCGGCCTCCCGGTCAGCGGGATCGCCAGCGGCACGATCGCGCCGCTTGATGGCGGCAGCCGCTCGCGCGTGACGATCGCCCTGGACTTCGAGGCGCACGGGATCGGCAAGCTGCTCGTTCCGCTCGTCATCCGGCGGCAGGCACGGAGGCAGCTTCCGAGAAACGAGCAGAAGCTGAAAGACGTGCTCGAGCGACACTCCAGGACGTGACCGGACGGCACAGCGAAAACGCCACGGCATGCGGATCGTTCCCGCACGCCGTGGCGTTTTCCTACTGTGCTACTCCGCTACCTCGGTCCTGCCTTGGTCAGATCAGCGACGGGCGCTGCAGACCGGCCATGCACCCCAGCCCTGGGCGTGCTGCAGGCGCTCGGCCATGGCGATCTGGGTCGCCTTGCTGGCCTGGTCTGGCCGGCCGCTGCCGCCGACGGCACGCCAGCTCGACAGGCTGAACTGCAGGCCGCCGTAGTAGCCGTTGCCGGTGTTGGCGCTCCAGTTGCCGCCGGACTCGCAGGCGGCGATCCGGTCCCACACGCCGCCGTCCACGACAGCGCTGGCGTGATGCACGGTCTGGTGCTTGGTCGTGTGGTGCTTGGTGGCGGCGTGGTGCTTGACCGCCTTGGCCTTCTTGTGGGCAGTCGTGCGCGGCTTGACCTTGTCGTTCTTGCCGGGGATGACCAGCTTCTGGCCTGGGAAGATCAGATCCGGGTTGGCAACGTTCAGGTTCGCGTCGTAGATCGGGAGCCAGCTGGTCAGACCGGCCTTACGGGCGATCTGGAAGAGCGTCTCCCCCGGCTTCACGACGTGGGTGGTCGAGGCGAATGCCGGCAGCGCCGAAAGTGCCGTGATCGCAATCGCGCCGACGCCGACCGCGACGCCGGTGCGCACCCGCCGCATGACGCCGTCAGTGGTGCTGGGGGAATCTTTGCGTGACAAAAGCAAACCTCCTGCTGGGGCATTGGGGGTTTGGGGTTTTGGGGGGAGGACCCTGGGGCGGGTCCATGACGCGCGCTACCACGCAGCACGCGTCCGTGCCATTCCGATTCGATAGGCACAACGCCCGACTGTCTGGGCGTTTCAGCGAGGCGGCGCCGTGGGGGGACGCAACAAGATCCTCGCCGTTACCGCGATAGGCTAACCGCGATCACCTAACGCCGTCAAGCCACAATGGAGAATGTCTAGCTTTGTCAGTGGCAAATACGGAGGAAGGTTTCTGTATTGGGAATAACGGTCGCCTAAATCGCCAAATCAAATGGGGGGAGCGCCGGCCCTGTTGTTCTGGGCGCCTGTTCTGGGCGTCCCGCCGCTCCCCGCTCGGTGTCCTACAGGGCGCTGTAGCCGATGTGGATGTGGTCTTGGTGGCCCTCGTCGGTGAAGTAGGGGCGGTGGCCAAGCGCCCATGGGGAGCCGACCTCGATGGGGCGCAGGGGGCCTTGGAGGCGGTCCAGGAACACCACCAGGGCGTGGGCTGCTGGGCTTGTGTGGTTGACCGGTTGGCCGTTGACCTGGTCGAGGTCCACGGCGCGCCAGACGGTGTGGTTGGAGATGCGGGTGGTGCCCTTGACGTAGGTGGAGTGGCCGGTGTGCAGGCAGGAGATGCGGATGCGCCAGTGCTGGGCCAGCACCGCCAGGATCGACTGGACGCGCAGGTCGAGGGTGCCGCTGGCGAGGTCGGGGGCGGGGTCGCAGCCGCGGGTGGTGGTGGTGGCGAGGTTGGGGTTGTGGACCAGGGCCTGGACGAACGGGTCGCTGGAGGCCGCTGGCAGCGCGGGGGTGGTGGTGTAGCGGGCGGCGAAGGTGAGCACCTCGTGGACGTACCAGCAGGCGTTGTTGTAGCGCAGGATGGCCAGGTGCTGGGAGGGCGTGCCGGCCACATTCGGGCAGGGGTCGGCGGGTGCGACTGGCTGGGCGAGGCCGTTGGCGCACAGCTTGCGGGCGGCGGCGGGGATGGCGTCGGCGGGGTCGTAGGGGTTGCCGCCGCGGCCGTAGGCCTGCCAGGTGGAGGGGGGGCCGTTGGTGAGGTTGAACTGCATGGGGCCGGCGGCCGGCGCAGCAGCCGGCCGCGTTGATGCCGGTGTGGACGCCAGGGAGGGTGGAGCGGCCGTGGTTGGTCTCGACCTTGCCGATGCCGGCCAGCAGCTGCCAGTTGAGCTTGGGGCAGGTGGGGGCGGCCTTGACGTACAGCGCCAGGTAGGCCGCCGGGATATCCGCCAGGGCATAGTCGCTCGCGCTGATCGACAGTGCCGCCAGGCTCCCGCCGGGGTTCGCGGTCGATGCCTGGTGGCCGGCGCCGAGGACCCGGGCGACCAGCTTGGTCACTCCCCCGGCCGCCGCGACCGGGAACCCCGGCGAGGCCGTCGCGGCCAGCAGCGCCAGGCCGAGCAGCGCCGCCAGCACCCCCCCACCAGTGAGCTTGGCGCGGGTGGTCATCCAGCCCACCGCCCCTTGCCGTCCCGGCGGACGGTGACCAGCGCGGTGGTGAGCTTGCCGCCACCGCCGTCGGCGAGGACCAGGACCCGCACCTCCCGGTCGGAGCGGCGGTCCTGCTGCAGCGCCCGCACCTTCCCTGGCGGCAGGTGGTGCTTGGTCGCGTACCAGGCGACCGCTGCAGTGGCCGGCCGGCTGGCGGCCGCCGCGGCAGCCGGGGCTGCAGCCGCTGGTCCCGGCGCCGGAGTGGGCTGCGCCGCAGCCGGGAGGCCAGGACGGCCACCGCGGCCCACGTGCCCGGCCGCGGGCACGGCACCGGCGCCCGCGCCCGCACTGGCGCTGGACCTCCCGGCCGCCGTGGCCGCGCGGGCCAGCGCCGCCGGCGCCTCGCCCTTGGCGTACAGGACCAGCACCACAGCGGTGAGGGCGGCCAGCAGCATCGTCAGGCGGCCGAGCCGGCGGGCCAGCTCACCTCGCAGCCAGGCGTGGACCAGGGCGAGCAGCGGCAGGTACCACGGCGAGCGCGACCGCTGCCGGGACCGCTTCGTCGGGGTGCGCTTCGTCGGGGTGGGCTTGGAGCTGCGCTGGTTCGGGTTATGGGTGCTCATGCCGCACCTCCCCGGATGGCGACGGCCCGCCGCCCGGCACGCCAGGCGGCGAGGCGGCGAACCAGGCGGCGGCCGTACACGCCGATCAGCAGCGCCGGCCAGGCGGACCCGGCGAGCAGCAGGCCGAGCTCGTCGTCGGCGCCGTGCAGCAGTTCGGCGACCCGAACGACCAGGAACGAGACCAGCGCGGCGGCGGCGAGCAGCCCCAGCGCGGCGAGTAGCGGCTGCAGCCACCAGCGCAGCAGGTGGCTCCGGCGCCGCTGCTCGACCGCCAGCGCCGGGACGGCCAGCCCGCCGAGCAGCAGTAGGAACACCAGCGCCTGCGCGCAGGTGGCGAGCATCGCCAGCGCGGACAGGGCGAGCGCGAACGGCAGCACATACAGCACCGCGAAGGTGGCGATCAGCGCCCGCTCCGGCCCGTGGCGGCCGATCGCCCAGTCGTTGACCGCGCCGATCTTGTGGCGCAGGTCGGTGAGGATGCTGGGCTTGCGGGTCGTCTGGGCGGCGGCCAGCACGGTGCTGCCGGTCTGCAGCCGCGACAGCGGCTGGGCCACAAACGAGGTCCAGTAGCGGGTTGACAGCTCCTCGAGCACCTGCTGGGTGCCGCCGCGCAGTTCGGTGCTCGGGTCGCCCTGCACGGCGGCTCGCAGAGTCAGATTCGGCACCTGCACCCCGGCCTGCCCGGCGAGGCCGGTGAGCGCGGCCGACTGGGTGAGCAGCAGCGTCCCGGCGAGGACCCCGGCGACCGCGATCAGCCAGGCTCGGCCCGGGGAGCGCCGCAGGGTGCCGTAGGCGGCAAGGCCGGCGAGCAGGGCGATGGTGGCGCCCTCCAGGGGGACCTGGTGCGCGCTGCGCCAGCGCGCCAGTGCCTGTGCGGCGGGGTCGCCAGCGAGGTAGTCGAGCAGGTTGAGGCGGTGCACGTCGCGCTGGCGCTCGATCGAGCCGCGCGTGAGCCAGGCGGTGGCGCGTACCGCGCCGCGCGCGTAGGCATTGAGCAGGCCTGGCCCGGCCAGTGCGACGGTCTCGCGCTGGTAGTCCCAGGTCGCCGCCTGCGGCACCGCGGGCGGCGTGCCCGGCGGTCCGGCGGCCCGCTGCGGCACGATCGCGAACACGATCACCAGCAGCAGGAAGGTGGCGGTGAGGTAGACGGCGAACACGCTGCGCAGCGGATGCCACAGGGGCCGGGGGCGCGCGGCCGCGTCGGGGTGCTTCCCGGGCACCAGGCGGATGTAGCTGCTCGGCTTGGCCTTGACCGTGGCCGTGGCCGTGGCGGTTGGCTCGGCCGGGGCAGGCTGCTCGCTGCACTGGCCCTGCTCGTGGAGGCTGTGGTTGTGGGTGCGGCGGCGCATGGCCATGGGGGTCCCCTCTCAAGCTTGCAGCCGTGGATTCGTCGTTGGCCTCTTTGCCTGGTCAGCGTGTGCGCGCAGGGTGGGCTGCCGCCCGCGCGTGGTCGGGCAGAGGAGGCGGCTCGCGCGCGCCAGTGCTGGTGGGGTGCTCGGGCGCGGCGAAGACGGGCTATAAGCCGGCGCTGGCCGGCCTGGCCGGCAGGGCTCGCGCTGCGGGGAGCCGCTCGGGCTGGTGACGGTTTGTCATCAGATCGCACGCTCCCATCTCACTACGCCGAGGCCGCTGGCCGAGCCGTACGGTTCGGGGGAGTTGTTCCAAAGGACTGCCATGACCATGATCGCCCGTCCCAGCGCGAAGATCAAGCCTTGACTTCGACGTAGGTACACGGTCGGTCAGCCGGCTGGCCGCTAGCGGCGGCGGCCCGGTAGGCGGTCAGGCAGGTGCCCGGGGGGGTGGCCGTGCTGGTGGTTGCCGACGGCGCTCTCGGCGTGCAGCCGGCGCAGGGTCGTGACCACCGTGAGCAGCAGGAACAGCCACAGGCCACCGAGCGCGTAGCCGCCGAGGACGTCGGAGAGCCAGTTGTCGCCGAGGTAGGTCTGGCCGAGCCCGATCGTCCCGAGGAGCAGCACCACTACGGTCCACAGCACCACCCGGTACGACCAGCGCCACCGGGTGGCGCTGGTACTGAGCAGGACCGCGAGCATCCCGTAGACGGCGGCGCCAGCGGTGGCCTCCCGGGAGGGGAAGGCGGGCCCGCTGGCGGCGAGCAGCGGCAGAGGTGGCCGGGGCCGTCCGACCAGCGCCGCGACCATGCTGGCGAGCGCCTCGGCGCCGAGCCAGGCGGTGAGCAGCAGCCACAGGGGCTGCCAGCGCCGGCTGAGAATCCGGTCCCGCAGCGCGACCCCGCCGGCCAGGGCGAGACCGCCGAGCAGCCCGGCTGCGCCGAGCCGTGCGGCCGGGCGCAGCGCGGCGCTGGCCCACGCCTCGCGGTGGCTGCGCAGGAAATGCCAGACCAGCAGGTCGACCTGGGTGAGATGCTCTTTGGCGAGGACGTCCTGCAGGACCGCGCCGAAGGCCCAGCCGGCCAGGCCGATGGCAACCAGGCCGAGGGTGAGCGACAGCCCCAGCGCGCCGCCGGGCCGCAGCCGGCGTGCCAGGAAGTCGAGCTGGCGCTGGTAGCGCGCCCGCAACCGGGCAAGCACGGGCCGGTCGAGCTGGCGCTGCACGGCGGCGCGGACCCGTTCGGGGTGGCCGGCGACGTAGCGGGCCAGCAGCACGATCGCGGCGACCACCACGACCACCACCAGCAGCAGCAGGCTGGCCCGCTTGGCGACCGACTCGACCTGGCGCCAGCCCTCGCCGCTGGCGTAGCCGAGCAGGACGAAGGTGGTGGCCCACAGCGAGCCACCGAGGAAGTTGTAGAGCGCGAAGGTCGCGTAGTGGACCCCGGACATGCCTGCGAGTCCGGGTATCAGCGCCCGCAGCGCGGCAGTCCAGCGGCCGAGGAGGACCGAGCGGCCGCCGTGCTCGGCGAGGTAGCGTTCGGCGCGGTCCAGATGCTCGCGCCTGACTACGCGGCCGATCGAGTGGTCGAGGAGGCGGCGGCCCCAGCGCCGGCCGACGAGGTAGCCGACGGTGTCCCCGGAGACCGCGCCGGCAATCGCGGCGGCGACCGCCGCGCCGAGGCTGATGCGGTGTTCGAAGGCGAGCACGCCGCCGAGGATCACTGCGATCTCGCCGGGGAACACCACCCCGACGAAGGTTGACGCCTCCAGTGCTGGCGCTAGGAACACGATCAGCAGCGCGACCCAGCCATGCAGCGACAGGATCACCTCGGCGGCCCTGCTCATGGGTGTGCCGGCGGTGGGACGGCCAGTGGCTGTGGCACTGGCGAGGGCAGCAGGTTCTTGGACATGTTCACCACGGTCGATGGTAGCCCCGGTGCCGGTGCCGCGGTCGGGGAGGGGCCCGGAGCGGGTTGGGCCAGTGGGGAGGCTTCACGACTTGACCGGCGTTCCAGGAAACAACGTAGAATCTCCTAACCCGGTCATTTACTCCCGATGTGCGTGCTTGGAGGACGATGGCAGCCGAGGTACCCACCGGCGGCGTGCCGGCGAGCGCGCTGGAGCAGCTTGGCCTCGCCTTTGATCAGGCCACCATCGGGATGGCGATGGTCGGGGTCGACGGCCGTTTCCTGCGGGTCAACCAGGCGCTGTGCGGGCTGCTCGGGCGGCCCGCCAAGGGGCTGCTCGCCAGTTCGGTCTGCGAGGTGCTCGGGGACGCTGCCGGGGCCATGGCCGCGGAGCCTCCCGATGGGTCAGGCTCATTTGCGGTGGAGCGTTCCTGCCGTCGCGGCGACGGCCAACTGGTCGACCTTGTGATCATGGTGTCGCCGCTGCATGACACCAGCGGCCAGCTGCTCGGCTACTTCGGCCAGGTCGAGGACATCACGGCCCGCAACGAGGCCAGCCGCGCATTGCGCGCCAGCGAGGCGCGGTTGCGGTCGGTGATCGCCAATGCGCCGATCGTGCTGTCGGCCTTCGACCGCGACGGGACCTGCGTGTTCGCCGAGGGCCGTGCCTTCGAGCGGCTCGGCATCACCCCGTCCGACCGGGTCGGGCGATCGTTCGTGGCGTTGCGCGGCGACCTGCCCGAGGCGGAGCGGGACTTCGCCCGCCTGCTCGCCGGCGAGAGCTTCAGCGCCAAGCGCCAGGTCGGCGAAGCCGTCTTCGACGTCCACTACCGGCCGTTGCGCGAACAGGAGCCTGACCCATCGGGAGGCTCCGCGGTCGTCGGTGTGATCAGCGTCGCGGTCGATGTCACCGATCTGGAACGGGCTGAGCGGGAGCGCCGCGCCCTGCTGCGCCAGTTGATCAGCGCGCAGGAGACCGAGCGCCGCCGCCTCGCCGCCGATCTACACGACGACGCGGTCCAGTCGCTGACCGCTGCCCGCATGCATCTGAGCGTGGTGGAGGCCCAGCTCGACCGGCTCGATGACGGACTGGCAATCGGTGAGCTGGTCAAGCAGGTGCGCGAGAACCTGGAGTTCGCGATGGCGGCGGCGCGGACCTTGCTGTTCAACCTGCGCCCGCCTCTGCTCGATCAGGCCGGGCTCGGCAAGGCCGTGGCGCAGCAGCTCGGCAAGCTGGCCGAGCGGAGCGGCTGCGCGACCGCGCTGGCGTGGACCGTTGACGAGCGGCTCGATCCGGACCTGGAGGTCTTGGTGTTCCGGGTGGTGCAGGAGGCGCTCGCCAACGTGGCCAAGCACGCGAGTCCCGCGACCGTGCGGGTGCGTGGCTGGCGTGATGGGCCAGTACTGCTGGTGGAGGTCGCCGACGACGGGGCGGGGTTTGATCCGGCGAGCGTCAGCGAACGCGAGCGCGCGGCTGCGGGTGGGCACATTGGCCTTGCCTCGATGGCCGAGCGGATCGAGACGGTGGGCGGCAGCTTCACCCTTGACACCGCCCCGGGGTGCGGCACCACGGTGCGGATCCGGGTGCCGATCCCGCCGGCGACAGCGGGATCGCCCTGACCCGAGGCCCGGGGCGCCCGTCAGGCGTCAGGCGCTGCGGCGGCCGGCGAACGCCTGGAAGTCGAGCACGGTGGCGACCGGCACCGGCGCATCGGCCGGGACGGGCGCAGGAGCGGGGGCGGGTCGTGGCGCGGGAATGAACCCGACCGCCGGCAGGGGGCTCGCGGTTGCCTCCACCCGGGCCAGGGCCTCGGCGACCTCGAACAACAGCTCGGAGAGGACCAGGTTGAGCGCGGCGCAGACCGCCTCGAGCACCTCGGAGGAGGCTTCCTTGCGACCCCGTTCGACCTCGGAGAGGTAGGTCAGCGACACCCCGGCGGCGACTGCCACCTCGCGGAGCGTCCGTCCCTGCAGCAAGCGGTGGCGGCGCAGGGCAGCGCCAACCACGTCGCGGAGCCGCAGGGGTGCACTCACCGGCCAGCCACCTCGTCGATCAGGCCGTAGTCGCGTGCCTCCTCGGCCGACAGCCAGGTGTCGCGATCGGTGTCTGCGTGGATTTTCTCGACCGGCTGGCCGGTGGCGCGGGCGAGGATCTCGTCCAAGCGGTCACGCTGGCGCAGGATCTCCTGCGCGGTCCGGTCGAGGTCGGCGGCCGTCTGCTGGAACTGCCCGCTCCAGGGCTGGTGGATGAGGATGCGGGCGTTGGGCGTGGCGCGGCGCTGCCCCTTGCTGCCCACGGCGAGCACCACCGAGGCCATGGAGGCGGCCATGCCGGCGCAGATGGTCGCTACCGGGCAGGTGAGGCTCTGCAGGGTGTCGATGATCCCCAGGCCGGAGGTGACCTCGCCGCCGGGGGAGTTGATGCGCAGCTCGACCGGCTGGCCGTCGGCCTCGTGCTCGAGGTAGAGCAGGCGGGCCATGACGTCCTGGGCGACGGTGTGGTCGATCGGGCCGGACAGCAGCACGATGCGCCGCCGCAGCAGCCGGTCGACCGGATCGATGGGCCGGTCGAAGATCTCATTGAACGTCCCGATGCTCATACTGGCACGGTACCCGACTGGACGGCCCACGACGACCCCTTCCGCCCACAGCGAACAGCCGCACAGCGAAGCGCGGCGCGCCGTGGCAGACTTCCGGGGCCGTAGCTGACCTGTCGGGACCGGAGCGGAGCGTGGGATGGGGCAGTTCCACAAGATCGAGGGCGAGCTGATCGTCGGCGGCTGGTTGCTGCTGTTTGTCTGGGGTGTCGTGCTGTTCGTCATCAAGCGCGACGCCAACCGCCTCTATTGGGGGCTGCTCACCATCCTGCAGGTGCTGCTCGGCCTGCAGCTGCTCGCCGGGATCGTGCTGCTGGCCATGGGTGACCGGCGGCCGCTGCTGCACTACCTGTACGGGGCGGTGTTCCCGGCGGTGGTGCTGGTCGTCTGCCACGTCCTTAGCAGCGGCCTGAAAAAGGGCCCTTACCACATGTTCTTCACCTGGGGCGCGTTCTTCATCTTCGGCCTGACCGCGCGGGCGCTCATGACCGGCCTTGGCATCGGCTGAGGCCGCGGCGGTCCCGGCCCCGGAGCCGGAGGCGTCGCGGCTGCGGTTGACGCCGCCGCAGGCGGTCGCCGACACCACCATCCTGCGATGGCACCCGCTTTCGCCGCCACCCTCCCGTGGCCGCACCCTGCTGCTCGGCCACGGCGCGGGCAGCAGCGTGCGCCATCCCCTGCTGGCCGGCATCGCCGCGGCGCTGGCCGAGCGCGGCAGCACCGTGGCCGGCTTCAACTTCGCCTACGCGGAAGCGGGCCGGCGCCGCCCCGACCCGCCCGCTCGGCTGGAGGCGGCGTTCCGGGACGCGCTCACGGCGCTGTCGCTGCCAGGTCGCAACGCCAAGGATGGGCGGGCGCTGGTGCTCGGCGGCCGGTCGATGGGCGGGCGCATCGCCAGCCACCTCGCCGCGCAGGGAGTGGCGTGCGCCGGGATGGCGCTGCTCGGCTACCCGCTGCACCCAGCGGGCCGTCCGGAGCGGCTGCGGACCGCGCACTGGCCGGCCCTGCGGTCCCTGCGGGTGCCGCTGCTGTTCGTACAGGGCGACCGTGACCGGCTCTGCGATCTCGACCTGCTGGAGCGCGAGCGCCGCCTGCTCGGCGACACCCCGGTGCGCCTGCACGTCCTCGCCGGCGCCGACCACGGCTTCCGCGTGCGGGGGCGCGACCCCACCGATGTCGCCGTCGAGGTGGCCGAGGTGGTGACGGCCTGGCTCGCCTCGCTGCCGTCACCGTCCACGTCGCCGTCCACCGCGTCAGGTTTCATCCCGGCGATGCGCGGCCAGAGCCGACCACCGGGGGTAGGCTAGGGTGCGCCAAAGACCGACAGCCAGAAACCAACAAGGACGCCTGCCGATCGATGAGTCCACGACCAGCGCTGTGCACACCGTGAAGCCCGTCGTGAAGCGCGTCCGCTCCAGCGCCCGCCTGGGCCTGGCCGCTCGGCTGGCCGCGGCCGTGGCGCTGGGGCTGCTGCTCGCCGGCTGCGCGCCGGACAGCATCACCGCCGAGGGCGCCCGCATCCACAGCCTCTACAACCTCTTCCTGTGGACGGCGGCGGTGGTGTTCGGCTTGGTCACCTCGCTGGTGCTGTGGTCGGTGCTGCGCTATCGGCGGCGCGACGACCAGCTGCCCAAGCAGATCGAGGGCCACAACGGGCTCGAGCTGGCTTGGACGATCGTGCCGTTCCTGCTGGTCATCTTCTTGTTCGTGATGACCATCCGGACCCAGAACAAGGTCCTATCCGACCCGCCCGGCGCGGTCACCATCGACGTCACCGCGTTCCAGTGGAGCTGGCAGTTCGACTACGAGGATTCCGGCAGGCAGGTGGTCGGCGGCCCTGGCCGCATCCCCGAGCTGCTGGTCCCGGCGGGCGTGCCGGTCCATATCAAGCTGCGCTCGGCGGACGTGGTGCACGCGTTCTACGTGCCGCGGACGCTGTTCAAGCGCCAGGCGATCCCCGGCACCGTCAACGAGTTCGACCTGCGCTTCACCCAGACCGGCATCTATCCGGGGGAGTGCACCCAGTTCTGCGGCGTTGCCCACTCGGACATGCTGTTCACCGTCCACGTGGTGTCGCAGGCCTCGTTCCAGCAGTTCCTCTCCACCGGCAGGGCCGGCTCGTCCGGCTCCAGCGGTACCTGACACCACCAGCACACCACCAGGACAAGGCTCACGGGAGTTCGACGACCATGGCAGCGACCGACGTAGCAACTCAAGCCCTGCCCGCGCGCCACGCGCCCCGGGGCGGTCTGGTCGACTGGATCACCACCGTCGAGCACAAGAAGATCGGCCTGCTGTACATGGTCACCGCCGTGGGGGTGTTCCTGTTCGGCGGGGTCCTGGCGCTGCTGGTGCGGATCGAGCTGGCCAGCCCAGGCCTGCAGACGATGAGCGAGAACGGCTACAACGCCGTGTTCACGATGCACGGCACGCTGATGATCTTCCTGTTCGCCAACCAGATCTCCACTGGGTTGGCCAACTACTTCGTGCCGTTGCAGATCGGTGCGGCGGACGTCGCCTTCCCGCGACTGAACGCGATGTCGTACTGGCTGTACCTGTTCGGGGTGCTGATCGTGTGCAGCGGCTTCCTGGTCGCTGGCGGCCCCGCCGATGGCGGCTGGACCGGGTATGCGCCGCTGTCGGACTCGCAGTTCCTGCAGGGCACCGGCATGGACCTGTGGGTGATGGGCCTGGCGCTGGTGGGGATCTCCAGCATCGTCGGCGCCCTGAACCTGATCGTGACGATCTTCAACCACCGCATGCCCGGCATGACCATGTTCCGGATGCCGCTGTTCACCTGGGGTGTGCTGGTCGCACAGCTGTTGATCCTGTTCGCCTTCCCGCCGCTGACCGCCGCGCTGGCGATGCTGTTCCTGGAGCGGAATTTCGGGGCGTCGTTCTTTGACCCGACGGTTGGCGGCAGCCCGATCCTGTGGCAGCACGTCTTCTGGTTCTTCGGCCACCCCGAGGTCTACATCGTGATCTTCCCGGCGTTCGGGATCATCTCCGAGGTGATCCCGGTGTTCTCCCGCAAGCCGATCTTCGGCTACCGGGCGCTGGTATTCGCGTTCTTCGGCATCGCCGCCTACTCCTTCGGCGTCTGGGCGCACCACATGTTCACCACCGGGCTGGTGTACCTGCCGTACTTCTCGCTGATGTCGTTTCTGATCGCGGTGCCGACCGGGGTGAAGATCTTCAACTGGCTGGCCACCATGTGGCGGGGGTCGCTGCAGCTCACCACGTCGATGCTGCATGCGCTGGCGTTCCTGCTGATGTTCACCGTCGGCGGGATCACCGGGATCTTCCTGGCCTCGCCGCCGATCGACTTCGCCGTCAACGACACCTACTACGTGGTTGCGCACTTCCACTATGTGATGGCGATGGGGTTGCTGTTCGCGATCCTGGCCGGCCTGTATTTCTGGTTCCCGAAGATCACCGGGCGCTTCCTGGACGAACGGCTCGGCAAGCTCGGCTTCTTGTTCGTGTTCGTCGGCTCGAACCTGACCTTCTTCCCGCAGTTCATCCTCGGTCTTGAGGGCATGCCACGGCGGGTCGCCAACTACGGTGACGATCTCGGCTGGAGCGGGCTCAACCTTGCGTCCACGATCGGGTCGTTCCTGCTGGCGATCGCCATGTTGATCGTCGCGTGGAACATCATCCGGTCGCTGCGGCACGGCGCATCAGCCGGCGACGACCCTTGGGAGGGCAACAGCCTGGAGTGGACGACCACCTCGCCGCCGCCGCACCACAACTTCGAGCGCCTGCCACCGATCCACTCCGAGCGTCCCGCCTTCGACCTGCGCCACAGCGCGAGCGCGAGCCAGAGCGCAGGATTCAGCCCAGGCCGCACCGATCCCGCACAATTCCCAAGAGGTTGAGATGACTGACGAAGCTGGTCTGCTGGTCCGCATCGGCGGCTTCGGGATCGCCGCTGGCGTGCTCTACTGGATCCTCTCCCGCTTCGAGCCGTTCGGCACGATCGCCTTGCTGCTGCTCGGGCTCGGCCCGGGGTTTGCCGGCGTGTTCCTGCTGCGCCACGCCGGCAAGCAAGGGCAACTCCCCTCGCGACGGGACACCCTGCGCCACCTTGCCGGCCTGCCGCCGCCGGACCCGGCTGGCCCAAGCGACATGGAGGACCATGACCTCGGCGTGCTGCCGCTCCCCTCGATCTGGCCGTTTGCCCTCTCCCTCGGCATGGCGATCCTGGTCACCGGCTTGATCTTCGGCCTCTGGCTGGTGATCCTCGGCACCGCCACCACCGCCTACTCCACCTGGGGCTGGCTCGCCGCCGCCATCCGCGAGCAGCACTACGGCCGCCTCCTCACCGACCAGCCCCAGACCCCCGGCCAGGCCCGCCGCTAATCGGGTGAGTCGATCGGTACGGTCTCGTAGGCGCCGTCGGCGGAGCGTTCCAGGCGCAGTCCGGCAGTGGCCTTGGCGGGGTGGATGCCGGTGGTGCGCAGCGAGCGGCAGATCGCGTAGGTGGCCAGGCCGACGACCACTGGGCCGAGGAAGAACGACCACCGCAGGATGTGGGTGATTGCCTCGACCGAGACGTTGAGCATCACCGCCAGGATGTCGTTGCCGGCCTCGAGGAAGCAGATGAAGAACACTGTCAGGCCGGCCATACCGATGGCGCTGCGCAGCGGCACCTCCCTGGGCCGGTTGAGCAGGTGGTGCTCGGCGCGGTCGCGGGTGAAGCGCCGTTCGATCCACGGCCACAGGGTGAGGATGCCGAAGGCGACCCCTGGGAACAGGATCGCCGGCCAGAACACCTCGGAGATGGTGTAGCCGAAGATCTTGAAGCTCCACGGCATGCCGAGCCGCAGCGCGCCGTCGAGGAAGCCGATGTACCAGTCGGGTTGCGCCGGTGAGCTGACGTTGGCCGGGTCGTAGGGCCCGTACTGCCACACCGGGTTGATCTGGAGGAGGCCGCCGAGCCCGGCGAGCACCCCGGCGACCAGCAGCAGCAGGCTGACCGACTTGAAGGTCTGCTCGGGCCAGAAGCGCTTGCCGACCACGTTGCGCTCGCTGCGGCCGGACCCTGGGAACTGGGTGTGCTTCTGCAGCACCAGGATGGCGATGTGCACGAAGACCAGGCCGATCAGCACCGCCGGGAGCAACATCACGTGGAACACGAACAGCCGTGAGATCATCTCTGGGCTGGGGAACTCGCCGCCGAAGCCGAGGTAGGAGACCCAGGTGCCGATCACCGGGATGGCCAGCACCACCGAGTCGAAGATGCGCAGGCCCACCCCGGAGAGCAGGTCGTCGGGCAGGGAGTAGCCGGTGAAGCCCTCGCCCATGGCGAGAAACAGCAGCCCGATGCCGATGAGCCAGTTGACCTCGCGCGGCCGCCGGAACGCACCGGTGAAGAAGATGCGGCACAGGTGGATGACGATGGCGGCGAGGAACACCAGCGCGGCCCAGTGGTGCGTCTGGCGCATGAGCAGGCCGGCGCGGACCTGGAACGACAGCCGCAACACCGAGTTGTAGGCGTCGGACACCTGCTGGCCGTGCAGCGGAACGTAGGGTCCCTGGTAGACGGTTGTGCCGCGCACATCGGGGACGTAGAAGAAGGTCAGGAATACCCCGGTGAACACCAGCACGACCAGGCAGAATAGGGCGACCTCGCCGAGCAGGAAGGACCAGTGGTCGGGGTAGACCTTGCGCAGCGCGGTGCGGGCGAAGCTGGCGGTCCCAAGCCGCTCGTCGATCCACTTCTGGGTGCGGTCGAAGCGGTCGGTCAGTCGCTGCTCGAAGCGGTTCGGCCTCTTCTCCTGCTCCTCGCCTCGCGGATGGGTCCCAGGCAGCCTCATGACTTGCTCCGGTTCCAGAACGCGGGTCCGACCGGCACGGGGAAGTCGCCGAGGGCGATCAGGTGGCCGTCGCTGTCGACGCTGAGCGGCAGTTGCGGCAGTGGCCGCGCGGCGGGGCCGAAGAACGGCTTGGCCCCGTCCAGCACGTTGAACTGCGACTGGTGGCAGGGGCACAGCAGGCTGCGAGTCTCAGCGCGGTAGAGCCCGACCGGGCAGCCAGCATGGGTGCACAGCTTCGAGTAGCACACGTAGCTGCCGTCCGGGACGCCCGCCATCGCCGCGGACGGCAACTCCAGCAGGCCTTTCGGCACCCGGATCAGCAGCGCCTGGGAGTCCGCCCGGCCCACCTCACCTTCCGGGTAGACGGTCAGGAAGCCGTCTTCGGGTACCGCGTTGAGGTCGATCAGCTTGCCGTCCTCGTCGACCGCCCGTTTGCCTTTGCTCCAGCCGGTCTGTTTGAGGCTGTCGCCGGGCGCCGGGCCGAGCGAGATCACCGGCAGCAGCAGCGCCAGCCCCAGCGCGCCGCCAGCGCCGGCGAGCAGGCCGAGCAGCAGGCCGCGGCGTTTGATCTCGGGACCGACCTCCTCGCTGAGCGCGTCGTCGAACGCCTGGCGCATCTCGGGGCCGCTGGAGAGCTCGTGGCGTTCCTCGGCCGTCTCGCGGGCGGCGAGCAGGTGGATGCCCCACAGGCCGATACCGATGCCGAGGCCGCCGAGCGCAAGGAAGAACAGCACGCCCTCCAGCTGGGTCTGCCCGCCGGCGAAGTAGACGATGAACAGGCTGATGCCGGCGAGGATCGACAGGCCGAAGAACTGCGCGGCGAGGCGCTGGACGCGCCGTTGCTCGGCGTCAAGCTCCCCCGGCCTGCCGGCCTGCCGGTCTGCCTGCTCGCTGCCAGTGTCGCGGTCCACGTCGCTTGGCTCTCCCTTGGTTCCTTGTGCTCGTTTGGTGGTTGGTTCAATGCCGGTCGGTCCAGGTCAGGCACGGCCTCAGTGGCGGCCGCCGAGCCAGCGCACCACCAGTACCAGCGCGCCGAGGCCGATGATCCAGGCCACGAAGCCCTCCGGGACCGGGCCCTTGCCACCGAGCGGCAGGCCGCCGCGGTTGTAGGGCTGGGTCTGCAGGCTCTGCACGTAGGCGGCGACGTCGTTGACGGTGGCGATGCTCTGGGCGTCGTAGGGGGTGTAGTTCTCGAGGCCGCCGCCGGGGGGCATCTGGCCGGGCCCGATCTTGATCGCCTCGGCCACGTCGATCGGCTTGACGTCGAGCAGGCTCGGAGCGATGTTGGCGCCGCCGAGGGCGGATCCGGCCCCGTTCATGCCATGGCAGGCCGCGCATGCCTGGGCGTAGGCCTGCCGGCCGCGGGGGATGTCGCCCTGGGCAGGGTCGACCTGCGGGATCTGCGCGTCGCCGACTGCGTTGCCGACGTAGGCGGCGAGCGCCTGGGTGTCGGCGTCGTCAAAGCGCGACTTGTGGCGGGCGATCGCCTGGCCGACGGTGGAGTCGAACGGCATCCGCCCGGTGCGGACCGCCCAGTCAACCGCTGCCGCTCCCCCGACCTGCGTCATCGACGGGACGCTCTTCGGGTACTGCGACGGGCCGTTCGGGTCAGCCCCGTGGCAGGAGGCGCAGGCCTGCTGGTAGAGGTCCCGGCCGCGGGCGATCTGCTGGGCGGTGTCAGCCCCGGCGGCCTGCGCCCGCACCCGGGGCCCGGTGCTGGCGCCGCCGGTGGCGGGAACCAACAGCAAGGCGAGGACCCCGATACTCGCCAAGAGGAGCAACGTCCTGCGCACGCGCGACTCCGTTTCCGTGTTCCGTTTCCGGGTTCCGTGACTGCCCTGGTCTGCGACCCGGGTACCGTGATCTCGATGGTTCCGCCGACCGCGGCACCATGCTACCTGTGGGGAAGCGCCCGGCAACCGATGCTGACAAGTTGTGGATAAGGTCGGGAAAGGGGGGACGGAGGCGGTGCTACCAGAGGAGGACCTGACCTACGGCAGCTACCTGCGGGTCCCGGAGCTGCTGGCGCTACAGCGGCCCCGCTCGCAGCCGCCCCACCCGGAGGAGCTGCACTTCATCGTCGTCCATCAGGCGCTTGAGCTGTGGATGAAGCTGCTGCTGCACGACCTGGAGCGGGTGGTCGCGCTGCTGGACGGCGACGGCTTCGCGCGGGCACTGGCGCTGCTTGGCCGTGCCAACCACATCATGGCCAGCGGCTTGGAGCAGATGCGCAGCCTCCACACCCTGCCCCCATGGGACCTGCAGCAGTTCCGCAGCTACCTCGGCACGGCCAGCGGCTCCCAGTCGCAGCAGTTCCGCGAGCTGGAGCTGCTGTCGGGCCTGCGTGACCTCGCCTACCTGAAGGCACTGGAGGCCGAGCATGGCGGAGCGCTGCCCGAGCCGCTGGCCGCGCGTCTGGCCCAGCGTTCCCTGGCCGACGCCCACGCCGCTGCGGGCAGGCGGCTCGGCCTGGATCGGGTGGAGCGCTGGGCCGACTTCTACCAGGACCCCGGCGACCAGGCCGGCTTCTACCTCGTCTGCGAGGCGCTGGTCGACTACGACGAGCGCTGGGCGCGCTGGCGGCACGAGCACGTCGCGCTGGTCGAGCGGACCCTCGGCGATCACGCCCGCGGCACCGGCGGCATGGCCCTCACCTACCTGCGGCGCACCACCCGCTATCGGTTCTTCCCGCTGCTGTGGGCGCTGCGCGACGAGCTGGTCGTCCGCGGCGGCGGCGAGCTGACCGGCCGCCCGGATGACGGTTCGGATGACCGTTCGGATGACCGTCCGGCCGGCGAAGTGCGATGATTCCCTCCATGATCGCCTATATCCCCGCCCCGCCGAGCAACGGGTTCCATCTCGGCCCGCTGTTCTTCCACCTGTACGGGTTGATGATCGCCATCGGCATCCTGCTCGCCGTGGCGCTGGCACGCCGCCGCTGGGCCGCTCGCGGCCACGACCCGGTCACGCTTGAGCGGCCGATGATCTGGGCGGTCGTGGCCGGCTTCGTCGGTGGCCGGGTCGGCTATGTGATCACCCACAGCGGCGATTTCCGGGGCCGCTGGTGGCACGTGATCGCCATCTGGGAGGGTGGGCTGGCCCTCTATGGTGGGCTCACCCTCGGCATCCTCACCGGGATCTGGGTGTGCCGCCGCCGCGGCCTGCCGGTGCTGCAGGCGCTGGACGCGGCCATCCCGGGGATCCCGTTGGCGCAGGCCTTCGGCCGTTGGGGCAACTACTTCAACCAGGAGCTGTTCGGCACGCCGACCAAGCTGCCATGGGCGCTCAAGGTCGACCCGATCCATGTCCCCGACAAGTACGTCGGGTTCACGACCTTCCACCCGACCTTCCTGTACGAGTCGCTGTACGACCTGCTGGTGGTGGGCGTGCTGCTGTGGCTTGACCGGCGCCACAAGCTCCGCGCCGGCTCGATCGTGCTCGCCTACCTGGCGCTGTACGCCTTTGGCCGCTTCTTCCTTGAGCTGCTGCGCACCGACACGACCTTCCGGCTGCTGGGATTGTCCCGCAACGCCTGGATCTCGGTCGCGGTCGTGCTCGGCGCGGGCACCTGGCTGTGGCTGCGCGAGCGGCGCCGTCCAGCCCCAACCCCAGCCGGCGAGGCGGAAGCGGAAGGGCAGGAGCAAGCCGGTGAACCGGTGGAGGCCGACAGCACCGAGGAACGGTAGCGGCCGCGAGCGGACCTCAGGCCGGGTCGCGTGCCAGCGGGCAGCTCATGCAGCGCGGCCCGCCACGGCCACGGCCAAGTTCGAAGCCGGGGATGGTGAGCACCTCCACGCCGGCGTCGCGCAGGCGCTGGTTGGTGTCGACGTTGCGTTCGTAGGCCAGCACCACCCCCGGTGACAGGGCCAGCAGGTTGTTGCCGTCGTCCCATTGCTCCCGGGCGGCGAGCAGCTCGTTGCCGCCGGTCTCGAAGGTGCGGATCCGTGGCACGCCGAGCACCCGCGCGAGCGTCGAGAACAGCTCGTCGGCAGCCTCGACCCGGAGGTGGCTGCCGCTGCCAGGAGTGACCACGAAGGGGCGCATCCGCTGCCGCAGCCCCGGGTAGACCACGAAGGCGTCATGATCGACCTGGGTGAGGACCGTATCGAGGTGCATATACGCTCGCACCTTCGGGAGCTCGACGGCGATCACCGTGTCGAGCACGCCAGCGTCGAACATGCTGCGCGCGAGCGCCTCCACACCCTGATGGGTGGTGCGCTCCCCCATGCCGACCAGCAGGCTGCGGTTGCCGGTCACCAGCAGGTCGCCGCCTTCGACCACCGCCGGGTAGTGGTCCTGCCCGTCGCCGCCGTACCACACGGGGAAGTCGGCGGCGGCGAACAGCGGGTGGTAGCGGTAGATGGTCTCAAGGTGCATGGTCTCGCGCCGCCGCGCGGGAAACGCCATCGGGTTGACCGAGACCCCGCCGTACATCCACGCCGAGGTGTCCCGCACGAACATCTGGTTCGGCAGCGGCGGCAGCACGAAGGTCGCCGGCTTGAAGCTCGCCCCGACCAGCCCGTCGGGCGTGAACGGCAGGTCCTCACCGATCACTCCGCCGATCAGGGAGCGGACCAGCTCAGGCGCTGGCAGCGAGTCGAACCACTGGCGTAGCTCCGGCGCGAGGCCCTTGCCGAAGGCGTCGACGGTGACCACCCGGTCGAGCAGCTCCTTGCGGGCCGCCTCCTCCGCGAGCGCCTCGGCCAGCAGGTCGCCGAGCAGGACCACCTCCGCGCCGCGGCCGCGCAGCACCGCGGCGAAGGCGCGGTGCTCCTCCTGGGCCCGCTCGACCCACAGGATCTCGTCGAACAGCAGCTCAGTGATGTTGGACGGGGTGAGCCGCGCCAGCTCCAGGTCAGGTTCGTGCAGCAGCACCCTGCGCAAGGCGCCGATTTCCGACATGACGTCGAACGGTCCCATGCTCGGCAGGCTACGCTCCGAAGCCTCTTGACAGCACTCCCCCGGCTGGCGCAAATAAGACACAAACACACAAGCGCATCAGTGAGGGAGGGCGTCGTGGCTCGGTACCTCGTCGTCGCGCACCAGACCGCTGGGAGCCCGGAGCTGGCCGAGCGTGTCCGCTCGCTGGCGGCCGCCGACCAGGCGGCCGAGTTCGTCCTGCTGGTTCCGGCCACCCCAGTCCATCATCTGCTGCATACCTGGGAGGAGGTCGAGGCCAGGCAGCTCGCCTGGCGCCGCGGCCAAGAGGCCGCCAAGGCGCTCACGGAGGCCGGCGCGAAGATCGATGCGGTCCGGGTCGGCGCGCCCTATCCGCTCGACGCGGTCGCCGACGAGCTCCGCGACCACGACGACTACGCGGCGATCGTGCTCTCGACCTTCCCGCCGGGGCTGTCACGCTGGCTGAAGGGCAACCTGCCGGGCCAGCTGCACCGCCGCCACCGCCTCCAGGTCATCCATGTGGTGGCGTCCTCGACGGCGAGGACCGCGACGACACCGAGCGCCCCCTAGCCGCACGCGACCAGCCGGACCCCACCGGCCGGCTCCTGCCGTTACTCCGGTTCGAGGCTGCGGCAATTGACGTCGCCGCGGACCGGCGGGGACGCGGCCGTGCCGACGGCCAGCTCGTCGAGGGTCTGGCCTGGTTCGATGGTCTGGTTCTTGCCCTTGAGGGTGACGCTGGCGGTGCCGACCCGCTCGCCCCTGATGTCGGTCAGCGTGGCGTCGCAGATGTCGGGGCTGCCGGCCTTGCTGCCCCGGTTGGTGATGTGGAAGACCACCTGATACTCGTTGGGGCGGCTGGGGATCTGGCCGACGATGTCGACCGAGGCGGTGTAGACGCGCCCGTAGTTGTGGACCAGCTCGATCACGATGCTGACGGCGGTGAAGAGAAGGATCGCGGCCACCATCACGATCAGGCCGGTCGGGCCGAGGATCTGCCGCTTGGGTCGCGCGGCGGCGGGCGGCTCTTCGCCCTCCTGACCCTGACCCTGGCTGGTTGGTGTAGGACTGCTCACGATCGCCAGGCTACCGCACCAGCAGCGGCTTGGCGCGTCGACCTCGGCGGCTGTGCGGCGGCTGCACGCTGCCTCACCCTCACCGGCCCAGCAGGTTCGAGACGAGCGGGAGGGTCACTGGCGGCAGCAGCGTCGAGGGGCTGGTAGTGCTGGTTGTGCTCGACGCGGTGGTGCCGGGTGGCCGGGTGGTCGTGGAGCCCGCCGGGGTCTGCGGGGTGGTCGCTGGCCGCGTCGCTGACGCCGCGGCCGAGGGCTGGCCTGGCGCGCCCGTGGCGGTGGATGCGGTCGTGGCCGGTAGGTACTCCGGCGTGGAGGGCGAGGACGGCCCGCCACCGGGCTGGTCACCGGGCTGGTCACCGGGCTGGCCGCCCGCTGGCGCGGCTCCGGCGCCGTCCGCCGGCGCGCCGCCTTCAGAAGGGCTGAGATGCAGGTACGGCTGTGGCGGGTTGCGCTGGGTGCTGACCAGCAGGCCGATCAGCACGAAGGCAGCGACGACCACGCCCAGCAGTAGTACCGCCGCACGCTGGGTGAACGACGGGAGCCGGTGGAGCCCGATCTCCCAATCCAGCTTCAGCCGATCCCACGATTTTGCGAACGACCTGGAGGACGCGCGCACCAGACGCCTTCCCTCTTGGACTCGATCATGACAGGACGGATGTTCAGCGCGAACCATACCGGCAAGGGTGGGGAAGGTCCAATCGGGCCGATTCGTGCTGCCTGCTGGGGTTATCCACAACTAAGGAGCTCGGTTCGCGAGGCCGCTCGGCTTGCCCGTAGGATGGGCGCCAACGTCGGCTTCCGTTCCGGATCTGTAGAGGTAGGACCCATGCCCAGCCCGCGTACGCTGTTCGCGAAACTCTGGGACCGCCATGTGGTGGTCGAGGCGCCCGGCCTTCCGAGCGTGCTCTATGTCGACCTGCACCTCGTCCATGAGGTGACCTCGCCGCAGGCGTTCACAGGCCTCAAGGCACGCCAGCTGCCGGTCCGGCGCCCGGACCTGACCGTGGCCACCGCCGACCATTCCACCCCGACTCACGACCGCTCCCTGCCGATCGCCGACGACCTGGCCGCCGCGCAGGTCCGCATGCTGGAGAAGAACTGCGCCGAGCACGGCATCCCGCTGCACGGCTGGGGCAGCCCCCACCAGGGCATCGTGCACGTGATCGGGCCGGAGCTGGGCCTCACCCAGCCGGGCATGACGATCGTGTGTGGCGACTCCCACACCGCCACCCACGGCGCCTTCGGCGCGCTCGCCTTCGGCATCGGCACCAGCGAGGTCGAACACGTGCTGGCCACCCAGACGCTGCTGCAGCGCCGCCCCAAGACCTACGAGGTCCGCGTCGAGGGCCGCCTCGGCGACGGGACCGCCGCCAAGGACGTGATCCTCGCGCTGCTCGCCAAGATCGGCGTCGGCGGCGGCACCGGCCATGTCTTCGAGTACACCGGCCCGGCGATCCGCGCGCTGTCGATGGATCAGCGCATGACCATCTGCAACATGTCGATTGAGGGCGGCGCCCGCGCCGGCATGGTCGCCCCCGACGACACCACCTTCGAGTATGTCGCCGGCCGTCCCTACGCTCCGAACGGCGCCGCCTGGGACGCGGCGGTGGCCGACTGGCGCACCCTGCCAAGCGACCAGGGTGCCCGCTACGACACGTCGGTGACGCTGGACGCCAGTGCCCTGGAGCCGATGATCACCTACGGCACCAACCCGGGCATGGGCATGCCGATCAGCGGCCGCATCCCCGACCCGGCCCACGCCCCCGACCAGGCGAGCCGGCAGGCGCTGGCCAAGTCGCTGGCGTACATGGACCTGCGTCCCGGCGAGCCGCTGCTCGGCCAGCCCCTCGACGTGGTGTTCATCGGCTCCTGCACCAACTCGCGCATCTCCGACCTGCGCCAGGCCGCCGCCATGCTCAAGGGCCGCCGGGTCGCCCCCAACCTGCGGGTGCTGGTGGTGCCCGGCTCCCAGGACGTCAAGCGCCAGGCCGAGGTGGAGGGGCTCGCCGAGGTGTTCCGCGCCGCCGGGGCCGACTGGCGCGAGGCAGGCTGCTCGATGTGCATCGCCATGAACGGCGACCAGCTCGCCCCCGGCCAGTACGCGGTCTCGACCTCCAACCGCAACTTCGAAGGCCGCCAGGGCGCGGGTGGGCGGACCTTCCTCGCCAGCCCGCTGACCGCGGCCGCCTCGGCGCTGGCCGGCCGCATCGCCGACCCGAGGGGGATCTGACCGCTATGGAGCCACTCCGCCCCTTCACCAGCACGGTTGTGCCGCTGCCGCTCGACAACGTCGACACCGACCAGATCATCCCGGCGCGGTTCCTCAAGGCGACCGACAAGGCCGGCATGGGCGACCACCTGTTCGCCGACTGGCGCTACCACGCCGATGGCACGCCCAAGGCCGACTTCATCCTGAACCGGCCGGAGATGCCGGGCCGGCAGGTGCTGCTCGCCGGTGACAACTTCGGCTCCGGGTCGTCGCGGGAGCATGCCCCCTGGGCCCTGGCTCCCGATCGCGATCCCGGCAGACGCGCACGCCCGCGTCGCCGCCCTGGTCGAAGCCGACCCGGACGCCGAGGTCGGCGTGGACCTGGAGGCGTGCACGCTGACGCTGCCGGACGGCGGCACGGTCAGCTTCGAGGTGGACTCGTTCTCGCGGCAGATGCTGCTGGACGGCACCGACGAGCTCGGCTACCTGCTCACCCAGTGCGACGCGGTCGCCGCCTGGGAGGCCACCCACCCGGCGCGGGTGGACACCACCGCCCCCGTCGTCTGACCTGATCTGCTTGGACGCGCTCGAGTTGCTGCCGGCCGGCCCGGTCCGGGCACGGCTGCGGGCGCCGGCAAGCAAGAGCGTCACCAACCGGGCGCTGCTGTGCGCAGCGCTGGCGGACGGGACCAGCCTGCTCCGCGACCCGCTCGACAGCGACGACTCGCAGGCGATGCGCGCAGCGCTGACGGCTCTTGGCGCAGGCATCCAGGCCGGACCGGTGGACGGGATCCCGGTGTGGCGGGTCTGTGGGACCGCCGGACGCCTGGCGGTCCCGGCGGCGCCGCTGGAGTTGGACGCCCGCACGTCGGGAACCACCATGCGGTTCCTGACCGCGGTCGCAACGCTGGTGCCGCCGGGCGCAGGTGCGGGTCCAGCCGTGACCGTGACCGGTCGGCCGGGGCTGCTCGCCCGCCCGATCGGGCCGCTGGTCGCGGCCCTGCGGGCGCTCGGCGCCGCCATCACCGACCAGAACGGCTACCCCCCGGTGACCGCCGTGGGCGGCGGCCTCGACGGCGGCCAGGTGACCCTCAACGCCGCCGCCTCCAGCCAATTCGCCAGCGCCGTGCTGCTCGCCGCCCCCTACGCCCGCCGCCCCGTCGAGCTGCGGGTCACCAGCCTTGGTGCGCCCGCTTACGTGGCGTTGACCGCTCAGGTGATGCGCGACTTCGGCGCGGCGGTCATCCACGGTGAGGGCGTCTGGAGGGTCGAGGCCCGTCCCTACCAGGCTCGCGAGGTCGCGGTGGAGTATGACGCCAGCGCCGCGGCGCACCTGTTCGCCGTGGCGGCCGCGACCGGCGGCGAGGTCACCGTCACCAATGCCCCGGCGGGGTCGTGGCAGCCTGACGCGCAGCTGCCCGCGCTGCTGGAGGCGATGGGCTGTACGGTGCGCCGGGACGGGGCGGCGCTGACGGTGTGCGGGCCGGAGCGGCTCGACCCGGTCGACGCGGACCTGGCGGCGATGCCCGACCAGGTGACCACGGTCGCGGTCCTGGCGGCGCTCGCCCACGGTCGCTCGCGGCTGCGGGGCGTGGCGGTCGCCCGCGGGCATGAGACCGACCGGCTCGCCGCCCTCGCCACCGAGCTGGGCAAGCTCGGGGCCGAGGTTACCGAACTGCCCGACGGCCTGGTCATCGACAGCCGCGAGCCACGCGGCCCGGCACGGATCGACCCCCACGACGACCACCGCCTTGCGATGGCGTTCGCCGCGCTGGCCGCTCGTGTCCCGGGCGTGACGATCGAGCAGCCCGGCTGCGTCGCCAAGACCTACCCGGGCTTCTGGGACGACCTGGCCCGCGCGGGCGTGCACTTCAGGCGCGAGCGCGGGCCAGCTTGAGGAAGGCCGCGGTGGCGGCCGTGCAGAATAGCAGCGCCCCGAGCGTGTCGGGGATCAGCGGCGGGCCCACCGAGTGCCCGCCGCCGGCACCGCTGGTGCCGGTCGTGCCGCTGAGAGCCCGCGCCACCCCAAGCACCGGCGGGGCGAGATGGGCGAGCAGCCGCAGCGGCAGCAGCCGCGAGGAGGTGAGCGTGCCGACCGGGACCGCGAACACCAGGCAGATCAGCAGCCACAGCAGCGCGTAGGCCTGGCGGCGCACCACCAGGCGGCTGAACAGCACTCCGAGCGCGAGGCCGGGCAACGCGCACAGCAGATGCGCGGCGATCCCGATGAGCACGTCGCCGCGGCTCGCCGACGGTGAGAACGCGCCGGTCACCATCGGGTAGGCGATCGCGACCGGGATCAGCACCAGCACCAGCAGCAGCGCGGTAGCGAGCTTGGCGGCATAGGCCGGCAGCCAGCCCCCACCGGTCGCGACCGTCAGGTCGAGGCGGACCTCGTCCTCGCTGTTGCAGACCGCCACCCCGAACCACGCCGCCACCGGGTACAGCAGCGCCGCAGTGGCGGCGTAGCCGTCAAGCGGCGGGCTCTGGTTGGAGTACAGCAGCGGCAGGCCGACCACGAACGGCAGCAACGGCAGCACGAAGCGGTTGGAGCGGATCACGTCCGCCAGGGTGTAGCGCAGGGTCGCGATCACGGCGCCTCCGCCTCCGCGCCCGCTTCAGCTTCAGCCGTCGCTTCGGCATCCGCCTCCTCCAGCCAGGCCTCCAGGTCGACGTCGGCGCCGAAGCGTTCCAGGCGGCGGATCCACAGGCCACGCTCCAGCAGCGTGCGCAGCAGGTCGTTGCTGGCCGCGTGGGTGGCGCGGATGCGCAGGCCGTGATGGTCGGGCCGCACGCCGAGCACGCCGTGGAGGGGCTCCACGCCCGGTGCGGCCCCAGCCGGGTCGGCGCAGTCGACTTCGATGAGCACCACCGCGTCGCGGCGCCGCGCGACCAGATCGTCGGCGACCAGCTCGCCAAGATCGAGCCGGCAGATCCGGTCAGCGGCGGCGTCGACCACCGACTCGCGGTGATCGGTCACCACCGCCGCCCCGCCAGCGGCGGCGACCTCCAGGATCGAGCCGGTGAGCGCCTCCTGGGCCGGCGCGTCCAGCCCCGACCAGGGCTCGTCCAGGATCAGCAGACCGGGCCCGCCGAGCAGCGCCTGGGCGATAGCGACCTTCTGCCGGGTGCCCTTGGAGAGGGTGCCGATCCGCACGGTCGCAAACGGCCACAGCCCAAAGCGCAGGAAGAGCCGGTCGATGTCGGCCTCCAGCGGCCCCGGCGCCAGCCCGCGGATCCGGCCGAGATGCTCCAGGTAGCGCAGCGGCGTGAACGGCACCGTCTTGGGGAACCGCTCAGGCACGTAGCCGATACTGCGGGCCTGGCAGCGCACCGTCCCGTCCGTCGCCGGGCTGACCCCGGCGATCAGCCGCATCAGGGTCGTCTTGCCGCTGCCGTTCGGCCCCACCACCGCGGTCACCGTGCCCGGCTCCAGCGTGAGCGAGACGTCCGCGACCGCCGCCGGGCCACGCCGGCTGTACCGCTTGGTAACATGCTCCAGCGTCAGCACGGCCGCACTCGCGGACGGGTGCGAGGTAACAGGGTCGGACGCAACACTCACCGGCGGATCATCGCATACCGGGCGAGGCGATGCCTGCTCGCCACTGCTGGTGTCCCGCAACGACCAGCGTTCCGAGGAGCGTCCCAGACCCTAGGATTTAGCCTTGGACTTGCCCTTCGACTTCGGCCGTTCGGCGATCACCAGCAGGGCGCCGCCGAGCATGCTCAGGTTCTTGAAGAACTGGATCTCCTGCTGCTTGCGGGCAGCGGGGTCGTCGAACTTCCAGAACGAGTGGCCGGCCAGGGTCGTCGGCACCAGCAGCCCGGCGAGGACCGCTGCGGCAGCCCTCGGCTTGTAGCCGAGCGCGAGGGCTGCGCCGGCGGCGACCATGGCGGCGCCGTTGGCCCGCACCGCCAGCTCCGCCCGCTCCGGGTCGTTGATGCCGAACTCGATCGCCTGCTTGACGCGGCCGCCAGGCTCACGGGCCGCCGCCGCGCCCTGGGTGACGAACATGCCGGCCAGCGCTACCCGGCCAAGGGCACGCAGAGGACCCCGGACGATCTCCATCAGCGGCCACCCCGCTCCCCAGCCAGCGCGTCGACCAGCGCGGCGCCGTAGGCGGGCAGGTCCGGCGGGCGCCTGGAGGTGACCAGGTTGCCGTCCACCACCACCGGCTCGTCCACATAGATGGCCCCGGCGTTAGTAATGTCGTCGATCATGGAGGTACGGGCGTGATAGACTACCGAACACACGTTCCCGACGAGCCGGACTCTAGCATGAAGGTCGCAATCTACGCGAGGCTCTCCAAGGACACCTCGGGCATCTCGGAGAACGTTGACATCCAGATCAGCGAATGCAAGGCGCATGCTCGCTCCATGGGGTACCGGATCGCGGGGATCTTCTCCGACAACGATATCAGCGCGTCGAGGTACTCACACAAGCCCCGGCCAGGCTACCGAACACTCCTAGCCGCCATCGAAGCCAACCAGATCGAGGGCATCGTCATCACCGAGATGCCACGGCTCTACCGCCGAATTGACGAACTGTTGGAACTGATCAGGCTCGCGGAACAAACCTCGCTCCAACACATCATCACCATCGACGAGTCGGGTTATGACCTGTCAACAGGGCAAGGGATTCACAACGCGATCAGCTCCGTCGACAACGCGATGCTCGAATCCCGCCGGACATCTGACAGGCAGAAACGCA
>WNGQ01000109.1_pt1 | contig 73570 bp, 56 predicted proteins | sample 5407661 | NCBI WGS metagenome assembly WNGQ01 (sample SAMN13153382, study PRJNA577476) | soil metagenome | isolation source: 60 cm soil or saprolite under Garry oak tree replicate 2 | place: USA:California | collected 2016-06-15
CCGGTCGGAGCGCAAGGGGAGCCAAAGGAGGCGAAAGGGGCGGGGCAGACGGGGACCGGGGCGGGACCGGGGGCGACGGAGAAAGGCGGCTCGGACCAGTCGAATAAAGGCGAATTAAGGAAAATTAAGGCAAGTAAAGACAAATTAGGCATGCCGAAGGCCGGATCGACATCCAAGTCATTGGCCAAGGAGTTGAGGGAGGCAAGAATCCTGGCGGGGATGCTTAAGGAGGGGGAATGACGAACGAGGAATAAGCGAAAAGGGATTTTGGAGCGCCCGGCGATGCCTCTCCACGAGGAGAGGAGAGCGGAGCTTTGGGTGACAAGCGTCTCACTCCAATCTCCAGCCCGGGGAGACGATCTCGGTCGTGATGCCTGGGCAACGCGACAATGGTAACAGTGGTCGGGGGCTCATCTGCACGGGTTGCCGTCGGCTCCGGTGTTGTGCGGGCGCGAGAAGTTGACCAGGCACAAATTGCCCAGAGTCGGTTTCGCCGATCGAATCGGGTCCTGAAGGAAAGCCAGGCTTCAGGGCATCTTGTCCCCCGTGAACCGCTCCGGCGTCACTGCGGGAGGCTTAAAATGGTTGCGACAAAGAGGATCGAACAAGGGGCAGGTAACACCAACCGATCCCGCTACGGGTCGCTGGTGTGGCTTGGCCTTTGCTTCTCGTTCCACAGGATGCGTTGTGACAACACGTTAGCATAACGCCGCGATCTCGATACAAGTCGCCGCTGTCAATCGTCAGCACTTGCCGGCTTAAGGTTTCAAAGATCATGAAGATCACGACGTTGTTTAAGCGGTTCGATCGGGGCGCGGCAACCGCGCTTTCCCCGTTGCCAACCTCCGCCCGCCTGCCATTTCTCCTCGCTCTTTTGCTGGTGAGTTTGCTCGCGCTGGCGGGTCGGGCGGCTGAGTTGGCGGCCACTCCTGCCGGCCCCGATTTCGGGAACATGAGCCTCGACCAGTTGATGAATTACCCCGTGACCTCTCCGACCAAACACGAGGGGAAACTTTCCGAGACGCCCGCGGCCATCGAGGTGATTACCCAGGAGGATATCCGCCGCTCGGGGGTGACGAGCATTCCCGAAGCGCTGCGCATGGCGCCCGGACTGGAAGTGGCGAAGGTGGACGCGCACACCTGGGCCATCAGCTCGCGCGGATTCAACGACGTGTTCGCCAACAAATTGCTCGTGTTGCAGGATGGCCGAAGCGTTTACACGCCGTTGTTTTCGGGCGTGTTTTGGGATGTCCAGGACACGCTGCTGGAGGACATCGATCGCATTGAAGTCATTCGCGGCCCGGGCGCGGCGTTGTGGGGCGCCAATGCGGTCAACGGAGTGATCAATATCATCACTAAAAAGGCCAGCGATACTCAAGGGCTGCTGATTGCGGGCGGGGCGGGCACCGAAGAACGAGGGTTTGGCGGATTCCGGTATGGCGGCAAAGCCGGCGAAAACCTCTATTTCCGGCTCTATGGCAAATATTTCGACCGGGACGATTCGGTTTTCGCCAACGGCGCGAGCGCGGCAGATGCCTGGCACATGGGGCGGGAGGGCTTCCGCATGGATTGGGTGGCATCCGCGGAGAATCTGGTGACCCTCCAAGGCGACTTCTACAGCGGCACGGCGAACCAGATTTTTACGAATGCGACGCCGACGCCGACGCCTCCCTTCATCGAATCGGTGCGCGACCAAATCGAGTTGACTGGCGGCAACGTCCTTGGGCGCTGGTCGCACAATTTTTCGGCGGATTCCGAGGCGAAAGTGCAGCTTTATTACGACCGGACTTCGCGCGACACCGCGATCTTCAAAGAGACGCGCGACACCTTTGACTTGGATTCGCAGCATCGCTTCCCTCTCGGCGATCGCAATGATGTGAGTTGGGGCGCCGGCTATCGCCTGGCCGCCGATCGGGTGGGAAGCAGCTTCACGATCGCGCTCAACCCGGATCACCGCACCACCCAATTATTGAGCACCTTTGTTCAGGATGAAATCACGCTGGTCAGAGACCGCTTGCGCCTCACGCTGGGCTCCAAGTTCGAGCACAACGACTTCACCGGGTTTGAAATCCAGCCCAGCGGCCGGTTGTCGTGGATCCCCACGGAACGGCAGACCGTTTGGGCTTCCGTCTCGCGCGCGGTGCGGACTCCTTCGCGCGCCGAAGACGATATCCGGTTGGTGCAGTTGACCCCCAACCCCGTTGTGTTCGGTTCGATCCAGGGAAGCCGCTCCTTTGAATCCGAAAAACTGACGGCCTATGAACTGGGCTACCGCCTTCGCCCGCACTCGCGCGTGTCGCTGGATCTGGCCCTCTTCTACAATGCTTACGACGACCTCCGCAGCATCGAGCCCGGCGGCATCGTTCCGGGACCGCCGGGCCTGGGCACCGTCCCGGCAACCCTCGCCAACAAACTCCACGGGGAAACTTATGGGGCGGAATTCGCTCCGAGCTGGCAGGCAACGGATTGGTGGCGTTTGCAGGCGGCTTACACCTATCTGCAAATGCAATTGCACCGCGATCCTGGCAGCGGGGATACCACTTCCGAATCCAATGAAAGGAGAAGTCCGCGGCATCAATTCAGCCTGCGCTCGGTGATGGATCTGCCGTACCGGGTTCAATTTGATTGGGGAGTGCGCTATGTCGATTCGCTGCCGGCCATCAATGTCGCCAGTTACGTGACGATGGACGCTCGATTAGGTTGGCGGCCGACCCAGAACCTGGAGCTGTCGCTCGTGGGCCAAAACCTCCTTGCCAACCGTCATGCGGAATTCCGACCTTCTTCCATTACCACCCAAGCCACGGAAGTTGAGCGGAGCGTTTACGGCCGAATCACCTTGCGCTTCTAACCTGCCAGCCCTGCTCCGTGGAAAAACCGCGACACAAACGCTCGATTGGGGATGCCGCCGCCAGCCTGGTTCTGGCGGTGATGCTGCTGGGCGCCATCGGCCTGGGACGGGCGGTGCAAGCGGCGGAAGCAACATCGGTCGAGTACAAAATCAAAGCCGGGTATCTGCTTAAATTCGCCAGTTTTGTCGAATGGCCCACGAACGCCTTCACGTCGCCCACCACGCCGATCATTTTGGGCGTGCTGGGCAAAGACCCGTTCGGCGCCGATCTGGAGAGCACGATCGGCGGCAAATGCGTGGAGGGCAGGGCCTTGCAGATTCGCCGTCTCGCCAAAGGAGATGATCTGACGGGCTGTCACATCCTCTTCATCAGCTCCTCGGAGAGAAAACGGCTGCCGCAAATCCTGGACGGCCTCAAAGATTCCTGCACTTTGACCGTCAGCGAGTTTGAAGAGTTCACGCAATCCGGCGGCATCATTAGCTTTGTCCGGCAGGAAAACACCATCCGATTCGAGATCAATGTCGAGGCGGCCAGGGGCGCTGGCTTGAAGCTCAGCTCGAAATTGCTCCAAGTCGCCAAATTGAGCGAAGCCCGGCGGAAGAACTAGCGGCCCATGTTCCGTAATCTTTCCATCACGCGCAAGCAAATGGTCATCGCCACGGTGGCCAGCAGCGTGGCTTTGTTGCTGGCCTGCGCCGCGTTTGTCATTTATGACGTCGTCTCTTTCCGGCGAGTGATGGCGGATAACCTCGCTTCCCTGGCCGCCGTGATCGGCGATAGCAGCACGGCGGCCTTGACCTTCAACGATCCTTTCGTCGCGCGAGAAATCTTGAGATCCCTGAATAACCAGCCGCACATCGTGGCGGCTTGCACCTACGATAAGAATGGCCGGCCCTTCGCCCAGTACCGCCGTAATGCCGCGCAGAAGGGCCTCGTTTTTCCGGCCGCGCAAGCCGACGGTTATGAGTTCGGTGACGATCGCCTGGCCATGTTTCGCCACATCGCCTTGAAGGGGGAAAGACTGGGAACGATTTACATCCAGTCGGACCTCGAAGAGCTCGCGGACCGATTGCGGCAATACGTCAGCATTACGGTGGTGGTGCTGCTCGTTTCGCTGTTGGCCGGTCTGGCGCTTTCCTCCCGCCTGCAACGGCTGGTTTCCGAGCCGATCCTTAAACTGGCCGCCACGGCCAAGGCCGTTTCCAGCCATCAGAATTATTCGGTGCGGGCCGTGAAAACCGGCGAGGACGAGTTGGGCCAACTCATCGATGGGTTCAATGAGATGCTGGGCCAGATACAAGCGCGGGATGCCGCGCTGCAAACCGCTCACGACCAGCTCGAGCGACGAGTGGAGGAACGCACCGGCGAGTTGCAGCAGGAAATCGCGGAGCGGCGCCGGGCCGAAGAGGGGTTGCAGCAGCAACTCACTCGCATCAGCTTGCTCAATTCGATCACGCGCGCGATCGCCGACCGCCAGGATTTGGAAAGCGTGGTGCACGTCGTGCTGCGCCAATTGGAAGACAACCTGCCCATTGATTTCGGCTCGGTTTACCTCTTCGATCCGCGGACCCAGACCATCACCGATGCCGGGCGCGGCGGCGCCCAGCGGGCAGCCAGGCCGGACCCCGTGCCGTTTGGCAACGGCGCTCCCATCGAGCTGACTGGCTTGCAGGCCTGCCTGCGAGGCGAGACGATCCGCTTTTCCGACACGTCGGCGGGAGGCTTTGCGATTCAGCGGAAGCTCTCGGAATTGTCTTTGCGCTCCGCCGTCGCCGTGCCGCTGATGGTGGAGAACGAACTGTTCGGCATCCTGCTGGCCGCCCGGCGGGCAGTCAACGCCTTCAGCGCCGGCGAGTCGGAATTCCTCCGGATGCTCAGCGAGCAGGTCGCCTTGGCCGCTCATCAGGCCCGGTTGCACGCCCAGTTGCGGCGCGCCTACGACGAACTGCGCCAGACCCAGAAGGCCGTGATGCAGGAGGAACGGCTTCGGGCCTTGGGCCAGATGGCCAGCGGCATCGCCCATGACATCAACAATGCCCTCTGCCCGATTGTGGTTTACGCCGATCTCCTCCTGCGCTCGGCGCCGCACCTCAACAAGACCTTCCGCAAGCAGTTGCGGAGCATCAAGACGGCGGGCGAAGACATCGCGCATATTGTCTCGCGCATGCGCGAATTTTATCGGCGCCGGGACAAGCGTGACGCCCTCACCGCGGTCGATTTGAACGAATTGGCCGGCGAGGTCATTGCCCTGACGCGCCCGCGCTGGCGCGACATGCCGCAGTCGCGCGGGATCGTGGTGGAAATGCAGACGCACTTCGATCCCGCCCTGCCCGCCATTGCCGGCAACGAAAGCGAACTCCGCGAGGCGATCACCAACCTCATTCTCAACGCCGTCGATGCGCTGCCGGATGGAGGCGCATTGAGCGTGCGCAGCGGTGTCCGCGGCTGGGACCAGAGCGGCGAGGCCCGCCGCCAGTCCACCCACGTCTTTTTGGAGGTCTGCGACACCGGCGTCGGGATGGACGAACCAACCCGCAAACGTTGTCTGGAGCCTTTCTTTTCGACGAAGGGACAGCGGGGCACCGGCTTGGGCCTGGCCATGGTGTACGGCATCGTCGAGCGGCACGAAGGCAATATTGAAATCGAATCCGAACCCGGCAAAGGCACCACCATGCGCCTGGTCTTCCCCATTGGCGAAGCGCACCCGGCTGCCGCCGGGCCAGATTCAGTCGTAGCAGGCCCGTCGCTCAAGGTGCTCTGCATCGACGATGAGCCGTTATTGCGCGAGATGTTGCAACAGATTTTGGAGCATGGCGGGCACCGGGCCGTCGTGGCCGACAGTGGAAAATGCGGCCTGGAGTTTTTCCGCACGGCGCGACAGGCCGGCGAACCATTCGATGCGGTCATCACCGATTTGGGCATGCCCTATCTGGATGGCCGTCAGGTGGCCAAGGCCTTGAAGCACGAGTCGGCCACCACGCCGATCATCATGCTGACGGGCTGGGGAACCATCATGAAAGAGGACGGCGACTTCCCGGCCCAGGTGGACGGCGTGTTGAGCAAACCGCCCAGGATCGGTGAGCTGTTAAACCTGCTGGCCAAAGTAACCAAAATTCGCGCCGCCGCCTGAGCCAGGAGGCGTCCTCGCCTGCCGGTTCGAGCGGCTTCCAGCCGCGCGTTAATGCTCGATTATCTCGTGATTCCAGATTGGGGCAGGATGCCCCAAGAACCGGCAGGCTGGAAGCCCGCCCTACCGCCCATCTGCACGTCGCTTCATACCGCGAATATTGTTCCTCTAGTGCGTCCAGATCAGCGCCGGCCGTTCGCCCTCGCCACGCTCGCTGTTGCGCCGGGCTTTCAGCGTCACGAACGGCGGCAGGTAAAGGCTGCGATGGCCAAAACTCCCCTCCGCGGCCAGCGGCTCGGCGTGCCGTGGCTCGACCAAATCTTCGATTACAAAACCGCTCCGGCACAAGCCTCCCACCAATTCCTCCCACCGGTGCAAAAACTCGACCGTGCCGGCTTCACGCGGGAGACCGCCTTCCGCGGCCGGCGGCAACGGCCCGGCGCGATAGTACGGTTCTTTCAGCAGATAGCCACGCGCGGTTGGCGCCCCGTCGGCCTGCAAACTGGCCGGCTGCTTGTGCTGGCTGATGTATAGTCCGCCCGCAGCGGTCACCCGCGCCACTTCCCGGTACACCGCCAGGATATCCGGCACGTAACAACTGCTCACCGGCTGGATAACGACCTCGAAGTTCGCGGCCGGTAACAGCGAGAGATCATCCATCGAAGCTTCGATCAGGGTTAATTGCAACCCGCGCTCCTTCGCAATCTTCCGATCCAGCGCCAGCATCTCCGGGCTGATGTCCACCACGGTGACAATTGCTCCGGCGGCGGCGAAGAGCGGGCCGTGTTTCCCGCCACCCGCGGCCAGGCAGAGCACGCGCTTGCCGGCGATGTTTCCGCCCAGCCAGCCGCAACTGTCGATCACCGCCAGCGGATTTTGAAAATCCGTTTCGCGGGCGGGCCGCGTGTGCGGCTTGCGCTGACGCGCCCGGTCGTCCCAGGCGCGGCGATTGTGCTGGCGGGCTTGATGCTTGATGTTTGAATCTGGTTATCCCAGTACACCAAAGATGGAAAGGAAATACACATGAATACATCGAAGCCGGGTGTGATTGGAAGTGGGTGCGAAGCTGCCGGCTAAAGCCAGCGTTCCGGCCGCAATGGAACGCTGGCTTTAGCCGGCAGCCTCGCTCTGCGCACCCACATTTAATCACACCCATCGACGCCAAGACAAGGCTTGTGAGTCGAACGGTCGTCGGTGAAGAATCAGCACCAGCCGATGACACGAAATCCGGAAGGTAAGCAGTCTCTTGCTTTAGAGGGTGTTTGGAAAGCCGCCCGGTCCGCAGACCGGGCCTACAGAGCTGCGGATTTCGGGGCATTTCCTGTAGGCCGCGTGCCCTCACGCGGCGCTTTGGCGACCTGTCCAAACAGGCCCTTCACCGCGATCATTCGTTGCCTGCTCTGGGTCTGGCTGGTCGTGGCCCTTCCTTCAAGTTCCGCCGCGGAAAACTGGCCGTGCTGGCGGGGGCCACGCCTCGATGGCACCAGCCACGAGCAAGGGGTTCCCGTCCATTGGAGCGCCACGAGCAACGTCGTTTGGAAAACCGCGCTGCCCGGAGTGGGCCACGCTTCGCCCATCGTCTGGGCGGACCGGGTATTCACGGTCACCGCCTTGCTCGACACGCAGGAGCGGGCGTTGCTTTGCCTAGATCGCCGCACCGGGGAAATTCTGTGGCGCAAAACGGTCGTCACCGCGCCGTTGGAGAAGAAACACTCCCTCAACAGCCACGCCTCGAGCACCCCGGCCACTGACGGCCAGCGGGTCTATGTCGCTTTCCTCGACCGGCAGGAGATGGTGGTGGCGGCGTATGATTTCGCGGGCCGTCGAAAATGGCTGGCGCGCCCCGGCCCGTTCCAAAGCATGCACGGCTTTTGCAGTTCGCCGATTCTTTACCAGGACAAAGTAATCGTGAATGGCGATCACGATGGCGATTCCTACCTGGTGGCCCTGGATCGCGCCGATGGCAAAACGCTCTGGAAAACGCCGCGCGAAAACCACACCCGCAGTTACTGCGTGCCGATCATCCGCGAGCTGGCTGGCCGCACGCAAATGATCCTCTCCGGCGACAAATGCGTGGCCAGCTACGACCCGAACGACGGCTCGCGCCATTGGATCATTGATGGTCCGACCGAGCAATTCGTCGCCTCGATCGTCTATAACGAGCGGGCCGGCCTGCTGTTCGTGACCGGCGGCTTTCCCGACCACCACATTCTGGCGGTGCGGCCCGACGGGCGCGGCAACGTGACCGATACCAAGATCGTTTGGCGCACCAACAAAGGCGTGGCCTACGTCCCGTCGCCCATTTCGGCCGGCGATTATTTCCTGGTCGTTTCCGATTCCGGCGTCGCGCATTGCTTCGAGGCCGCCTCGGGCAAGCTGCTGTGGCAGGAACGGATGGGCGAACACCACGCCTCGCTCGTGTCCGCAGCCGGCCGGGTGTACTTCCTCAACGACGAAGGGGTGATGAACGTGGTGGCGCCCGGCCCTTATTTTGTGCCGGTCGCGCGCAACGACCTGGGCGAAAAAACATTTGCCTCCCCCGCGATCAGCGCCGGCCAACTCTTCTTGCGCGGCGACAAACACCTGTTTTGCATCGGCGAGATTCGACCGGCGGCGAAATAGCTGCCTCAGCAAGCCGCCTGACCGGGCCGCCAACGTGCCAGCGATTCCTTGTCACCGGATTTGCGCTCTGGCAAGTTCGGGCAATGGCGCGAGTTTCAACCACCAAGGATTCTGCGGCCAACTTCAGCCACTGCATGCAACTCGATTCCGTCACCGGGCTGAAACCGACACGTTGAACGCACAATGAAAACCCTCTTCACCCGAAAGCTGGACGTCGACAACCAGCCGCGAAGCAACATCCTCGGCTGGCGCGGACAGCTTAGGCCGGAGTTCGCCCTCTGTTTGCCGGGCGCAGCCGCTTAGGCTCATAACGCCAATGGCAGCACCAACGAAATATCCCACGGCACACGAAGGCGACGGCATGTTGCTCCGTCTCCGCGAGGATTACGAGCAAGCCGTGCTCGACTTGTTCGACGCAGACCAGCAGACGAAGGAGGTCCGCCCGAATCTCAAGGTCGTCGGGCACACATCCAACTTTCTCGACAACATGCGGCTGCCAGTCCACCGGTGGTTTCGTTACAGCGCGGGTTTCTCGGCGGAGTGGGTGAAGTGGTTGCTGGCGGAAAGAAAGGCCAGCGGACTCCGAGTGCTCGACCCTTTTGTCGGCTCGGGCACGACCTGCCTCGCTTGCGATGAGATGGGGGTGCCGTCCCACGGCATCGAAGCCCATCGGTTCGTGCATCGGGTTGCGCAGGCCAAGTTGAGTTACGCCACCGATCCGGAGCGGTTCATCTCGAAGGCAGAAAAAGCATTCGGTTTTGCCCGGGCGGCGACGGCGCAGACGGAGCATTATCCTGAGATCATCCAGAAATGTTTCGGGCTTAGGACGCTAGATTACCTGGATCGCTTTCGCCAGGCTGTCGAGTTGGAGCAGGATGGATCGCCCGAAGCCGGATTGCTGTGGATGGCGCTCGTATCGGCGCTTCGGGTCACTTCTGAGGCGGGCACTGCGCCGTGGCAATACGTGTTGCCGGGCCGGCGCAAGACCGCGCCGCCTGCGCCCGAGGTCGCGCTGCACAAGGCGACGCAGATGATCGCCGCCGACATCCGTTTCATGGCGCGACGAGCCAAGCCGCTGGCGAAACTGCGAGTGGATGACGCGAGGAAGTGTGTGACTGTGCCCGATGCCTGGGCAACTCTGGTCATCACGTCTCCCCCTTACGCGAACAATTACGATTACGCCGACGCCACGCGACTGGAGATGGCTTTCATGGGCGAGATACGCGGCTGGGGCGACCTTCAGGAAACGGTGAGGCGGCATCTGGTGCGCGCCTGCTCCCAGCACGTACCGCCCAATTCCGTGAATCTGGAGGAGGTTTTGGCCATGCCAGAGCTTGCGCCCATCTCCGAAGAAATGGTGCCGGTCTGCCGCGAGCTTTCATCCGTCCGATTGGAGCGCGGCGGAAAGAAGACCTACAACAACATGGTCGCTTGCTACTTTCTCGATATGGCCCGAGTCTGGAAATCTCTGCGGCGAGTCTGCGCTTCGCCCTCGGAGGTTTGCCTTGTCATTGGCGATTCCGCTCCGTATGGGGTTCATGTGCCAGTCATCGAATGGCAAGGCAAGCTGGCGCGGGCCGCTGGCTTTGATTCCTGGTCGTTTGAAAAGCTCCGAGACCGAAACATCAAGTGGAAGAACCGCAAGCATCGCGTGCCGCTGTGCGAAGGCCACCTTTGGGTTCGCGGTTAAAGCCAAAGCCCTGTCGTGGCGGAATCACTCGCTCATCGTTGGGGGCAAATCATCGGGGATGCTTTCGAGATGTTTGTTCGGAACATGCTTGCCGAGGTGGCGAAGCGGCACAGCCTCTACCTTGATTTCAAGCGCCCTCGCCGCGCCAGGGCGGGTCAAGGCAAAGTGACCTGGCAAGACGGCTACGGCAACAAGCACGACCTCGACTACGTTTTGGAACGCGGCGGGACAGAGGATGCACTTGGCGTGCCGGTCGCGTTCATCGAGTCGGCATGGCGGCGATACACCAAGCATTCGAAGAATAAGGCTCAGGAGATTGAAGCCGCGGTCATGCCGGTAGCCCTGACTTTTTCGCGCCACCAGCCGTTCTGCGGCGCGGTGCTTGCGGGCGAGTTCACGCAGAACGCAGTCCATCAGCTGGAGTCCAAAGGATTCGCCGTCCTCCATGTGCCCTACGAATCCATCCAGACTGCGTTCAAGGAACTTGGCATTGATGCGACTTCGGAAGACGGAGTGGGCGGCACAGCAGAGGAGGAGTTCCGCGAGAAGATTGCAAAGTGGGAATCCTTGCGGCAGCCGGAGGCGGCCAATCGCTTGCTGGCAAAGCTTCATGCGCTTCACGCACGCGACATCGCGGAGTTTGCCCGGGGGCTTGAGGCCGCAATCAGCCGACGGGTGGCCTCGGTTCGGCTGATTGTGCTGCGCGGACATTCCGTCGAGTGCTCCGACATCGAAAGCGCGATCAACTATTTGATTGAGGAGGAGCGGAGTTATCGGATGCGTGAAGACGGCGAGCAGCAGGAGAGTTTTGAGGTTCAAGTTCGGTTCAACACCGGCGCGAAGATTGACGCGACCTTCCCCAAACGCGCGGAAGCAATCGCGTTTCTCCGCAGTTTTCCATGAGAGATTTTCTCTACACGCACTGGCAGGACATTTCATGTTGCCGATGATTGAACATTTGCCAGGACCCGGACATCTAATAGAGATATGAAAAGCACAATCATGCCTGCTGCCATTGCAGCTTGTCTGTTTGGATCGGCGTGCGTTTACGCGGACGAAAACCCGGCCGCGCGCGCCCAGGAACACAACTACACCGGCACGATTAACGCGGTGGATACGAAGGAAAAGGCCCTCACGGTAAAGGGGTACTTTTTCCATAAAACGTTCAACCTGGCCGAGAATTGCAAGTTCACGACCGAAGGCAAAGACGCCTCGTTGAGCGACTTTCGCCCGGGCCAACGGGTGACCGTGAATTATCAGGACGCCAGCGGCGTGCTTGTGGCCGACCGGATCGCGCAAGTCGATCTCCGTTACACCGGCCCGGTTGCCGAGCTGGATGCGAACCGCGGCCGGCTGACGGTCGGTGACCGCATCGGGCACAAGACGTTCGAGCTTGCCCCGAACTGCAAGGTCGTCCTCAAAGGCGATAAGACCGGGACGTGGACCGACGTGGGGATCGGGCACAAGGTGACGGTGGTCTATGAACTGCCGAATGATGCGCCGCTGGCGCGGCGAATCGAACAGAAAAGCTCCACCTTCGTTGGCACGCTCGAAGCCATCGATGCTCCGCGGCGTTTTGTGAAGGCGAAACATATCCTGGGCGATAAAAAATTCATCCTGAGCGACGACTGCAAGATCATGATCAATGGCAAGCCGGACGCGCAGTTGGCCGATCTGGGAATTGGCCAGCAATTTCGCTTCGACTACGAAGAGGTGGGCGGCGTGAACGTGGTGTCGCGAATCGCGCCCGCGCAAGAGGAAGCCACCCGCGTGTCGCAATCAGCGCAGTCCGACGACCAGGCGCAAAAGTAAGAGCGCGTTTTAAAAATCCACGAACGCGCCGCGTGAGGGCACGCGGCCTACAGGAAACAGGGCGATTCTGGCCCCACTGTAGGCCCGGTCCCCTGACTGGGCGATTTTTAAAACAGGCTCTAAGAGTCGCCGCGTCTTATTCGGGATTGCATTCAACAATAGGGACGAGGCCCTGCGCCTCGTCCCTGTGCCCCGGGAGATGTCCAGAGGATGCTGAGGGGGTGTGCCTGGCGCGGACGTTTCGAGCTAGTCCGATCTGGAAGGCGAGTTGGAGTTGAGCTTCCGGGGAGTTTCCCGCGGGTCTGATGGTAGCGTCGGGCGTTCAGGAGCCACCTGCGCGCGACGAAGCGCGCAGGCCAGCTTCGGAAGCCTTCGCCTTGGGCAACAGAAAGCAGAGCGCGGCCGCGACGAGCAATCCGGTCCCCAGCACGCTGAACGGAATGGTGATGCCCTCGGTTTTCTTTTTCAGCAAGCCGAAGGCATAATTTCCGGCCCAACCCCCCACATTGCCGAAGGCGTTCACCAGCCCCATGACCGTGCCCATTACGGCGCGCGGCATCGTCTCGGCTGGAATCGCCCAGAAGGGCGCCAGCGCCGCGAACGGGCCGGGAACGGCCAAGCAGAGCAGGGCATAGGAGGGCCAGAAGGCATAGCGGCTAAGCCAGACGCTGGCGATAAGACACGCGCCGCTCGTGCCGTAGGCCAGGGCCACGTGGCCACGCCGCTCCTGCGTCTTGTCCGAGTGCCAGGAGTTGAGCACCATGACCGCGGCGGCGACGAGATACGGGACCGCGTAGAGGAGTCCCGTTTGCAGCGGGGTGAAGTCTTTTCCGGGACTCTTGAGGGCTTCGCTGAGGAAGGTGTTGCAGCCGTAGGCCGCGCAGTTCTGCAGGAAGTAGATCGGCACCATGACGAAGACGGCGGGTTGCACCAGCGCTTTCCAGAGCGGCGCTTGCTTGACGGGCTGCAAGCCAGTGGCTTCGCCGGCGAGGGTGGTTTCCAAGTGTTGTCGTTCTTCCGCGGAAATCCATTTCGCTTCCCGCGGATGGTCGCTGATGAAATACCACCAAACCGGCAGCCACAAGAAGGGCAAGGCCCCTTCCAGGACCAGCATCGCGCGCCAACCCCAAATGCCGAGCAGGTATCCCGTCACCGGCGCAGCGCCCGCCACGGCCAGCGGTTGGCACAGATTCCAATAGGCGTTGGCGCGCGCGCGTTCCGGGCGGGGAAACCAATTCGCCAGCAGCACCAAGGTCGCGGGAAAGACGCCGCTTTCCGCCACGCCGAGCATGAAGCGCATCGCCTTGAACTGGCCGACGGAGGTCACGAACCCGCCGCCGACCGCGCAGAGGCCCCAGAAAACCAGGAAGATGCCGATGACTTTTTTTGCGCTCCAACGATTCGCCAGATAGCCTCCCGGGATCTGCAGCAGCAAGTAGCCGAAGAAAAAAAACCCGACTGCGTCGCCCTTGATTCTGTCATCCATCTTCAAATACGACATCATGGAGGAGAGCTTCGGATCCAGTGCCAGGGCCACGTTGGTGCGGTCGATGTAGGAAATGGTGTACATGATCAACGCGACGGGGATGATGCGCAGCCAGCGTTCTTGCTTCATACGATAGTGGAGTCGCCGCTTTTTGTTAGCAAAGGCGTCGCCGGAGTGTCGAACTTATTCCCGCTCCGATTTCCGATTCGACGCCGGGCGCGGTCTGGCTTATGGGAACGGGTAAAGCTTGATGAAAGCCGCCTATATCAACGAAACCGGCCCGCCGGAGAATATCATTTGCGGCGAACTTCCCGCCCCACGGCCAGCCGGCCCACAATGCCTCATCCGCGTGTCGGCCGTCGCGGTCAATCCCATCGATACTTACGTTCGCGGGGGAATGGTGCCGATGAAGTTGACTTTTCCTTTTGTCATCGGCTGCGATCTCGCCGGCAGCGTCGTCGCCACCGGCCCGGAGGTGAAGCGGTTCAAACCGGGCGACCGCGTCTGGGGATCGAACCAGGGATTGCTCGGCCGCCAGGGGACTTTTTCCGAATTCGCCGCCGTGGACGAAGCGTGGTTGTATCCGACGCCCGCCGGCGTTGGCGATGAGCAGGCCGCCGCCATCGCCCTGACCGGGATCACGGCCCAGCTTGGCCTGGTGCGCGACGCCAAACTGAAAGCTGGCGAGGTCTTGTTCGTGAACGGCGGCACTGGTGGCGTCGGCTCGGCCGTGGTGCAAATGGCCAAGGCCCTCGGCGCGCGCGTCATTACCACGGCGGGCAGCGCGGAAAAAGTCGCGCTCTGCCGCAAACTGGGAGCGGACGCGGCGATCAATTACAAAACGGAAAATGTCGATTCGGTGGTCGAGGGCTTCGCTCCCGGCGGCGTGAACGTCTGGTGGGAAACATTGCGCGAACCGGACTTCGACCGGACGATGAAGCGGTTGGCGCCGCGCGGGCGGATGGTTTTGATGGCGGGCCGCGAGGCGCGTCCGGTGTTTCCCGTCGGCCTCTTTTATGTGAAGGGCTGCTCGCTCCACGGCTTCGCGATGTTCAACGCCACGCCGGAGGAGCAGCGCGCCGCCGCCGAGGCCATCAATCGCTGGCTGGTGGAAGGCAAATTGAAACCCAACATCGACCGCATCCTGCCGTTGTCCGAGGCCGCCGCCGCTCATCGTTTGCAGGAGGAGAGCACCTTGCGCAAAAGCGGCGCGTTGTCCGGGAAAATTGTTTTGCGGCTCTGACGCGCCCGACCTGTGGAACGCTTGGTCGCGCCGCCGCCTTTCAGCCGCGTCGCGCGGGCTTAACAGCCTGTTCAGAAGGCAGCAGCCGACGTGAGGAGGCTCTCATATCGCTTCAGCTTCCGAAGAAATTTGAGCCTCGTTACCTCGGCTGCTACGGGAAGTGGCGTTTTTCAACGGGCTGTTAAGGCTCTTCTATTTTCCGGCCACCGCGACGTTCACGGCCTTCGTCGATACGTTGCCCGCCGCATCGCGGCATTCCACCGTGATCGTATAGACCCGGCCGGCGCCGCCAGCCGAACTTTCCGCGCGAAGTTCCAAGGAGAGATCGCCGGTGATGATCCAATCTGGCGATTGGCCCGGGCGGCCCTTGCCGCCACCGGACTGATTGCTGGTGACCGAACGGATCTTGCAGCTCACCGGGCCGCAATTGTCGGTGGCGCTGACGCGCAGCGTCACCGGTACCAGCTTGTGATTGGGAGGCCAGAGCAAGTTCGGAACTGCCGTGAGGCGCTGAATCGTCGGTGGAACCAGGTCGCGTACGTTGAGCGTGGTTGTGCAGACCACTGGCGCGGCCTTGCCGTCCGATACCGAGACCGTGACATCGTGATTGCCCAGTCCGAAGATGGCGGTGAAGTCAACGCCCACCGATAGGGAGGATCCACTGGCCGCCACGATGTTGGTTTGATACGGCGTCCCATCGACCGTCCAGATCACCACCAACGCGTCGCCATCCGCATCACTGACGGTGACGGTCAGAGTGACGGCCTGGCCGCTGGGCGAGTTGCATTCCAGCGTCGCCGGAGCTGGGCAGGTGATGGTCGGCGCGGAATTGTTCAGCTCAAACGCGCCGACATCACAATGCGCTCCCCGGGGGCGGGCCACACCGCGTTGATCGGTCGCGGGACAATTCGCGTCGTCGCCCGCGTCGATGGCGATGCTTCCGCCGAGCAGCGCGCGGGTCGGCGTCGGCCCGCCATTATCGGCCAGCGGGCCGAGGTTAAGCGTGGCGACAGTTACACCGGATTGGTCGCCCGGTTGAGGGGCAATCGCGTTTCCGCTAGTGGCGCCGATCAAGTTGTGTCCCGCGGACGTAATCACCCCCTGGTTCTGGATGTCCACGCCGCCGGAGTTTCCCGCCACGATCGTGTTGTCGAGGTCAATCATTCCCGAAGCCAGAAGAGGAACCGCCGCGTTAAAAACGCCGCCGCCGTCGGGAGCCGCATTCCCGCTGATGGTGCAACTGCCGATGCTCAGGGAACGGGCAAGTGCGTCATTGTAAATGGCGCCGCCGCCGTTCGTCGCGCTGTTGCCGCTGAAAGTGCAGTTGGTGATGGCCGTGTCGCCGATGTTGTAAAGGCCACCCCCCTGGCCAAAGCCGCCGCTGGCCTGGTTGTCGCTAAAGGCGCACTGGTTGATCGTCGCCTCGCCGAAGTAATCCACATAAATCCCGCCGCCGCGGTCGGGGACCGAGTTGTCGATGAAGCTGCTCGCGCCGAATGTCGCGCGGCCAAAGACGTAAATGGCGCCGCCATCGCCATAGAATCCGGTGCCTTCGTTGCCGATGAATCGACAGAGGCTCACCTCGAGACGCGCTCCGAAGTCGTTATAGATGGCCGCGCCCCGGCCGTATTCACCGACTGTCGCGTTACTCTGAAACACGCAATTGCTGACGGTGAGACTGCCCGAATTGAGGATCGCGCCCCCATTTTCAAAGACGCCATCCAAACGGCCATTGCCAAGGGTAAGGCCGGACAGGCTGGCGGCGGCGCTCTCAACTGCGAACAAGCGAAACGCCGGCGTGCCCGCGTCGCTGCTGCGCTGGACGGTGAGTTGGTCGGGACCCGGGCCTGCGATGGTCAACGGGTTGGTGATTGAGAGTTCCCCGCTTGTTAAGCTGATCGTGCCAGTCACCGAAAAGCTGATCGTATCGCCGGGAGCCGCGCTGGCGATGGCCGCGCGCAAAGATCCCGGACCGCTATCGGCGGTCGTTGTGACGTTGGCACTGAGTCCCGGAAGTGGCATCAGCGTGGCCGCGAACCACAGCGCAACGAGCGCGGTTTGTTTCATGGGATACTCCAAGGGCTCGGTGTGACGGATTTGTGGTGACTGAATCAAATCAACCTATGTCCGTCCCGGTCGCGTAGCGCGGGCGCAACAAATCGTTATCGCTGCCTGGAATCAGGCGTCCGGGACGCGCTTAGGATGAACACAAGCTACAGAATGCGAGGTAAATTAGCAAGCATATTCGGAGGGTCGGGTTTGGTGGGTGGCGCATATTGGGCCAGGCCGAACGAACCGCGGTTACTTCCGGGGCTGGAAGATGCGAATCTCGGCTGGCTCCTTTCCGCGCGCGGGCACCGCTAGATACAACTTATCCAGCTCGGCGGAGAAAAATGAAGTCCGCGCTCCCGGACGCGTCGGAATCCGGTCCCTTAATAGGTAGCTGTCTTCGCCGCGTTGATCGACCACATCGACGAAGCCTTCGCCACACGAGATATAGAGACGCTGGCGCGCTGGGTCGTAGAACAGGTCATCCGTGTCGCCGGAAATGGCCAGGTTGGCCACGGGTTTGCCGGCGGTGGTGTCGAAGACCACCAGCCGGGCTGGTTGGCGGCACCCGACGAACAAGCGGTGATGGAATTCATCCAGCGCCATCGGGAAGTTGGCCCGAAACTCGTTCATCGGCCAGGTGGCGGTCACAGCTTGTTTCTCGCGGTCAATTACCGCGATCTGTTTGGCATCAGGCGCGTTCAGGAAGATCCGGCTCCCCTGCGCCTCCAACAGGAACGATTCGGGGTGGGCAGCCAGCTTGATGCGGCCGGTTTCTTTCATGGTGGCGGAGTCGATCAAGGCAAGGCCTCCCTCCCCGTAGCCGACGTAAATCAGTTTCGTCTTCGGGTCGTACCGCACGTTGTCGGCGTCCTCGAGTGAACGGAAGGTTTTAAGCAATTCATAGGAGGCGCCGTCGAAAAGCTTGAAGGTGCCGTCGTCTCCGTTGGCGACACCGATCTGATTCGGCGCCGCCAGATAGAGCACCCCCTGCGGCTTGCGCAGTCCAGCGACACGCTTGAGACTTTTGCCCGTCGCAAGATCGAGTACTTCGAGAGTGTTGTTGCCCAGGGCGGCGACAAAAAGACGATGTCCCTTCGCGTCGATGGCGAAATGGTCAATCCGCCCTTTCACGCCCGGCAGCGCAATGGTGCTGGTGAGCGTGAGGGTAGCAGACTCCTGAGCGCGGAGACACACGGCGGCAGAGCAGAGCAGCAGAAGGGCGAACCAATTCACGGGACCGATGGCTTACTTGCCGCCGTAGGTGAAATCGTCGAACAAGGTGACGCTGTCGGCCTTGGTCCAGACGCCGACCATTCCCGCCTCGGTGAAGGTCTGGTCGTCCCACTCGATGGCCTTCTCGCCGTCAAACGCGACCGTGAAATGACCGCTGCTGAAATCGACGCGCAAGGTGTGCCACTGGTTGGAGGCGACCTTGGCATTCGTTCGTTTCTTTTCCGTCCGCTTTCCTTTGATCGTGTGGTAGATGGTCACGTTGTCTTCGAGGGCGTTCGCGCGGGCGATGTAATAGTTATCGGAATCCCTGGCTCGCCAGACGAGGCCGCCAGCCTGGTCTTCCTTGCCGGCGACGGGCTTGAACTTCACTTCGACGAAACCGTCTTTTAGGCTCGTGCCGTTTTTAATGCAGACGGGGTAAGTAGCTTCGCCGGATTGTTTGAGCACATTCGGTTTGCTCGGCGCGGTATCGTCCTTTTCGATGGTCCATTTCGCCTCGCCCTTGCCGGTTTTCGTGGCGGTCCATCCGGGCGGCGCGGCGCCCGGGGTGGCGTCGTCGAAGTTGACGGTCTCAGCCAGGGCGGTGGGAGTTACCAGGCTTGTCATAACGATTAGTGTGTGGAGTGTTTTCATTGTCTCTCTATTTTCTGTGGGTTCATTTCACGGCTTTCTGCGCGTCGAGGGTGTGCTTGAGGCTGCGGGCCAGCGATTCAGCTTTGCCTCTGCCCCAGTAGTGCAGGAACAGGAAACGCGGGTTCTCGTGCGTCATGTGGTGATGGATGGCGACGATGTTGATGGCTTCTTGCCGCAATGACTTGAGCACCGGCTGCAACTCGTCTTCGAGCACGCAGAAGTCGCCGTCCACGACCGCGTCGTCGTCCGTGCCGGCGAACGCGGCCCAAGTGTTCACACCCATCTCTTTCGTCATCGCGCAGCCGCACGGCATCTTTGCTTCGCGCCCGATGACGATCTTGAACATGCCGTTGTTGGCTTGGCCTTTGGTGCCGAGGATGCCCTCGATCGCTCCGCCTGTAATCGAATTGGCCGAAGGCGCGAAGGCGCTGCCGAACAATCTCACCGGCGCCGGTTTCGCGGCGCGAACCTCCTTCTGTTTGGCCAGCGCCAGTTTCACGCCGTTCGCCAGCTTCTCGACCGTGCCCTCGCCGCCGATGTGCATGAAATAAACCTTCGGCTCATCGAAGAAAAAGTGGTTGTGCAGCGCGGTCACCGAGAGACCCGCATTGAGCGCGGCGGACATCACCGGGTTGACCTCATCCTCGAATAACACCAGGTCCCCCGCGACCATCGCCTCGGCTTTCCGGCCCTCGATGAACGCCGCCCACGTCGTCAGGCCCATGAACGGCGGCATCCGCCACCCGTCCACGCGAATGGGCAGATCGCCACGCGGCGCGGTGACTTTGAAAACCCCTTCCTCTGGGTTGAGACTGCCTTTGAGGCCGGTGAGCTGTTCAATTTTTGCACCGTCGGGTCCAGCGCCATGTACACTCAGGGTGAGAGTGGCCGTCAGCACGGACGGCAGCAGGTGGCGCGCGATGGAGCGCTCAAGGATCGATTTGAACATAATTTTCCAGTGGTTGACCGTCTATTTGTTTCCGCACGCGAAATCGTCGAAGAGTGTCACGCTGTCGGCCTTGGTCCAGACGCCGACCCCGCCGGCCTCTTTGAACGTGTCGTCCTCGACCTCGAAGAGCTTTTTGCCGTTGAAGAAGACCGCGAACAGGCTGCCCCGAAACTCGACGCGCAATTTGCTCCACTTGCCGGACGGAACCTTGGTATCGACACCGTAGCCGAACATGCGTCCCTTGACTTGCAGCGACGAGCGTTTGCCGTTGACGGTCTTGTACAACACCACGTTGTCTTCGAGCGCGTTAGCCCGAACGATGTAGTAATTGTTCGCGTCCTGGAAACGGAAGACGGCGCCGCCCGCCTGGTCCTCTTTGCCATTGACTGGCTTGAGCTTCACTTCGACGAATCCGTCCTTGATTTTCGCGTCCGTCTTTGCGGCCCAAGCGAACGTTGCCTCCCCCGATTGCTTCAAGACGTTGGGCGGCGACGGCGCGGTATCGTCCGGCACCACTTCCCATCGCGCCTTGCCTGTGCCGGTGATTCCCGATTCCCAGCCTCGGGGAAGGCCGCCAGGCTTCGTGCCATCAAACGTAGTCTTCATTTCTCCAGCTCCCGCGCGGGCCTGGACCATTAACGCAATTACAATCAAGGCGGCGGTGAACGTTTTCTTCATGCCAATGGATGCAATTTAGGAACCCAATCCATCGCGCGTTACTGAAGAAATCCTTAACTTTTCTTCAGTCGCGCGACTTGGGCGCCTTGGGGTTGCTGCCGGTGCTTCCGGACTCGGCCAATCCCCCAATGGCTTTCGTGAGCTCATATTGGGCCTTGTTGAATTCCGCGATCGCGTTCAGATAATCCGAGCGGGCGCGGGTCAGTTCCTGCTGGGCTTGGATATCTTCGAGCACCACGCCAACGCCGAATTGTTTGCGCTCTCGGGTCAGGCGCAGCGTCTCGCTGGCGGTGGCGAGGTTTTGTTTGGCCGCGGCAATCTGATCGAACAGCGATTGCGCGCGCGCCTGGCTCTCAACGACCTGCCGAGTGACGTCGTCGCGCACCTTTTCTCCGCTCAATCTGGCGGCCTCCAGGCGCGCCTTGCTGGCATTGACGCGTCCCGCATCAAACAACCCGCCCGACCCGATGCGCCAGCCAAGGCCGATCAGGTAATCTTCGGAGTCGCCGAAGTTGCCGGTGCTCCCGTTCTTGCCGCCGCCGAGTCCGCCGCCGAACGCCTGCGCGCCAAGCGACGGGATCAGCGGGCCGTAAACCGCGCCGTTCCTGGCGTCCCGCGCCGCGGCCACCAAGGCCTGGTTTTGCTTCAATTCGGGACGCGCCCGGAGCGCCTTTTGCACGAGTGCATCCAAGGCGGTATTGGGTTCAATCAGCGTCAGCGGCACGAGATCGGCGTCTTGGGGAACCAGCTCCACGCTCGAATCCAGGTGCAGGGTTTGCGCCAGGCGCGCCGCGGCCACCCGCTGTTGTTCGATCGCCTGGCGCAGGGCCAGTTGGTATCGCTCGGTTTGGACCTGCACGCGCAGCTCATCGCCCTTGAACGCAATGCCGGCCCCGACGGCGGCATGCAGTTGTTGCTGGTAATCTTGAGAAATGCTCTGCGCCTCCTTGACCACCTCCGCGATGGCCCTGGCCTTGGCCAGATCAAAATAACCTTGCGCGGCGGCAAGCGTGGAGTCCTGCCGCTGTGACGCCAAAGCGTGGTCGGCCGCGTGGACCAGTTGCTTTGCCGCGAGCGAGCGGTAAATCGCGTCCCCGAGGTCCATTTGCGCGGTAAGAGTTCCACCCACCGCGTAGGCCTGTTTCTCCGCGTCGAAGATGGCGCCGTCCACAGCTTGAATCCGGCCCACGTGGCGGCGATAAGCGGCGCCGGGCGAAACCCATGGGAAAAATTGCTCCGTGGCGCTCTGTTGGTTGGCCTGGGCCTCTCTGAGTCGTTCGCGCGCGATTTGAATATCGAGATTTTGCGCGTCGGCCAGTCGCAGAGCGGTGGGCAAGTCAATGGCATAGGTCTTATTCGTGTTAGCGGCGGCGGACGAAGCCGGTACTTGCCCCTCTAATTTGGGCGCAAGGGGAATCAGGAAAGCAAGCGCGCCCGACAGAAGCAGGCGCCGGCACAAAACGCGGACCCTCATTTGGCCTCCATCACTTTAACGGCTTGGCCGTCGCTCAGGGTTCGCTTGCCGACGAGGATCACGGCTTGGCCGGCGTTCACTCCGCTGGCGATCTCCACGTTGGCGCCGTCGTTGAATCCGATTCTGATTGGAGTTTTCCGGGCCTTGTTTTCCACCACGGTGAAAACAGACGCGCCGGCCCTTTCCGTCACCACTGCCTCCACGGGCACCAACAGCGCGTCCTCCTTTCTCTCGATGCCGATTTTGACGATTGCATACATGCCGGGGCGAAGTTCCAATTTGGGGTTCGGGAGTTCGACTTCGGCCAGCATTGTTTTGCTGGCCTCATCCAGCGCGTAGGAAAAGCGAGTGATCGTGCCGTCGAAACCGCGGCCGGGAAGCCCATCCACGCTCACCTTCACGGGCTGATCCTTGGCCACCAGCGACGCCTCAAGCTCCGGCACGGCCACTTGCACGCGCACGGTATTGAAATCCATCAAGGCCAGAAGGGCGGCATTCTGGGCGGCGCTGCCCGAAGTCGCCGCGGGGATGAACGCGCCCGGATCGACCATGCGCCGGGTCACGACCCCGGAAAAGGGCGCGATGATTTTCGCATAATTGAGCAGGGTTTCGGTTCGTTCGAGGTTCGCCTTGGCGATGTCCAACTTTCCCTTGGCCTCATCGACCGTCTGTGGCACCACCAGGTCCGGGGCTTTCTTTTGCGATTCGCTCAGGCGTTGGTAATCCAGCTCCGCGACCTCAACTTCGGCTTTGTATTTCGTCACGTCGGCCAGCAATTCGGGGACTTCGATTTCCGCCAGCAACGCCCCTTCTTTGACGAAATCGCCTTTGTCCACGCTGATGGTTTTCAGATAGCCGGCGACTTTGGCATAAAGCGTGGCCTGTTGATAGGCCTTTACTTCCCCCGGCAACGTGACGTTCCGGGTGATCGAGCCGCGCTTCGGCTGGACGACTTGCACGGCGACGGGAGGAGCCGTTTGTTTGGTTGGTTCGGCGGACGAGGGCTTGCAGCCCGAAATCACTCCTTGCCCGACCAAGGCTACAACGACGAGCGACAAGCCCGCTGGATTAGTTTTCATGCGTGTCCATTGCGACCAAGGTGCAACCATTTTTTGTGCGCATTTGCTCAATCCTCGAAACCGATTCGCGACATCCGTTTCAGCGCGGCGTTCGCGTTGAGCTGAAAGGCCAGACTGTGAGCCGGTGGCTGCAGAGATGCCTGAGCCCAAGAACCGGGAGGCGGCGTGGTCATGTCTGCCCGAGCTCATGGTTGACGCGGTCTCCGGAGCACGAAGGTAACGGCCAGCTCTTGGGTTCCAATTCCAACGATGAGCATGCCATACGGACTCGCATTCGATGAAACGACCTCCCATCCCGCAGCGACCAGTTCGTTGACCGCTCGCTCGGCGGTGGACCAATCGATTGACCGACCGGCTTTGGTCATCTTTGCAACGCCTGAGAATATTTTGTATTCGTATTGCATTGTCGTCTCCATTTCTCTGGAGGATTATCTTCTCAAGGGTTCAGTTTTTGAGGTTGAGGGTTTGGGGTGACAAAACCACTGCTGTCCGAGTCGTCAGGATCAAGCGACGCCGAGCGCCGGTGACTGCGCGCCTGCACCAGGGCAAAGACCGACGGCAACACCAGCAACGTTGCCAAGGTGGCCGCCGCCAGTCCACCGACCACGGCCCGGCCGAGCGGAGCCGTCTGCTGCCCGGCTTCACCCAATCCCAGCGCCATTGGCATCATGCCCGCCATCATTGCCAGGCTGGTCATCAAGATCGGGCGCAAGCGACTTTGCGCGCCCTCGACCGCCGCGGCGTCGGCCGCGGCTCCTCCCAGGCGGCTTCGTTCGGCAAACGTGACGAGCAGAATCGCGTTCGCCACAGCCACGCCGATGGCCATGATCGCGCCCATAAATGATTGAATATTCAGCGTCGTTCCGGTCAGCCAGAGCGTCAACGCGACGCCGGCGATCACAGCGGGGACGGTGGACACCACGATGAACGCCAGCTTCACCGATTGGAAATTGGCCGCCAGGAGCAGGAAAATCACGATCACTGCGAGCAGCAGGCCGGTTCGCAGGCCATCCAACATTTGCTGCATCGGCACGACTTGTCCGCGCACAGCGACGCTCACCCTTGGCGGCGGATTGCCCAGTTCTTTAATCGCCTTCATCACTTGCTGCGCGACGCTTCCCAGGTCCGCGCCGCCGATGTTGGCCGTCACCGTTATCATCCGCTGCATGTTGTAGCGTTCGTACTGGCCGACGGTAGTGCCCTCGGTGACGTTTGCAAGGTTGCGGAGCAAGATGGCTTGGCCGTTGCGATAGGTCACCGGGATGTTTTGAGCCTCTTCAACCGAATCCATGTAGTTCTGTGGAATTTGCACTTGGATCTGGTAAGCCACGCCACTGTTCGGATCGGCCCAAAAGTTCGGGACTACAAAGCGGCTCGAAGATGTCGCGGCGACCAGCGAGCGTGAAACTTCCGCCATCTTCACCCCCATGAGCCCGGCGCGTTCGCGATTCACCACCACGTCCACCGTTGGATAATCCAGTGCCTGGCCGAACTGAACGTCACGCAGCGTGGGGATGTTTTGGAGCTTCTGTTTCACTTTCTCCGCGAACTCGCGATTGGCCGCCAGGTTCGGACCGCTGACCGCCACCTCGATCGGCGTGGACGCGCCGAGGCTCATCACGCGGCTGACGATGTCGCTCGGCTCGAACGAGAAGCTCACTTCCGGCAAGTCGGCGGCGAACTTTTTACGCAGCCGTTCCTTAAGTTCTTCAATGCGAATCGGCGTGCCAGGCTTCAGTTGAACCTGGACCACTCCTTCCTCCGAGCCGCCATTCCAGAGGTAAATCAAGTTGATAGGATAACTCGAAGGGTGAACGCCGATGAAGCCGAGAGTGATTTCAACATTATTTGTGCCGACTTCGTTCTTAATGAGGTCCAAAGCTTGCAAGGCGATGGCTTCGGTGCCATCGACGTGCGTCCCAGTGGGGGCACGCAGGCGGACTTGAAGCTGACCCGCGTCCACCTTGGGGAAAATCTCGGTGCCAAGCTGCCGACCAACGAAAACAATCGTTACCGCTGCCACGGCGAGATACGCGGCTGCTACCGGCCAGCGCAAGCGCACGACGCTTTGCGCCAGACTGGCATAGCGTGTCTGAAATTTGGCGAATTGGCTTTCGATTTTCGGTTGGCCAGCGGCAGCCTGCTGACGACCGCGAAGGACCCAAACCGATAGGATGGGCACGAGCGTGCTCGACAGGAGATAAGAGGCAACCATCGAGAAACCGACTGCAAGTGATAGCGGCAGGAACATCGCCTTGGCGGCCCCGACCATGAAGAACGATGGAACAAACACCGCCAGCACGCACAACATCGCGATGAGCAGCGGCAAGGCGACTTCGTGGCCGGAATCCACCACCGCACGGCCGACCGCTTTACGGCGTCCCAAATGCGTGTGGATGTTCTCAATGACCACCGTGGACATATCGACGAGGATACCGATGGCCAGCGCCAGCCCGCCGAGGGTCATGATGTTGATGGTCTGTTTGGTAATCCACAGCGCCAGCACCGCGCCCATCAAGGAGAGAGGAATGTTGATGACGACGATCAAAGCGCTCCGCCAATCGCGCAAAAACAAGAGCACCATCAAGCCGGTCAGCAGCGCGCCCAAGGCGCCTTCCAACGTCAGCCCGGCAATGGCGCGCGTCACATAGGGCGATTGGTCAAATTCATAGCTGACCTTCACATCCCCCGGCACCACGCTTTGGAACCTGGGGATGTTTTTTTTCACCAGATTGACCACCGAAAGCGTGGAAGCGTCCGAGCGCTTGGTGACTGGGATGTAAACAGTGCGCCTACCGTTCACCAGCGCATAGCTGGTAATGATGTCAGAGGCGTCCCTCACCTCAGCTACGTCGCGCAGGAAGACCGCGGGATAAGTGCCCGCGCGAATCGGGACGCTATCCAGGTCTTTGATGTTTTTCACCACCGAATTGAGCGGCACCATCGGATACTTGCTTCTGATGGGCATGTTTCCGGACGGACTAATGATATTCGCCGCGGTGATGGCCGCGACGATTTCGTCCGGCGCCATGTTGTAGGAACGAAGGCGGTCGGGCTTGACGTTAATGACGATGCTGCGCGCGCTCCCGCCAAACGGCGGCGGCGCGGACACGCCCGGCAGCGTGGCAAAGAGCGGACGGACGAGATTCAGCGCGGCATCCTGCATCTCGCCGACCGAGCGCGTTTCGCTTGAAAAGACCAAATTACCCACCGGCACGCTGCCAGCATCGAAGCGCATGATAAACGGCGGCACCGTTCCCGGGGGCATGAAGGCGCGCGCGCGGTTGACATAGGCGACGGTTTCGGACATTGCCTGGGACATGTCAGTGCCCGGGTGGAATTGCAGTTTGATGAGAGCGGCGCCCTGAATCGACTTCGATTCCACGTGCTCGATGCCGGTGATGTAGAGGAAGTGATACTCGTAGTAGTAGGTGAGATAGCCTTCCATCTGCGCCGGGTCCATGCCGCCGTAAGGTTGCGCGACGTAAATGGTAGGAATGCCCAACGTGGGAAAAATGTCCCGCGGCATCTGCCGCAGCGCCAGGGCGGAGCCGAGCGCCACCGCGATCACCGCCACCACAATCGTGAGGGGGCGGCGCATGGCCGATTGAACCAGATTCATGCTCGCCGCAATGCTAGTGGAGGCGCGATGGTGGCCGTTACTGAAGAAATCCTGAAAGTTTCTTCAGATAAGTTTAGATGTCCGACCGATAGCGGAGCGAAAGATGCAAGAGAGTCAGCGCCGAAGTCCTAACCGCCTGTTCAGAAAGTAGCAGCCGACGTGAGGAGGCTCTGATATCGCTTGTGTTGCCGAGGAAATTTGAGCCTCGTTACCTCGGCTGCTACGGGAAGTGGCGCTTTTCAACGGGCTGCTAACGCGCTGGCAGGACGATGCGAAATACGCTGCCTTTGCCCAGCTCGCTCTCCGTTTCGATGCGGCCGCCTTGGTGTTCGACGGACCACTTGGCGATTGCCAGGCCCAAACCGTGTCCGCCTTCGGCGCGGGAACGGGCCTGGTCGATGCGGTAAAAGCGGTCGAAGATTCTTTGCCGATGCTCCGGGGCGATGCCCGGCCCTTCGTCGGCGACTTCGATGACCGCGGCGCCATTGCGCCGGCTGCACCGGACCGTGATCCGACTCTGGCTGGGCGCGTAGCGAATCGCGTTGTGGACGATGTTCAGCACCGCCTGGCGCAGCAGCCGGCGGTCGGCGGTTTGCACCACGTCCGCGTCGCCAACCAGTTCGATGGTCTGCTGCTTTTCGGTCGCGAGCACGCTCAGGCTGTCGCGCACTTCGTTGAGGAATTCCGGCACGCGGATGGGTTCCGGTTGGAGGCGTACTTTGCCGCTTTCCATGCGCGCCAACGTCAGCAACGACTCGATCAGGTCATTGAGCCGCTGGGCTTCTTCAAGCATGCTTCCGATGGTTTCGCGCAACACGGCCGGATCACCTGGCTGTCGCAACGCGACCTCGCCCACGGCGCGCAGCGCGGTGAGCGGGGTGCGGAGTTCGTGCGAGGCGTCGGCGGTGAAGCGTTTGAGTTCGGTGAACGAGCTTTCGAGGCGCTGCAACGTTTGATTGAAGACGCCGGCCAGTTGGCCAAGTTCATCATGCGGATTGGGATTGGGCAGGCGCTCGCTCAGCGATTCGGACGTGATTTTCCGCGCCTGCCCGGCCATCGCCGCCACCGGCGCCAGCGACCGTCCGGCAATGAGATAGCCGCCCAGCGAGGAGAGAAAGACCGCCAGCGGCAGCCCCAGCGCGAAGACCTCCACGATTTGGCGCAGCGTCCGGCGCATCTCCGACTCATCGCGAAACAGCCGGACGATGACGCCGCGCTCGCGCACGCGCGCGGGCCGTTCCATGAGCCGGACGGGCAGGCTGGGTTCCAACTCGATCCTTTGGAAGCGCAGCACCGCTCCCAACGGCGCGGGCAGCGGGCTTTTGATCTCCGACTCGCGCACCGGCCAATGCCGGAGCAGCAGTTCCTTGTCTTCCGACCAGACCTCGAACCACGCCGACAACCGCGCGAAACCTTCTTCGCCATGAGCCCCCTGCACGAGCCAGCGGATTCCGCCGCCGGCATCGGTTTCCAATTGCGCTTCGATCAGATCGAAGTCGATCCGCAGTTGCCGGTCGATTTCGGCGGCCAACCGGTGTTCGACCACTTCATAGACAAAAGCGGCGAAGACCGCCAGGACAACCGTCGTGGCCGCCGCGTGCCAGACCGCGAGCCGCAGTTTTAACGAGCTGCGTTGCCACCAGTTTTTCATGCGTCGTCTTCTTCGCGCAAGACGAATCCGGCTCCGCGCACCGTATGGATGAGTTTGGTCCCGTGCCCTTCATCGATCTTCTTCCGCAAGTGGGCGAGATGGACATCAATCACATTATCCAAGGGCGTCACCCGATGCGGCTCGCGCCAGACCTCTTTGGCCAGCATCTGCCGCGTCACCGTCTGGCCCTGGTGTCGCACGAGATAGGCCAGCAAATCGAACTCACGCGGCGTCAGCGCGATTTCCTGCGAGCCGCGCGTCACGCGGCGCGTCTGGAGGTCGAGCACCAGATCGCCCGCCTGCTGGCGCAGCGGTTCCTCCGGCCCGGCCCGGCGGAGCAAGGCGCGCATTCGGGCGAGCAGTTCGGCGAAGGCGAAAGGTTTGAGGAGGTAATCATCCGCGCCGCTATCCAAGCCGAGGACGCGGTCTTCAATGGCGTCACGGGCCGTCAGCAGCAGCACCGGTGTTTTCGTGCCGCGGGCGCGGAACGTTTTGAGGATCTCGATGCCGTCGCGGCCCGGCAACATCCAATCCAGCACGACCAGATCGAACGACTCGGCGCTGAGCAGGAAGAAACCTTCCTCGCCGGTCTTGGCCACGGCCGCTTCGTAGCCTTCGCTCTTCAATCCGCTCTTGATGGCGTGCGCGGTCTTGGTGTCGTCTTCAATGACTAGAATCTTCACGGAACGCAGGACATGCTTGCTGCTTCGAGCGGCCTTGGCGCGCAGCCTTCTCGAGTGCGCCATGACGTCAGGTTCAGTAAGTCTGTTCGAAGGCCAAAAAGAATCCTTGACGAGCGCCCCCAGCCAAAGCAAGATTTTACCATCGTTGAGCTGTCGGTCCAAGGAATTATGTAACAGCAAGAAAACCATGTTTGGGACGGAGGCCGGCCTGCTGCGTCGGCAACGGGCAATAAGCGGAGCAGCTCCGGGAGGCATTCCGCGCTGCCAAGGCCGGTCGAGCCGCTTCGACTACTGGAGCACGCATACCAAACGAACGAAAAAATGAAGACAGCATTCACTCATTATCTTGCGCTGACCGCAGCACTGGCGACAACAATCAACGGCCAGGCGCAATTCATAAATCCAACTCTCACGATTTCGAAGCAACCTGCCAACGCCGTGCAGCTGGATTGGAACAGCCAGGCCGGTCAAAACTATCAGGTTCTGTTCACACCGAACATAGACCCCTTTTCTCTTTGGACCCCGGCTGGCGGGCCAATAGCCGCGACCGGGCCAAGCACCTCGGTCACCTTTCAACCTCCAAACAGTCCCGTCGCGTTTTACAAACTCGAAGGTCTGAACCTTCCAACCACTGGACTACCCACCGCAAGGATCACGTCCCACACCGACGGGCAGGTCGTCTTTGGCCTGATCCACGTGTTGGTTTCGGCGCAGGACGACAGCCGGTTAAGCTCGGTCGCGCTTCTCATCGACGGCGAAGAGCAGGATATCACGCTGACCGAAGGCAGCCTGGAGTGAGTCGTAAACACGGGCCACTTCAGCAACGGGCCGCACACCCTGGTGGCCCGCGCGCAAGACAACGCGGGCATCGGTTACCTCGGCGGAAACGCGGACGCGAACGTGACAGCTAACGAGGGTCTGTCCGCAGCAATCACCTTGAACTTTGCAAACGTCGTTCGATGGGTCGAACCGGCGAGTGGCTTTGACAGTTTTGTCCCCGTTTCCATTCGCTCAGACACTTTTCCCAGCGACTGGACGGTGTTTGTCCAGGACGCAGCAGGAACGGTGGTGCGCACGATCTCCGGTTTCACCAGCGACGGCATAGTCGAAACCGATTGGGATGGAAACGACAACAACGGGAACCCCGTCTCGTCTGAAGCGGCCTACCGTGTCTTGTTCACTCTGGGAAGCGTTTTCCCGGCGGACGCAACCGGCAGCTGGGTCGGTGGCAGCCAGCCTGGAAGCGCGGCTCCTTCTCCTGCATCGATTACATACAACGCGTACGGAGTCCCAGAATATGAGTATGACATGAAAGCGGCCCTTCTGCCCCTGCCCGAAATATTTTTCGATGAAGTGGCCCAGGACAAAATAGCCAAAGGTTTGCTTCCGCCACTGCCTCCATTGACGGCCGAGCAACTCAGCCGAGACCGTGACCGGCCAACGATCCTGACGAAACGGGTCCGGCTTCCCGGACCGCTTGCGCCACAAACTGGCGCGGGGCCGCTGGGCGGGCAGGCGCCGCCCGGGCCGCCGGTATGGAATGACGATCTTGTCTGGCGCGAGCTGCCGTGGAACAGCGGCGAAATTATTTTGGCACGGCAGCAGTTTTTAGGCGGGCTTGGTGTTTTCAACACGGTGGCGGCGGCTAATCTGAACACGCTGAGCACCGATATTTCTGACGCCTCCCTCGACGATCCCAGGCTGGACGTGCGCACCGTTTATTCGACCAGCGTTTTTATTTGCCAGGCGGACATTGACTACGACACGTTGATGAACGACCTGACGCAGCCCAACGTTCGAGATTTTTACTACATTGGCCATTCCAACGGCGATGCCATCGGATATTCGGAAGGGGCCAAAAATAACGGCATAACCGCTGACCGCGTTAGAAGGGCGTTGCGCAATTTTTCCACGCAGCATGCAACCAAATATGACGGCCGCTGGTTGCTTACCTTCCGCAAACCGTTCAGGTTTGTTTTTATCGACGGCTGCCTCTCGGCCAAGGGCATGCTCGTCGAAGCGTTTGGCGTCATTCCCGACAACGACCATACACGCCTGGGGAAAAAACGGCGTGCCTCCCTCGGCTGGACCACCATCACTAAAAACAGCATCATCAATAACAATCAGGCCAATTGGAGCGCCCATTTTTGGAAAGCTTGGATCGATGTGGCAGGTAGCAACTACGATATCCCGCTCCAGAACGCCGTCGCAACAGCTACGTTCAATGTTGCGATACCGATGAACCCAATCATCAAAGGCTACCACATGCTGACGTGGGCCGATTGAGCGCGCAGAACCTTGGAATGATTCGAGCCGTGATTTTGGCGTTCTTGTCTGTGCTCTCTGCCGTTGCTGGCCAGCGAGAGGACGCTTATTTCGAAGAAAAGTGTCTCCCGGTCGTCCGGGACTTCATTCGCAGGAATCGGCTGGCTTATGACGCGGATTTTCCGACCAACAAAATCTCCCACCATCTCGTTGATTTCACGCCGGATTCGCGGCGATACTCATCGAGGATGATGCTGGAAAAGCACTACGCGTTTCTGTTCCTGGGAAGCGCCCAAGCTAACGCGATTATTTTTTTTCATGATAAACTGAGCGCGTGGAGTTTTGGTTTGTTGGAACCGGAGAACGAGCAGACCATGCGCGGTTTGGCGGCCCGGACCAACCTGCTGAACCGGAGTACGGCTCTGGAGATGGCCAGAAGGTATTTTCGGCTTCAGGGCCACAGCGAGAAGAATTTCCGAGCTGTCAAATTTGAGCAGGTCGTGTGGGCGGAGTCGGTCCCGTCCAAGCGCATCGTTCTGCCTTTTTACGAAGCGGAATGGCTGCGGCTGGACGCCGATCCTTCGAACGACTCGATCCCTCCGAGCGTTAGGATTACAATCTCCGGGCTTGAATCGAACATGGTGCATTATTCAAAAATTTCGCTCCCGATAAAGTTTGGCCAGGATTGGGACAGCGAACGGAAACCAGGTAATCCGAAGTCGAAATAGCTTGTGTCCAGCGGGAAAACATGGCGAAGCCTTTTTCTGTTCCTGGGTGGAATTTTGGGCGGAGCCTTGATTGGGTATTTTGCCGCCTGGGGCCGAATTCAGGGCGTGAGCAATGAGACGTTCTTGGCCTGGCAACACATGGCATCTCAAAGAGGCGCTGAGGCTCATCTGCTATTTTTGGAAGCCATGGATAGTGGAAGGACAAATGATTTCAGAAAATTACGGCTGAAGGGCCAAGCGAGTCTTGCTGTCTATGTGGCAGACGTCAACCAGATCAAAAAGCAGCACGGCTACTCCTGGTGCCCCAATGACCCGGGCATCTACCAGCGCGCCCAAAAATATCTGGCTGACCATCCATCGAGGGCGACGAACAGGTCACCGGAGCTTCAGAAGTGAGGCATTTTCCTTCGCGAAGTGGCGCCACAACTCAAGTGTGACTCCCCGAGCGGCCGTACGGCGTCCATAGCTCAGTTTCTTGCCCTGCGGCGGAATACGGCGCTGCTGCTGGTGGCGCTCGTGCTGGCCGGGACGGGCGAGCGCCGATTTCTGAAGAAAATTTAAGACGACAAGATTTTCTGAACGAATTAGGTTTTTGGGCCGTATCAATAATAGTGGCAGGATGGCGCGTTGCCCCTGCGACGGACCGACGAATTAAACCGCAAACCAAAGGATTGAATTATGCCGACCGATTTACCGAGACTGATTCCCGACCCAGGCCAGCGCGTGCCGGTGCAAGACACCGACTTCACGCTGGATGTTCTGGGCCGCTATATCTGCAACACCTGGGACGAAGCCGTGAACAACGGCGGCGTGGCCTTCGATGCCGTGGTGATCGGGGCGGGAATGTTCGGCGCCTACTGCGCTGAGAAAATCTATCGTCACGCTAACGTGCGCGTGTTGGTGCTGGACGCCGGTTGCCTGCTGGTCACCGAGCACGTGCAGAACCTCGCGCGCATCGGGCTGAACCCGGCCGGCCCGGTCAAGGTCGAGTTCAACAACCAGGACCCCGGTCCGCGCGAGCGGGTATGGGGTTCACCGTGGCGGAGCCAGACTCCGTTCCCCGGCCTCGCCTACTGCCTGGGCGGACGTTCGCTTTACTGGGGCGGCTGGTCACCGCGGCTGACGAAAGCCGATTTGGCACAGTGGCCACAGGCGGTCAGGGACTTTCTGCAAAACCCGGCTGGCAACGTCTGCGACCCCGACCCAACCATAGCTCCCGTCGATGCTTATTGCGAAACGGAAAGAGAAATCGGGGTGGTGCCGACGACCGACTACATCTCCGGCCCGCTCTACGAAGAGTTGAAGAAAAAATTCGGCGCCCTGAAAAGCCAAGTGGCTTCGGTGGATGCGATTGAGGACGCGCCGCTGGCGGTGCAGGCGGCGGCTCCGGCCTCAGGCCTGTTCAGCTTTGACAAATACAGCAGCGCCCCGATTTTCGTCGAGGCGATCAGAGAAGCGGCCGCCAGCCCGGACTGGCAGCGCCGCTTGTTTTACGTGCCGCGGGCCCACGTGACGCGACTCCAAGTCAACAATGGCACGGTCACGGCGCTCGAAGTGTGGGTGAACGGCCAACAGAAGTTTCTCCCGATCGCGTCCCGGTGCGCGGTGGTTATCGCCTCCGGCACCATCGAGGCTACTCGGCTGGCGCTGGAGTCATTTCCGACCCCGCTAATGGGCCGCAATTTGATGGCGCACCTGCGCAGCAACACTGTCGTTCGGATCAATCGATCGGCCTTGGACGCGGCACTGGCCCGGCAACTCGAGTCCGCTGCTCTGCTGGTGCGCGGTTCTACGCCCAAGGGCCGTTATCATCTGCAGGTCACCGCCGCGGCTATCATGGGCGCGGACTCCGAAGCGGCGATGTGGCGCATGGTCCCCGACCTCGAACTGTTGGACAGTATCCTCACCGGCCAGTCGGCGGATTGGATTGTCATCACTCTGCGTGGCATCGGGCAAATGATCGGGAACCAGGACGCAACAATTCCCAAAGTCACCGGTTCGACTCCCAATTGGGTGGACCTGGGCGACCAGACCGACGAGTTCGGACTGCGCCGGGCGTGGGTCAATCTGGTCGCTACGACAGACGATCAAGCCCTGTGGAACACGATGGACACCGCGGCGCTTACGCTGGCCAAGAAGCTGGCCAAGGATGACCCGAGCCTCATCCAATACTTCTATAACGGCGGATGGCAGAACGGCCCTCCAGCGCTCGGCACGAACCGAGACGGCCTGGGCACCACTCATCACGAAGCGGGCACGCTCTGGATGGGCGCCGACCCCAACGCCTCGGTCACGAACCTCGACGGACGCTTCCACCACATCAGTAACGCCTACGTGGCAGGGCCGGCGCTTTTCCCCGTGCTCGGCTCGGCCAACCCTTCACTGACGGCGCTGACGCTGGCCCGCCGCACCGCGCTAGCCATCGTGCGCGATTCGCTCGGCGCGGAACCGGGCTTCACGCCATTGGGTAGCGGCGGTCTTAACGGGTGGCAGATGGCCGGCTCGGGCGGATTCATCGAGCTGGGCGGCAACATCGTCGAGGCTTTCGGGGGTATCGGCCTGCTTTGGTTCACGCGGGAACAGTTCGATGATTTCGTCCTCCGGGCCGATTTCCGGCTATCGTCGCCAACCGACAATTCCGGCATTTTCATCCGCTTTCCCGCGCTCGGAAGCAGCGACCCGAACAACGACTGGAAGCCTCCAGTCACGCAGGGATACGAAATCCAAATTGACAACACCGGCTTTAACCCGGACACGAACACGTTTAACGACCCGCTGCATCAGAGCGGAGCCATCTACACCCTCGCGCCATCGACCGCGGCGATGCCCGCGGTCGGGCAGTGGCACACGTTCGAGATCGAAGCTGTGGGAAACAAAATCACCGTGCGTCTGGACGGACAGCAAGTCAGCCAACTGACGAACGCGAGCCGTTCGCCGAAGGGCTACATCGGCCTGCAGAATCATCACTTTGGCTCGAAAGTGCAGTTCACCCGGCTGCGGATTAAGAAACCCCTGGCGGTCAGCTCAATGACGGCGCCGGCGCGAGGACGGCTGACCGGCCGGCCGGGCGACAGGTCCGCCGAGGTCACCTCGGTGTCGGCGTGAAGTGGATCACCCGCGCGTTGGTGAAAGTTGACCGAGTGGCGTGCCCGTGGCCCATCGCGAAATTCATCGTTTACTCCGAGTTTAAACGGCGCGTGGAGTCCCCGCGGACATTGTGAGCGGCTGGCGGTCAGTCGCTCAGTTTCTTGCCCTGCGGCGCAACACGGCGCTGCTGCTGGTGGCGCTGGTGCTGGCCGGGACGGGCGAGCGGCTCTGGCTGGGCTTTGCGCCGAAGTATCTGCAAACCCTCGGCGCGACGGTGCTGGTCATCGGGTTGTTCGATGCGCTGCAAACGCTGCTCGGAGCGGTTTATGCGTATCCGGGCGGCTGGCTCACCGACTATTGGGGCCAGCGGCGGTCGCTGTTGTTGTTCAACGCCCTCTCGCTCGCGGGTTACCTCTTGGTGCTCTGTTGGCGGCACTGGCTGGCGCTGCTCGTCGGCGCCTTTCTCTTTCTTGCCTGGAGCGCCTTCTCCTTGCCCGCCACCTTCAGTGTGGTGGCCACCTCACTGGACAAACGACAGCACACGATGGGCATCGGCGTGCAGTCGATGGTGCGCCGGGTGCCGATGATGCTCGGACCGCTGATCGGCGGCTGGCTCATCACGCGATTCGGCTGGGAACAGGGCGTGCGGTTCGCGTTGCTCGGCTGCATCGCCCTGGGCGCGGCGACAGCGGTTTTCCAATGGTTTATGAGCGACCCGGAGGCCGGCGGGCGGGCCACGGTTTCCAACCCGCCGGGCGGATCTTTGATCGACGTGGTGAAGTCCTTCAATCCCACGCTGCGCGAGCTGTTGCTCAGCGACATCCTCATCCGCTTCTGCGAGCGGCTGCCGTTCGCCTTCGTCATTCTCTGGGCAACGGACCACGCCGGCGTCAACGCTCAAGAATACGGGTGGCTCGTCGCCATTGAGATGGTGACGGCCATGCTCTGCTACATCCCCGTCGCGCACCTGGCGGACAAACACGGCCAACGTCCGTTCGTGCTGGCCACGTTCGTCTTTTTCACGTTGTTCCCGGTGTCGCTGCTGTGGGCGGACAATTTCGCCTGGCTCGCCCTGGCGTTCGCGGTGCGGGGTCTGAAAGAATTCGGCGAACCCGCCCGCAAGGCGCTCATCATCGCCCAGGCGGCGCCGGAGCTGCGGTCGCGCACCTATGGCGCTTATTATCTGATCCGCGATTGCGTGGTGACGACTGGCTCCCTGCTGGGCGCGTGGCTCTGGAGCCTCGGTCCGCAAATGAACTTCATTGGCGCCGCCCTTCTCGGCGCGCTGGGGACCGCGTGGTTCTGGTGGTCGGTCTTTCGCAAGCCCCGCGTTCGCTCGTGATCCCAACGCACCCCGGCGCGAATGGTTGTGGGACGACGGTCCAGATTGAACGCAAACTTGGCAAACGGGAGGAATTCTTTTTGACTGGGCAGGCGACTTGGCTATGCTCTGCGCCCCTGGTCATTATGGCGAAACTGACGATCAATGGATTGAACCTGCGCGGCAAGCGGGTGTTCGTGCGCGTCGATTACAACGTCCCCATGGAAGCGAAGGACGGCCAGATGCTCATCAATGACGATACCCGGATTAAGGAAACCCTGCCGACGCTGGATCGGCTCATCAACCAAGGGGCAAAAATCATCCTCGCCTCCCACCTGGGGCGCCCCCAAGGCCGGCGCGATCCCGCGCTTTCGCTCCGCCCGGTCGCCGCCAGACTGGCCGACCTGCTCTGCCGGCCGGTCGCGTTCGTCGATGATTGCCTCGGCGCGAAAGTGGAATCGACCGTCGCGGCGCTGAAGGAAGGGGACGTTTTGGTGTTGGAAAATCTCCGCTATTACCCCGAGGAAGAAGCGAATGATCCGGCGTTCGCCGAGAAGCTCGCCAAGCTCGCCGAGGTCTATGTGAACGATGCGTTCGGGGCGGCCCATCGCGCCCATGCCTCGACCGAAGGAGTGGCGCGAGTCGTGGCCCGGCGCGGCGGCCCATGCGCGGCGGGACTGCTGATGGAGCGCGAGTTGAAGTTCCTCGGCGAGGAACTGGAAAAGCCGACCCGGCCGTTCGTGGTGATCCTCGGCGGGGCGAAGGTGTCGGACAAGATCAAAGTCATCGACCGGCTGTTGGACAAGGCCGACGCGATTCTGATCGGCGGTGCGATGGCCTACACGTTCAAACTGGCGCGCGGCTTGAAAGTCGGCAAATCCCTGGTGGAACCGGACAAAACGGGCATCGCGCTGGCCGCGGAGGCCAAGGCCGGCAAGCGCGGGGTGCGGTTTCTCCTGCCCACGGATAACGTCATTGCTACGTCCTTCGACACCGGCAAACGGAACGCCAAGGGCAAGCCGGTCTTCGAGTGGCGGCATCCGCGGGTCCATCGCGAGGCGAATATCCCCGACGACGCCGAAGGATTCGACATCGGCCCGGAGACGGCCAAGACCTATGGCGCGATCATTCACGAGGCGAAAACGATTCTTTGGAACGGCCCGATGGGGATGTTCGAGGATCCGCGTTTCGCCGAAGGCACGAACGCCGTCGCCCAGGCGGTGGTCGAAGCGACGCAGCAACACGGCGCCAAAAGCATCATCGGCGGCGGCGACAGCGTGAAGGCGCTCAACCAGGCGGGCCTGGGCGGCAAAGTCACTTTCATGAGCACCGGCGGCGGCGCCAGCCTGGAGTTCCTGCGAGGGGCGGTGCTGCCCGGTGTGGCGGCGCTCTCGGACCAATGAGGCGCGGCGCGATTCGACCGGCCAACGCGGCATCTGAAATCTAGAACATGAACAAGGAACGCAAGCTGATCTTCGCCGGCAACTGGAAGATGAACAAGACGGTGGCCGAGGGCCTCGATCTGGTGGCCGGCATCAAACGGGAGTTGGGCAAAATCAAAGAGGCGGACATCGTGGTCTGCCCGCCTTTCACGGCCCTGAGCGAAGTCTCGAAGGCCATTCTCAACTCGAACGTGCGCCTGGGGGCGCAGAACATGAGCGAGCATAATTTCGGCCCCTACACCGGCGAAATCGCCGCCGGCATGCTCAAGGAGTTCTCCGTGCGCTACGTGATCCTCGGCCACTCCGAGCGCCGCCTCCATCAGCACGAAACCGACGGCTTGATCGCGAAAAAAGCGCTGGCGGCCCACCGCGCGGCGCTCAAGCCGATCGTCTGCGTCGGTGAGATGCTGGCCGAGCGGGAAGCGGGGCAGACGGAAAAGGTTGTGGAGGAGCAGGTTCGCGGCAGCCTCGCCGGGCTGACGGCCGAACAGGTGGAGGAAACCATCATCGCCTATGAACCGGTCTGGGCCATCGGCACCGGGCGGAACGCCACGGCGGAACAGGCCGAGCAAGCCCACGCCTTCATTCGCCGGCTCCTGGGCAAGCTGTTCAACCAGACGGTTGCGCGCCGGGTCCGCATCCAATATGGTGGCAGCGTGAAGCCATCGAACGCGCGCGAACTCATGGGCCGGCCCGACGTGGACGGGGCGCTGGTGGGGGGCGCTTCGCTGGAAGACCGGGGTTTCGCGGATATCGTGAAGAACTCCATTTAAACCAAAAACATTATGAACTGGTTGAGGCTCGCCATTTACCTGCTGACCTTCGTGCTGGTCGTGGATTGCTTGTTGCTGATTTTGCTGGTGCTCGTGCAACTGCCCAAGAAGGATGCCGGCATGGGGCAGGCTTTCGGCGCCGGCACCACGGACGCCTTGTTCGGGGCCGGCAGCGGCAACGCCCTGACCAAGATGACCAAGTACGCCACGGCCATTTTCTTCCTGCTCACGCTGTCGCTCTCGATCTTGAACGCGCAGCAGTCGAAGCTCAAAAAATCCAGATTCGAGGAGGAATTGCAGCAGGCGGCCAAACAAATGGAGCTGCCAGGCGCAACCGCCGCGACCGCGACAAATATCGTCCCCAAAGCCGCCGCCGCGACCAACGCAGCCTTGCTCCTGAGCACGAACAGTCTTGCCCCCAAGGCTCCCGCCGCGCCGCCAACCGCGCCGCAAACGGCCCCGGCGCCGGACAGGGCGAAGTAAGGCCGCAAAATGACCTTCGCGCCGCCCGCCCTCGTGCCAGCCACGAGGGCGTTTGGTTTGGTTGGCCGTTCAGCGAAGGGAAACAAAGCCCCACGCCAGGCGATGCGCCGGGTCCCTGACAGTTCCAAGCCGCCTTCCCCCTCACCCCAGCCCTCTCCCGCAGGGAGAGGGAACACCGGATCCCGCGCTGCGACTAGTCGAGGCGCTCTGGATTGGCGAAGACGCGGCGAGCGATTCTCCCTCTCCCCAAGGGCTGGGGTGAGGGGGAAGCCACGCTCGAAACACCAATGCGCTTGCGAACGGCCGATGAACTCAACGACACAGCCATCTTGCGCTCTGCGGTTCAAGGCCGAGACACCCGCACGACCCAGCGCCTTGGATTCGCCACGCAGCGGCGGGCGATTCTCCCTCTCCCTGGGGGAGATAGTGGCAGCGCGCAGCGCCGGGGTGAGGGCGGTCCGCTCCAAACCCATTTTCGGAATAGGACCCACGGCCCGTGCGCGCGCGCTGCGGTTACTGCTTCTCTCAACCCTCCTGTACCCGCTGCTCGCCGGCTGCGCGGAGCGCCAGCCGCGCGCCGACCTGGTCATCGCCAACGGCGCGGAGCCGGAGTCGCTCGACCCGGCCGTGGCCACGGGGCAGCCGGATTTGCGCGCGATCGCGGCCCTCTTCGAAGGCCTTACCCGTTACAACGCCCAATCCGGCGAGCCGGAGCCGGGCTGGGCCGAGCGCTGGGAGATTTCGCCGGACGGGCGCCGTTACAAGTTTTTCCTCCGCGCCAATTCGGTCTGGTCCAACGGCGAGCCGCTCACGGCGGAGGATTTTGTGTATTCGTGGCGCCGCGCGCTCGATCCGGCCACCGCCGCCGAATACGCCGGCCAACTCTTTTACGTGAAGAACGCCGAAGCCTTCCGCGCCGGCAAACTGGCGGACCCCTCCGCGCTGGGCATCCGCGCCCTCGATGCCCGCACCCTCGAAGTCGAATTGGCGGAGCCGACGGCGTTTTTCCTCAGCCTCTGCGCCTTTCAGACGCTGGCCGTGGTGCCGCGCGACGTCATCGAACGCCTGGGCGACCGCTGGCTCATGCAGCGTCCGCTCAAGGTCAGCGGCGCCTACACCCTCGAGGCGTGGCGGCTCAATGACAAGATCCGTCTCCGCAAAAACCCGCGCTACTGGGACGCCGCGAACACCGAACTGGCGGTGGTGGACCTCCTCCCGCTCACCTCGCCCGCCACGGCCCTCAACCTCTATGAAACTCACGCCGTCGATCTGGTTTGGGACAAGAGCCTCGTGCCGACCGAATTGGTCGAGCGCCTGCTCAAACGGCCGGACTTCCACACCTTTCCTTATCTGGGCAGCTATTTCGTCCGCTTCAACGTCACCCGCAAGCCGTTCGACGATGCCCGCGTCCGCAAGGCCTTTACCCAGGTGATCGACAAACGGCGGCTCGTCGAAAAAATCACCAAGGGCGGCGAGAAGCCGGCGCGGACGCATGTCCCGCCGGGCACGGCCAATTACCGGCCACCTGAAGGGCTGGCCTACGATCCCACCGCCGGTCGGCGCTGGCTGGCGGAGGCAGGTTATCCCGGGGGCAAGGGATTCCCCAATGTCGTTTATTTGTACAACGCCGGGCGTGGCGGCGGCCGGCAGGACGACCAATTGGCGATCGAGTTGCAGGCGATGTGGCAGGCGGAGCTGGGCGTGACCGTCGAACTGCGGGCGATGGAGTGGAAGACTTATCTCGCCGCGCAGAACAAACTCGACTACGAGCTTTGCCGCAGCAGTTGGGTGGCCGATTACAACGACCCGAACACGTTTCTCGACATGTTCATGAGCAACAACGGCAACAACCGCACCGGCTGGCGCAGCGAACGTTATGACCAACTGCTGCGCGAAGCCAATAAGCAAACCGACTTGGCCCAGCGCGCCGCTTTGCTCCGGCGGGCGGAGCAGCTTCTAGTCGAAGAAGACGTGACGATCGCTCCGCTCTACTTCTATGCCGGGTTCAATTATTATCGGACGAACGAACTGGCCGGCATCTATCCCAACGTGATCGACCAGCACCCATTGAACGCCATTCGCTGGCTGGCCGGCGGCCCTGCGGGCAGCCAATGGAACCCCGATCGCCGGATGGCGAGTGGACCGCGCTGAGGGCGGAGAGCGAGCCGATGTATTTCTTAAGGCGCATCCTGTTCATGGTCCCGCTGCTTTTGGTCATCAGCTTCCTGGCGTTCGGGCTGGTGCGGCTGGCGCCGGGCGGACCGTTCGACAAGGAACGCGCCCCGGCGTCGCCGGAAATCCAGCGGGCGCTCGAAGCGAAGTTTCATCTCGACGAGCCGGTGTGGAAACAATACCTGCGCTACCTGGGCGACCTGCTCCACGGCGACTTGGGACCGTCGCTCAAATACCGCAACCACACCGTCAACGACATCGTCGCGCAGGGATTGCCGGTGTCGCTCACGCTCGGATTCCTGGCCTACGGCCTGGCGATCGGCCTGGGCGTCCCGCTCGGCTTCGTAACCGCCGTGCGCCGCGGGGGATGGGCCGATTATGGCGGGAGCTTCGTCGCGCTGCTGGCGGTTTGCGTGCCGGGATTCATCATCGGGCCGTTGCTGGTGATGCTGCTGGCCGTGCACTGGCGGCTGTTCCCGGTGGCGCTGTGGGAGACGCCGGCGCACGCGGTCCTGCCGATGATCGCGCTGGGCCTCTATTTCGCCGGCCGCATTGCCCGGCTGATGCGGGAAGGGATGCTCGGGGTGTTGCAGGACCCCTTCATCACCACGGCGCGGGCCAAGGGCGTGAGCGAGACGGGCATTCTGCTCAAGCACGCCTTCCGCCTCGCGGTGTTGCCGGTGGTTTCCTACTCCGGCCCACTGCTGGCGGATCTGCTCACCGGCTCGTTCGTGGTGGAGAGTATTTTTCAGATTCCGGGCATCGGCGTGTTCATGGTCAACAGCGTGCTCAACCGTGACTACACGATGATGGTCGGCCTGGTCCTGCTTTACGCCGTGCTGCTGCTGCTGCTGAACCTGGCAGTGGACTTCGCATACGGCCTCCTGGACCGGCGGGTGCGCTATGAGTAATTCTGGCGTCGAACTAAGGGGATTGCTGGCTAGTGTACTGTCCCTGAATCGGCTCTACGGGATTTCAGCCGTCCCTTCGGGACTTGGTCCACTCGCGCGTCCTAACCCAGCCTTGAAAGGCTGGGCTATTCTCAATTGTCCCTCCGGGACATGGTCCGCATGTTACGTCGGTGAATGCGTGAGACGCCACCGTAGCGCGGAGGCGGCGAAAGTGAATCTTCTCCCTCTCCCCGCGAGGAACGAGCGGGGAGAGGGTTGGGGAGAGGGGAACGTTGAGCAAGAGTGCCCCTCCTCTCCCCGGCCCTCTCCTCCCGCGGCGGGAGGAGAGGGAGAACCCTTCGCTTTGTCCGCCTTGTTGGCTCTTAGACGCTGTTTTAGGAATCGCCCGGTCAGGGGACCGGGCCTACAACGGGGCGAGTATCGGCGTGTTTCCTGTAGGCCGCGTGCCCTCACGCGGCGCTTTCGTGAATTTTCAAAACACGCTCTTGGTTCAACGGCAATGGAAGGGCCATCTCAATTTGAAAACGATCTGGATTAAGCCGGCGTTGGGAAGCGATGGCGCGGGGGCGGGCGCGACGGGCGCCACGCCTCACCTTAGCCCAAATCAACAAGCCTGGCGGCGTTTCCGCAATAACCGGATGGCGCTGGCCTGCGGCTGGTTGTTGCTCGGCGTCATCGCCGTCGTGCTCCTCGCGCCGCTGGTCCTCTCCCTCAAACCCGACACGATCTCCGACGCGCAATTCCAGCCGCCGAGCTGGGGCCACTGGTTCGGGACGGACGTTCACGGACGCGATCTGCTGGCGCGCGTGCTTTATGGGGCGCGAATTTCGTTCCTCGTCGGCGTGGTCGGCGCGGCGGTGAGCCTGGTGATCGGCGTGCTGTGGGGCGCGGTGGCCGGCTACCTCGGCGGCCGATGGGACAGTCTGCTGATGCGGCTGGTCGATGTGCTCTATTCGCTGCCCTCGATTATCTTCGTGATCGTGCTCATTGCGACGTTGGAACCGATGTTGAAAGGCTGGCTCGCCAGCACTTTTTCGCCCGCCTGGGCGTCGTCCGCGCGGATGATCTTCTTGTTCGTGGGACTCGGGGCGGTATCGTGGCTGACGATGGCGCGGATCGTGCGCGGCCAAGTGCTCTCGTTGCGGACGCGGCCATTCATCGATGCCAGCCGCGGCCTGGGGGCCAGCCACGCGCGGCTGGTGCTGCGCCACCTGCTGCCGAACGTGGCGGGGGTGATCATTGTTTATCTGATGCTCACGGTGCCCTCGATCATTCTTTACGAATCGTTCCTGAGCTACCTCGGCCTGGGGATTCAACCGCCGCAAGCCAGCCTCGGCTCGCTCCTGGCCGAAGGGGCCGGCCAGATCAATCCGATCCGGATTTATTGGTGGATGCTCGTCTGCCCCGCCACGCTGCTGACGACCACGCTGCTGGCCCTGAACTTTTTCGGCGACGGCCTGAGGGATGCCTACGATCCGCGCGCTTAAACCGCGAACCACACGAAACACGCTAAACACTGAACGATCAACAGGAGCAAGCGAAGGAAACGGAGCGGGAAAAGAAGCTTCCTCTCTGTGGCCTCAGCTACGTCCGGTTGGTTCCGCTCGGGCGTTCGCACGGATTACTGAATCGACCCCGGTTCCCGAAGTTGAACAGGAGCCAACAGAGAAAACGGAGCGGGAGAGGAAGCTGCCTCTCTGTTGCCTCAGTTGCCTCCGGTTGGTTCCGCTCGGGCGTTCGCACGGATTCCCGGATCCACCCGGCTCCGGAAGTTGAACGGGAGCAAATGGAGCGAACAGAGACTCGGTTCTCCATCTCCGTGATCTCCGTTTGCTCCTGTTAAATGCGTTTCGTTGGCCCTGTCGGTTTAGGAAAGGAACGATTAACCGCGAATCACGCGAACCACGCTAAACGCTGAAGGATCAACAGGAACAAACGGAGCGAACAGAGATTCGGCCCTCCATCTCCGTTACCTCTGTGTGCTCCTGTTAAATGCGCCCGCGCAGCCTGAATCAGCCGGCAGGAGGCAGCTCCGGGGAGGGTTTTGCCGCAGGCGCGGATCGCTCAGTGCCTTGACAGGCGGAACGATGCGGTGCAATGCCGAGCGACCAATTCAGGAAAGTGTCGATGGTCAAGAGCGACGCGTTTTCGAGCTTCCTTTTTGGCTTGGTGGGAGCAAAACTTGAAACACATGCGCCGGTGCCGGAGGTGTTTGCTTGCGTTTGACTTTGCCGGGCATTTCGACTGAGATGCTGGATGATGAACCCCACTCCGCAACGCGGCAGTTGTCTGAGCAATCCCAAAAGCTGGAGGGCCTGGAGGCAGCGGCAAGAGCCACCGCTCGCGATTGCGAAAGTTAAGCGAAAGGGGAAGGGAAGAATTGTAGTTGCGATCTTGCTTTTCGCCGCGACAACCGGGCGCGCGCAGGTAAGTGAATCGGAGCGTTTCCTGCGCGAAAGGAGAATCGCCATCGCAACTAAGGCCAACGTTGACCGATGGAGGGTCATCGACGGCGTTTTGGTTGACTTAAAACCATTCTTTGATTACTCCGGGAAAGCTGGCCCGCCGCCTGGCTTCGATGGTTGGCAGTACCTCTACGGCGAGGTCGCTGGGATTACGGCAGGGGTGATGCTGTTTCAGCCCACGTTCCCTATGGCACAAGGCTGGGAGTATGCCATTATCAAGAATCATCCACTTCAAAAATCGGCGGTGATTGGTAATCGGCTTCGATTTTTCGCGAGACGGAATGGAACCTATCAGCGAGATGACGTCTTCGCGTCGCTCAAATTAAGTTCCCTGCCGTTATACGATTACGGATCGAAACCAGCCGGTGAACTTGAGAAAAAGGTGAGCGAAATCGAAAGTCGAGAAAAGACAGAGACTGACGCGCGCCTGGAGGGTCTCGGGCAGGCCGTTGACCTGCAGCGGGAGTCCAAGAGATCCGAGACGGAGCAGAAAGTAATCGCTTTCCAAATGGAGCGCGCCAGCAACGGTTCCGCCCAGGCGCAATTCGATTTAGGAATGCGGTACCTTCACGGAGAGGGTCTTGGATCAAATCTGGATTTTGCACGCCGCTGGCTCAACGCCGCCGCCACCAATGGCAATGCCAGCGCGTCGAACGCGCTCAAATTGCTGAAGGAGCCAAAATGAACCGGGTCGTCTGCCAGTCGATCCAATCCATGGCACTGCCATCACCAAAGGAGGCCAGCCGCGGTCAGGCCATCCAGCCAAAAGTCCTGGTCATGGGCCGCCAGCGCCGGGCCGCCCCTTCGACTTCTTTATGTTTCAGCGGGACGCCAGGCTCGAGGTCCCGAGAGGTCAAGGCTGGAGCAGAGTCGTACTAGGGGCAAGTGGCTACGCTAATGTTCAGCGGAAGTTCGCCTGAGCGCCCCAACCAAAATACATTTCATATGTTAGGCATCTTCTGCCGAGGAAAGTCAATCCACCTCGACCCGAGATTCCGGATTTTCCCGGCGGCCCGCGAGGCACGGGTGCGAGGCTAGATTTTTTCGCGCAACTCGCGCCCCTTGGCCGTTCCCCAGTTTAGATTCGGACCTTTGGCTGTCCATGCTCCGCGAGCTGACACTTTGGGCTTGCCCGATCAACAAACCGACTTCAAAGCGTTGAACGAACTACTGCAATGTCTATCACATCAGGCGGCCTTCTAGCGATCTCGGTGTTGGTGCGCTTTTAACGCTTTCCGTTGGCACAACTTGATGGGTAAATGCGTTACGCCATACTTCACCCTCAGAAAAGTGCATCGCGCGGCAACGTTTATCGGCGGGACAAGAAACGGCCGACACCTCTCTCACGATACCGTCTTTGACAATGCGAGCGCAAAGTTGCCCCAAGTATGGGCGTCCCTTGATGTGGTCACATTCTCCGTACTCGGCCCCACAAATGCTGCACTCTGACGCATGCACCACCCAGCCGGTGCTAAAGAATACCGGTTTGGGAAACAAGAGGCATTCGAGGGCGTGGAGGCGCCCGACGTAGCTTTGTAGATGCGCCGCCACTTTATGGGACTTCATCGCATTCGAAGCAGCTGATTCGGCATTGATCAGATGGTCCCAGGCTTCATCAACAATGTCGTCCTTTAAGCAGAGGTAAAAGCGAAACTCCTCCATCAGCGCTTCTGTCATACATTCAAAAGCAAAGAAAGCGTTCGCCGCGTCATCGTCTAGATTCTTGATCGCCGCTTCTTTATTCTCGCGACAATCTTTCAAAAGTGGTTCGAGCGCTGCGAGGCTTTGCATCTGGAGTTCTCTTGCACGGACAAAGATCCCGAAGCGTTCCACACTCTCGACTACCTCATTGAAATGGCCGCGGAAGTCAGCTATGCTATTTTTCATCTCGAAACACTTTCCCAGCAATCTCTGTGATTTCTTTCAGGCCCTCTGCATCTCCTTCGTAATGAATTTTCTTGCTCCCTTTCCCGTTTGCGTTTTGCACGATTACATCGAACTTTACCTTTTTCGCACCGGCCATTCCCTTGAAAAAATCTGTCGCGTAGCTCGATATTACGTTGAGAGCGATTGAAAGGAAGTGCGGATTGCCGGTGAGAATCAGATTGGTGACGAACAGAGCTGGCAAAATTAGAGCGGCGTCGTTTTCCTGGATCGTTGGTATTTTCTGCCCGGGCTTCTCGATCCTCGCTTCGGCTATCCTGTTCTGGCGAAAGAGGCTACGTATCGTCTGCACTGAACTCTCGTGGAGAAGATCGTGGGCCCCGTTTGCATCGAGGAAATTTCTCGGGAGTAGAGCGAGTCCCATCGGCTCATTCATGCCTAATCTTCTGGCTCTTTCTGGAACATCGCAATAATCAATTACACTAAAAGGCATAGCTCAGGATTGGAATACTCCTGAAACTCGGCTGTTGAGTCAAGAGATGAGCCCCCGAGAAACGCCGGGTTGATGGTTTGATTTGACGTCGTCCGAAGTCACACGGTCCGAAGCACCACCGTCGCACGGAGTCCGAGCCGGCCGCGCGCCGCGATAGCTACGGTTTGACCCATGCTCCCGGCGTCCAGGGCAATGGAGTTCATGGGCAGCTCATCCAATGGCAGCGCCCGCCACATGCCTTTCAATCGTCGGTGAATTGGTTTGACCTCTTGTCGTTTATTCATACGCTAGGGCTGGGGCCGGAGGAGGTTAAGCCGCTTCCGCAGAAAGGGTTAGGTCCCGCATATTGCACACTTTTTTGCTCCATCCTAAAGCGGTCAGTCGAAAACCAGTCCATTCTGCTGGACTGATCTCTTTTCGCCCCTAACCAGGCCAACCAAATGCGATAATCCCGGACGAAGTCAACCCCTGGCGCGGTTACGAACGAATTCGGGCTGGTTTTCGGCGGGCGCGCGTCTGGTACGCCAGCGCGGCTTCCTGCAGCGCCGTTTCGACTGCCGGGTAAATCTGGGGCGTGCTGGAAGGAAGAATGCACCGGGCGCTGCGCGTGGCCTCGCTTTCGTCAAGGCCTGCAAGGTGAGAGTCGAGTATTCCGGCCCGATTTATCGCATCACGAACCCCGGCTCGCCGGGGCCGGCGCGGGGTGTTCTCGCCGGAGTTCGTCGGGCGAGCTTTACGTGCAGCGACGTTTTTGAGATAAAGAGCTCATGCCGAAGCCGCTCACGGTTCAACTGCTCCAAAAGGAAGCCTCCGGCTTTGCGAGAGCGCAATCGAAGCACGCAGAGCCAAGCCTTTTCGGCGTCACCGATGGCAAGGCCGTCGGCACTTACCTGGAACACAAGTTCCAGACGCATCTCCAGAGCCGCTACACTTACGGTCGCGGCAGCTCCGCCAAGGGGATAGATTTCCCGGAGCTGGGCGTGGACATCAAAGTGACGAGCATTCGTCAGGCGCAGTCGTCTTGTCCTTTTAAGAGCGCCCGTCAAAAAATCTACGGTCTCGGCTACTCGCTGCTCGTGTTCGTTTACGACAAGCGGGACGACGGGAAGACGCGCACCGGGCGGCTCGACATTCAGCACACCATCTTCGTCCAGAAGGAGCGGACGGCGGACTACCAGACGACATCGGGGCTCCTTCGCCTGATCGAGAACAAGGCCAACCGCGACGACATCCTCGCCTTCTTCCAAGAGCGGATGCTGCCAGTGGATGAGGTGGAAGCGGAGTCGCTCGCGGACGAGGTGCTGCGCAGTGCGCCTGAGGTCGGTTATCTTACTGTTTCAAACGCCCTCCAGTGGCGGCTGCAATACGGTCGCGTCATCGAACAAGCTGGCAAAGTGGGCGGCATCCTCCGGCTTGTATGAAGACCGACGCCAGGATCGAGTTCGGTGATTTTCAAACGCCGCTTGCGCTGGCGCGGGAAGTTTCTTCGCTTCTGCTTCAGCAAGGAGCCATGCCGCACACGGTGTTAGAGCCGACTTGTGGCGCTGGCGCGTTCCTCGTCGCCGCAGGCGAGGCGTTTCCGAAAGCGCGTCTGGTTGGCCGGGATATCAATCCTGATTACGTGGCACAGGCTATGTCAGCCTTGGTTCAGTCGGGTGTGGCGAAGCGCGCATCGGTCGGCCAGCAAGATTTTTTTGCCCACGATTGGGAGGCGGAGCTGGCGGGCATTCGCGGCTCGCTGCTCGTGATGGGAAACCTACCGTGGGTGACGAACGCGACCGTCTCTGGTATGGGCGGGTCGAACCTGCCGGCGAAAGAGAATTTCCAGGGCTTCCGCGGCATTGAGGCGCGCACCGGCAAGTCAAACTTCGATATCTCGGAGTGGATGCTCATCCGGTTGGTCAGGGCACTGCGCGGGCGCGAGGCGACCATCGCAATACTCTGCAAGACGGCTACGGCTCGAAAGCTTCTGCGCTTTGCCTGGCGAAACGACGGCAGGATTGCCAGCGCCTCGCTCCACCGCATCGACGCGAAGAAGCACTTCGGCGCGTCCGTGGACGCCTGCTTGCTGCTCGCCCGCACTGGTGAAGTCGGGCCGGTAGAGGCCGATGTTTTCGACGGCCTCACAGCAAAACGGCGCTCAACGACGATCGGCCTCGCTGGTCAGGATTTGGTTTCTGACATCCGCACTTATCGGCGGCTGAAGCATCTTGAGGGACTTTGCCCGTATCAGTGGCGTTCTGGCGTAAAGCACGACTGCGCTTCGGTAATGGAACTGCGGCCAGGCCGCGGGAAGGTACTCCGCAACAAGCTGGGCGAAGACGTCCGCATCGAGGCCGACTATCTGTTCCCGCTGCTGAAATGCTCGGACCTTGCGAACGCACGGATTGAACCAGAACGATATGTCTTGGTCACACAGCGCCGAGTCGGCGAAGACACCAGCCCTATCTCGAAGAACGCTCCGCGCACCTGGCGCTACCTCGACTCCCACCGTAAGCTGTTCGACGCTCGCAAGAGCTCCATTTACAGCAGCGGAGTTCCGTTCGCGCTCTTTGGTATCGGTGATTATTCCTTCGCGCCGTGGAAGGTTGCGGTGTCCGGCCTGCACCGAACACCACGTTTCGCCTGGGTCGGACCTGCGGACGGGAAACCCGTTATGTTCGACGATACCTGTTACTTCCTCCCGTTTGAGGCGGAGAGCGAGGCACGTGTCGTAGCTGAGATTCTCAACTCGCAGATTTGCCAGCAGTTCCTGGCATCCCTGACTTTCACGGACTCGAAGCGCCCCTTCACGGTGGAGTTGCTACAGCGGCTGAACATTCGCGCCATCGCGGAGGCGGCTGGTTTCGCCGACGATTGGAAGGCTTCACGGAATCGGGGCGTGCGTTATTCAGAACAGCCAGTTTCCATGCAAGCTGAGTTTGTGATGGAGCGCCCGACGAGGAAGGCATAACTGCTTCCCCGCGTGATGAATTTCCAAGCATTGATCAATGGTGAAGGGAATCGGTTCCTGATATTGATAACTGGAGCGGCGGCGGTCACTCTCCCGTCTTGGCCCGCATGGTGAGAGCCGATTAGCCCAGTGCGATCAACGCCATCATGAATTGCGGGGAGCGCCGCGCAGGCCATCTTCAAGGAGGATGCGGATCGAGCCCACGCTCCGCTTAATTTCAGATTGCAGAAGCCCAAAGGCGGATGCGGACAGCCGAAACTTCTAAACTCAGAAATGACGATTCCGCTGGCCGGATCCCTTTTCGCCCCGAGCCAGGCCGACCGAATGCGGTCATGCCGGACGAAGTCAACCCCTGGCGGGGTTACGAGCGAATTCGGGCTGGTTTTCGGCGGGGGCGGCAAGGAAAGCAGAAGGCAGAATGCAGAAGGTTTGCTGGCCGGAGGCGTGAGGCGGTTAACCGCTAATCTTCGCTAATAAACGCTAATGCCTCAGTCGCCGCAGTTCCGGAGGGCGTGAGGGGCAGATTAGCGGTAATTAGCGGTAAAATGAGCCCCCTCGGTCGCCGCAGTTCCTAGGGGCGGGAGGCGGAAATAAAGCTTGATCACAAGGGGGAAAAGGGGACAGCCTCAGTCGCCGCAGTCCCGGGGGGGCGTGAGGCGGCTGCCGGTTCTATCCACGCTCCCCACTCGGTTTCCGCCTCACTGGCCGCAGCTCCGGGGGCGGGAGGGGGAAAAGGCAGAAGGAAGAATGCAGAATGCAGAAGGGGGAACAGCCCAATTGCAGACTACGGAATGCCCGTCATCCGTAGCTGTGCGGAGGGTGGGAGAGGGGGGCAGGAAACGAAAGGGATGCGGTTGGCGAGACGCCAACGGGTGCGTCCGGGATGGTCGCGCTCCCACAACAGTTTGGGTTGCAACCGGTTAGGAAACGATTAAGAAATGGTTTGACGCTCCCAAAGCTTTGTGGTACATGTCCTACCGTGATGCGAACCATCCAAATGCAGAACACTCGATTGCGGAATGCGGAATGGGCAACTTATTCCGCCCTCACCCCCAGGAGAGGGTGTTGCGCGCGGCCACCGGCGGCGAGCAGGAAGGAAGAAGGAAGAATGCAGAATGAAGGCGCTGTGCGCGGCCAACCGAAGACTGGTGAGCTCGAACCGCCCTCATCCCGGCCCTCTCCCCCAGGAGAGGGAGAAGCCGGCGGAATGCGGAGAGCCGAGCCAATCAGGCGAAACAGTGGTTCAACCGGAGGCAACCGAGGCGAACCAAGGCCGATCAACCTCTTCGACCCAAATGGGACCTAATCCAGCCTAATCCAGGCTAATACAGGCTAATACAGGCTAATACAGCCTTAATTTTTTTGAAAAGGCCAGTCAAGATGACATGGGACGTTCAAAAGGAGCCAAGGGAGACAACCGAGGCGGACGAGGGGAATCAGGTCCGTCGATACAGGTCAATCAAGATGATCCGAGCAAATCCGACCAAATCCGATCAAATCAAACCAAATCCGACCAAAAAAACGGTCCAGCCCGGATCCAGGCGCAGGCCCTTGGATCAAAACTGGCGCGGACGAAACTCGATTTGGGTCGAGCTCGTTGGATGCAGACAAATGCCGAACGGATGAATGAGAACGCCAAAGACTTGAGCGATCGTAACACTTGTTTCATTTGTGACACTGCTGAACGCGGATTGGGATTAGAGGAAGAGCCTCTCTTATTCTCGCTTAATGGGAGAAAAAATGTCGAGCGGAGATGTTGAGCCTTTCCGCGGGACACCGAATGGAGGCGACCGGGAAGCCCGAAGGCTTTCAGGCCGCTCCCCAAATCAAGAGCGGTGTTGCGCGTGTGGAAGCATCCACGCTCGATCGGCGCACGACACCAAACCGCCACAAAATGAGAGGCGCACCGACGAAATTATCCAGGCGATTCCGGGATTTCTCGTTGACGCTTCAAGCTTCGCCGGTTACATCCAGCGCCTGACTTCGGGAACTGCAATTCGATAATTTGAACTATGGCTGTCAAAGTCGCAATTAACGGGTTCGGTCGCATCGGTCGGCTGGTCTTCCGCGCCATCGCCGAGCAAGGGTTGCTGGGCAAGGAGCTGGAAGTGGTGGCCGTCGGCGATATCGTCCCCGCCGACAATCTGGCTTATCTGCTCAAATATGATTCGACGCAGGGGCGTTTTGGCGGGCGGGTCGCATCGAAGAAATCGGCGCCGGACAAGCCCGAAGACGATCTGCTGGTCGTGAACGGCAGCGAAATCCAGGTCGTCAGCGCGAAGGACCCGGCCGGTCTGCCTTGGAAACAGCTCGGGGTGCAATTGGTCGTCGAATCGACCGGATTATTTATTGAGGCCGAGAAGGCCAAGGGGCATCTGGCGGCGGGAGCGAAAAAAGTTATCATCTCCGCGCCGGCCAAGAACGAGGACATCACCGTGGTGATGGGGGTGAACCACGAGAAGTACGACCCGGCCCGGCACCAGATCGTTTCCAACGCTTCCTGCACGACGAACTGCCTGGCCCCGCTGGTGCACGTGCTGCTCAAGGAGGGCTTCGGCATCGAGGAGGGGTTGATGACGACGATCCATGCTTATACCGCCACGCAAAAAACGGTGGACGGTCCGAGCCGGAAAGATTGGAAGGGCGGGCGGAGCGCGGCGATCAACATCATCCCGTCCACCACCGGCGCGGCCAGGGCGGTGGGATTGGTTTGCCCCGAAGTCAAAGGCAAGCTGACGGGCATGTCGTTTCGCGTGCCGACGCCGACGGTGTCGTGCGTCGATTTGACGGTGAGAACGACCCGGGACACCAGCTATGCGGAAATCTCCGCCGCCATGAAGAAAGCGAGTGAGACTTATCTCCGGGGCATTCTCGAATACACCGAAGACGAGGTAGTGAGCAGCGATTTTATTCACGAACGGGCCTCGTCGATTTATGACAAAGGCTCGGGCATCGAGTTGAACAAGCGGTTTTTCAAACTGGTCAGTTGGTACGACAACGAATGGGGCTATAGCAACCGGGTGGCGGACCTGTTGAAGTACATGATTCAGAAAGGGCTTTAGCTCTAACTTGACAACACGTGATGCGCATCATCCGCGGCACTGCGGCGGGAAGAATTCTCAAGGTTCCCAAAGGCTACGCGGTGCGCCCGACGCCGGACCTGGTGCGCCAGGCGATCTTCAACAGCCTCGGCGAACGGATTCTGGGAGCGCGCGTGCTGGAACTCTTCGGCGGCACGGGGGCGTTGAGCCTCGAATGTTTGAGTCGCGGCGCGGCGAGCGTCTGCTGCGTGGAACGAGACCGCGGCCACGCCCGGGTGATCGCGCAGAATCTGGAGATCACGCGCGCGCCGCGGGAGCTGTTTGACTTGCGCGTGCAGGATGCCTTCAGCGCCCTGCCGCATCTGGCCGCGACCGGGAGCCAGTTTGATCTGGTCTTCGCCGACCCGCCCTATGGCGAGAAGAATATCGGCCGCCGCTCCACCTCCTTCGCGCAGCAATTGCTCGATGATGCCAGCCTGCCGGCCGTCCTTGCGCCCGGCGGCCGGTTGATTCTCGGCCACACCAAGCGCGATACGTTGGAGCTGCCCGCGCCCTGGCGGGAAGAGAAACGACTCAAGCACGGCGATTCCGTGATGCGAGTTCTGACGAAGCAGTGACCGCGGGCCGAATCCACACGGAATTTTGAACCGCCCCTTGTGTGCAACCACGGTCTGGCTAAACTTCCCGCCATGAACTCTCCGACACACTTGCTTGGGCCTTTGCTGGCCATGTGGATCCTGGCCTCCGCCGCGCCGGCGCAAAAACCGGCTGATCCGCCGGCGCCCGATCCGGCCCGTTCCCAGCGCCTGCAGGAACTGGTGGACGCGGCGGTGCGCGCGACGCTCGAACAATTCGCCGCCCAGAACCTCCACACCAATCAACTGGCCGTCACGCTGATCGACCTGGGCAATCCGGGCCAACCGACACAGGCCAGTTATCGTGGTGAGGCGCCGATTTATCCGGCCAGCGTCGTCAAGCTCTTTTATCTCGCGGCCGCGCACCGGTGGCTGGAGGACGGAAAAATCAAGGAGACCGAGGAACTGCGCCGGGCCATCCGCGACATGATCGTCGAATCCTATAACGAAGCCACCCATTACGTGGTCGATCTGCTCACCGGCACCACGAGCGGGCCGGAGCTGCCGGCCGACGAAATGGACGCCTGGCGCGACAAGCGCAACGCCATCAATCGTTACTTTGCCTCGCTGGGCTACACCAATATCAACGCCAACCAAAAACCGTGGTGCGAAGGGCCGTATGGGCGCGAGCGGCTCTTCGTCGGAAAACAGTACGAGAATCGGAACCAGTTGACGACCGACGCCACCGCCCGGCTGTTGATGGAAATTGTCGAAGGCCGGGCGGTCTCTGCCGCCCGCAGCGCGCGAATGAAGCAACTGCTCGAACGCGACCCGTTTCGGAAAACCGAGGAACCCGATCGAGGTAATGACTACACCGGCTTGGCCCTGCGGGCCGGGGCCAAACTGTGGTCCAAGGCCGGTTGGACCGACACGGTGCGCCACGACGCCGCGTACGTCGAATTGCCGAACGGGGCGCGGTTTGTGCTGGTGACTTTCACCACCGGCCACAGCAAAGAGCGCGACATCATTCCGAGCGTGGCCCGGAAAATCATCGAGGGCCTGAGTGGCAAAAGTGGCAAATGATGACCGAGTTCCAGACCGCCGGCTACCGTTGGATCAGCGCCCAACCGGGTCGGCCGGTCCTTTGGGTGAGGATTTGTCTTGTTTTCGCCCGCGGGAGGTTCTCTGATTGCCCGCGTCCGTAAGCGAAAAGCGAAGCGAGCCGGGAACCGTCAGCAGGCGCCTTTCAGCGGTGGCGGTTTGAAATCTGAATCCAGGAACGACGCGCAACGCCCCGCCCAACGGTCCGATCACAGAACACAGAAGTTATGGCTACTAAATTATTCGTCGGCAACATCAACCACGACGCCACCGAAAACGATTTGCAAGATCACTTCGCCGTCGCCGGCACGGTCGTGTCGGTCGCCATCATTCAGGACCGGTCCACGGGCCGTTCGCGCGGCTTCGGCTTTGTCGAAATGAGCAGCCAGGAGGAGGCCAACAAAGCCATCGCCACCCTGCACAACAAGGAATTCCAAGGCCGCCAGTTGACGGTGAATGAAGCGCGCGCCCGCGACGATCGTCCGCCGGGTGGTTCGGGCGGCAGCCGCGGGGGCGGTCAGCGCGGGGGCGGCCGGGGGGACTATCGCGGACGGCGCTAACCGCCGGCGGAGCCAGCGCCAGAACCGGGCTGCGAATTCGAGGCCTGACTCGTTGCGCGGGCGGGCGGGCGGACCTCGCGCCCTTCAAACAAATTTTCCCGGATTGAGAATCCCGCGCGGATCGAGCGCTCGTTTCACTTGCCGGTGCAACCGCCGGACCTCCTCGGCGGCGGCCAGCGGCCACCACCTTTTTTTCGCCAGGCCAATGCCGTGCTCGCCGGTGATGACCCCCTCCCACGCCAGCACTTGCTGGAACAGGTCGTCCAGCGCGGCCTCGCAGCGCGCGGAAGCTCCCGCCGCCTGCAAATTCACCATCACGTTCACGTGGATGTTCCCATCGCCGGCGTGACCGAAGCAGGCCACGGGCAAGCCGTGTTTCTTTTCGAGCCGTTCGGCGAACCGGAAAAGGTCTTCGAGCCGCCCGCGCGGCACGACGATGTCTTCGTTGAGCTTCGTGAGGCCCGTGTCACGCAGGGCGTAGGAGAACTCGCGGCGGAGCTGCCAGATTTTTTCGCACTCCTGCGCGCCCTGGGCCGGCTCGACAAAAACCGGACGCAACGGGCGCAGGATTTTCTCCACCATCCTCAATTCGCCGCGCACCGATTTTTCCTGGCCATCGAGTTCGATGATCAAGTGGGCGCGGCAGCCGGCGAGCCGCTGGCTGCCGGTCCGTTTGCGCGCGGCGGCAAGGGTGTAGGCGTCGGCCACTTCCACGGCGCACGGCAGGAAACCGGCGTCGAAAATGGCGTGGATGGCTTGCGTGGCGGCGTGGAGCGAAGCAAACCCAACCGACAAAGCGGCGCGGTGCGGCGGCAGGGGGAGAAGCTTCAGCGTGGCCTCGGTGACGATCCCCAGCAGCCCCTCCGAACCGACGAACAACCGGTGCAAGTCGAAACCGGTTTTGTTTTTGTGGGTGCGGCTGCCCAGGCGGACGAGCGATCCATCGGCCAGCGCGACTTCCAGCCCAAGCACGTAATCGCGGGTGACGCCGTACTTCAAACAACGCGGCCCGCCGGCGTTGGTGGCGATGTTGCCGCCGAGGCTGCAGTCGGCGCGGCTCGCCGGGTCGGGCGGATAAAACCGCCCGCGCCGCTCCACCGCCTCCTGCAACGTCTGGGTGAGGACACCCGGTTGGACCACCGCGACAAAGTCCTGGGCATTGATTTCCCGGATGCGGTTCATCCGCGCCAGGCCGAGCACAATGCCGCCGCGCACCGGCACGCAGCCCCCGACGTAACCGTAGCCTGCGCCGCGAGCTGTCACCGGAATTCCGTGTTCGTGGGCGAAGCGCAAAAGCGCGGCGACGGAGCTTGCCCTACGGGGCAGGGCGACGGCCTCGGGGCGATGCGAGGCCAGCCAATGATCGCCGGCGAACTGTTGGCAGAAGGCAGGCTCCAGGCGCAACTCGCCGGCAGGGAGCAGTTTTTTGAGGCGCGCCAGCGATTGGAAGCGGCTCATGCCGGCGACTCGTCCTTGGCTTCGATCTTGAGCATCAAGCCGCGGCAGCCACTTTCAGGTCGGCGAAAATAATAATGCCGGCGCCGGTTTGCAACAGGCTCTGCACCTCGACCTGCACCTGCTGGCCGATGAGGGGTTGGGCCTGGTTGACCACCACCATCGTGCCATCGGGCATATAGCCGACCGCCTGTCCCTTGTCCTTGCCCTCACGCACCAGGCGCAGCGCCAGGACTTCGCCGGGCAGGATAACCGGCTTCAACGCCGCGGCCAGTTTGTTCAGGTTGACGTGCGGAACCGATTGCAGCTCGGCGACCTCTCCGAGATTATAGTCGTTGGTGTAAAGCTTGGCGCCCAGGCTCCGGGTGAGGCGCAGGAGCTTCGCGTCCACTTCCTTCTCTTCGGGAAAATCCGCCTCGTGAATCTTCACTTCATGCCGCGGATTTTGCTGGATGCGATTGAGCATCTCCAGGCCGCGGCGGCCCCGGGCGCGGCGGACCGGGTCCTCGGCGTCGGCGATGAACTGGAGTTCCTTCAAGATAAACTTGGGGACGACGATGATGCCCTCGACAAATTTTTTCTCCAGCAGATCGGCGATCCGGCCGTCGATGATCACACTGGTATCGAGCACCAGGAGGTTCTCCGGGATGTTCTGGGCCTTGAACCGGACGTACGGAATGATGAGCGAAAAGTCGTCCTTGTTGCTCCGCATGGCCAGGATCATGCCGATATAGCCGAAAGAAAGGAAAAGGCCGAGCCGGATCATCCAAAGCGTTTCCTTGCTGACCCAAATGAACAGCTCGGTGCGATCGATGAGCCAGGCGACGATTGTGCCGAGGATCAACCCGAAGGTGGCCGCCGAAAAGGCGCGCAGGGAAATTCCTTTGAGCAGATGGTCCACGACAATGAGCGTCACGCCCAGACCAAAGCCGATGAGCAGCCCGAAGAGACTGCCGGAGATGACTTCCGGCCGGTACTGGCTACAGGCGTAGCCTGCCACCGTGGTGAGCAGCAGGAAAAGAACGCGGATGAACCAAAAGGACATAATTACTTGAACGGATTTTTGCCCGGATAAAACGGCATCACGATCGTGTTGGTTGTTTTGGGCGGTTTGGGCTTATAGAGCAAGCCATATTTATTGAGGTTGCTGGTGAGGGTGGCGAGGTTGGCGCTGACTTGCGCGAAATTCTCGGCCACTTCCGAAATGTTCCGCTTGAGCCGCTCGTCTTTGAGCAGCGCGCCAGCCAGGCCTTTGCCGCCTTCGACCTCCGCCACCAGCCGATCCAAAGCGCGGGTGGTGTTATCGAGGTTCTTGATCGCCTTGGTCAGCTCGATTTTGTTGGTGATTACCGTATCCTTTATCTCGCCGGCCAGTTGGTTCAAATCCTCGGAGAAGCTGACCAGGTTGCTCAAGGTGGTGAAAATGGGCGGACCGTTGGTGTCCACCAGCCGGTTGACGTCCTCCACGATCCCGAGGGTGCGGGCCGAGACGAGCTGGAAATTATCCAGCGTGAGACTGACGTTCGAAAGGGAGTTTTCACTCAGCACGGTGCGGTCCAGCCGATCCGCGGCGGTTTGCAGCGTCTTGACCGTCTGGTCCACGCGCTGGATCAGCCCGGTGGCGGCGCGGACGATTTCCTGGATATTCAGCGGGTCTTCGCAGCGGACCTCCGCGCCGGGTTCCAGCTCGGGTTTCGCGTTGGCCTGCGGATAGATCGCCACGTACTGGTCGCCCAGGAAGCCGAGCTGTTCGATGGAAAAGCGGGCGTCACCATAAACCCGGTAACGCTTGTAGATTCGCAACCCGATCACCACCCCTTTGCCATCCGGCGCCACGTCCGCAAAGGCCACGCGCCCCACGCTCACCCCCGACATCAAGACCGTTCCCTGCCGTTTCAACCCGCCGACGGTATTGGCCCGGAGCCGCAACTCATAGGTCGGGATCAAGACGTTCAAGCCTTTGCTGAAGGTCAGCAGCAGCAAGGCCAGCAGAATGAGGCCGCCGGTCACAAACAGGCCAACCTTCACCGCGAAGCGCGATTCGTTCATATCACATTATGTTTCACCTGGACCGCCAGGCAAGCGCCCTCCGGCGAGCGGATGTTTCGCAGCCTGGCAGCGCCGCGCCGCCGCACCGCCATTGGTTGGGCTTAACTGGCATGTTCTTTCACCTCTGCCACGCCGGTGACAAATTGGTGGACGATCGGGTCCGTCGATTGGAAAATCTCCTCCGGTTTGCCCTCGGCGTAGATGCGGCCCTCGTGGAGCAGCAGCAGGCGCTGGCCGATCCGCGCGGCGCTGCGCATGTCGTGCGTGACCGCCACCGAAGTGACTTTCAACCGCTCGTGGCAGACTCGGATGATCAAGCGGTCGATCCGATCGGCCGCGATCGGGTCCAACCCCGTCGTCGGCTCGTCGTACAGGACGATTTGCGGCCGGTAAACGATCGCCCGGGCCAGCCCCACCCGTTTGCGCATGCCGCCGGACAGCTCGGCCGGCTTTTTATTTTCGATCCCGGGCAGTTCCACCATGTCGAGCGCCTCGCCGACTTTCCGGCTCATTTCCGCTTCCGACCACCGCCGCTCCTGGCGCAGCGGGAACGCGACATTTTCCTCCACCGTCAGCGAATCGAACAGCGCCGCGCCCTGGAAGAGCATCCCGAATTTCTTGCGGACCTGAAGAAGCTGGCGCTCGTTCATCCCGCACAAGTTCTCCCCATCGATCAGGACTTGACCCCGGTCCGGCGGCACCAGCCCGATGAGGCTCTTGAGCAGAACGCTCTTGCCGCCGCCGCTGCGGCCAATGATCACGACCGATTCGCCGGTTTCAATCGTCAAGCTCACCCCGTCGAGCACCCGCTGCGCGCCGAAGCTCTTGTGCAGGTCGCGGACCTCGATCATGACGCGAGCACCCGGTTCAAAAACAGCGTGAGGAAGAAATTGCTGATCAGGATCGTGATCGCCGAATAGACGACGGCCTCGGTAGTGGCGCGCCCCACGCCTTCGGCGCCTTCGCCGCACGTCATGCCCTTGTAACAGCTTATCAGCGCGATGAGTCCGCCATAAACGAAGGCCTTGATAATGCCGGTCAACGCGTTGTCGAGGGTGGTGTACTTCACCATGTTGTCCCAGGCGTACGACGGATATATGTCCAGGTAGGTCGCCCCGACGACGTAACCGGCGAGGATGCCGACCGAAATGGACTCCGCCGTCAGCAACGGCATCGCGATAATCGTCGCCAGCAGCCGCGGAACCACCAGGTAATCGACCGGGTGCGTCGCCAGCGTGCGCAACGCGTCAATCTGCTCGGTGACGCGCATCGTGCCCAACTCCGCCGCCAGCGCCGCGCCCACGCGCCCGGCGACCATCAACCCGGTCAGCACCGGGCCCAGCTCGCTGCACATCGACACGCTCACCACCGCCAGCGTCGCGTTGTCCATCTGCACCTTGTGGAATTGGAAATAGGTCTGCGCGGCCATCACCATGCCGGTGAACGCGCCGGTGATCAGCACGACCGACTGGGACTTCACGCCGATGAAATAAAGCTGGTACAGCAATTCGCGCCCGCTGATGCGCTGGCGCAACAGGGAGGCGGCCACTTCCTTGCCCAGCAGCGCTATCTGGCCGAGGCCTTCGAGCCAGTCCCCCACCCAGGTAAAGTGGAACCCATTCATAATGCGCGTTCTTTCTAACAACGCCGCCGAGCACTGGCCAGCCCCGCCTTCAAAAATCGCGGATCGAAGGCCAAGACAACCTCGCCACCGATTCGCGGGAGCAGGGCCGGGGCTTTCGCGGCGGCGCGATTAAATCATTTGACCGCGATCCGCCGCGACGTATCGTTGCTGGATGGATCATTCGCCCGGATTCCTCAAACTCGTTAATGAAGCGCGGCCGAAGGTGAAGGAAATCACCCTCGACGAAGCCCGCGCGCGCCTCGCGCAAAATCCCAAAGCCGTCCTGCTCGACGTGCGCGAAGATTCCGAATGGCGAAAGGGTCGCGCCGCCCAGGCGGTGCACCTCGGCAAAGGCGTTCTCGAACGCGACCTTGAAACGATGTTCCCCGACCCGCGCACCGAAATCATCATGTATTGCGGGGGCGGTTATCGCTCCGTGCTCACCGCCGAGGCCGCCCGGCGCATGGGCTATGAGAACGTCGCCTCGCTCATCGGCGGCTACAAGGCCCTCGTGCAAGCCAATTGGCCGATGGCGAAATCGGCCGCAGACCCCGGAGCAAAGTCCAAGGGATGAGGCGCCAGTTCCGACTGGCAGGCCGCGCCGGGCGCCAAGTGGCCTCCGCCAGACCAGTCGAGGTTCGACCTCGCGGCGCCCGATGAAGAGTGGAATCGCCCCTTAGAGCGTGTTTAGAAATCGCCCGGTCAGGGGACCGGGCCTGCAGGGCTTCAGGATTTTGGCCATTTCCCGTCGGCCGCGTGCTCTCACGCCGCGTCCGCCGAAAATTTTGAAACACGCTCTTGGACATGGATAAAAGCTCGCCGCCGCCGCCCGCCCCGAAAAACTTTCGCCGCGCCTTCGCGTTGAATTTCTTTCTGCCCGGCGCCGGACAGATTTACCTGGGACAGCGAATGATGGGCGCGCTGCTGGCCGGGGTCTTTCTGGTTTGCTTGTGCGCCTCGTTGGCGATCTTTGTGATCGGCTATGCCAACTATCTCAACGTGACGTTGAGCGGGAACATTCTGGAAGGCAACCGGCTGGAACAGCTCGGCGATGTGTTTCATCCGCGCTGGCTCCTCGGGTTAATGAGCGCGGGTATCGCTTGCTACCTGGTGGGCATGGCCTGCCTGGCCATCACGCGGCACCGGGCCGACAAAAGCTCGCCGGGAAAAATCTAGCCTGTTCTCCCCAAGAAATTTGTCGTGCGCTGATGGCCGAACACGCATTTTGCCAGATGGCCCGGTGACGCCGCGCTTGCGCCAAGGGGCGGGATCGCTACACTCCGGCGCATGTCCTGGAAAGTCCTGATCACCGCGCGGACCTTCGACGAGGTCGGAGCTTCCGCCAAGAAGTTGTTGCGCGGCGCCGGATGCGATCTCGTCGTTCCGCCCTGCTTCGGCCCGCTGAGCGAGGAGGTTCTGCTGCCGTTGCTCGAAGGCAAGGACGCCGTGTTTGCCAGCGCGGACAAATTTACCGAAAAGGTCTTGCACTCTCCCGCGGCGGCCGATTTGAAAATAATCTCCCGTTGGGGCGTTGGTTACGATGCCATTGACGTTGCCGCCGCCACGCGGCAAGGGATCGTCATCGCCTACACGCCCGGCCTGCTTAATGAAACGGTGGCCGACTTCGCTTTCGCGCTCCTCTTGGCCCTCGCGCGCCGCATCCACCTCTGCCACCTCTCGGCCGGCAACGGGCAGTGGCAGCCGGTCTGGGGCAACGACGTGTTCGGCAAGACGCTCGGCCTCCTGGGCTGCGGTCGCATCGGCCAGGCAGTGGCCAGGCGCGCGTCGGGATTCAATTTGCGCCTGCTTGGCTGCGACCTCGCGCCGCAGCCGGAAGCCGCCAAGCTCGGCGTCAAATTCGTCTCCCTCGATGAGCTGCTGGCGGAAAGCGATTTCCTGTCGCTCCACGCCGCGCTCACGCCGCAGAACCGCGGTCTCCTTGGCGAAGCGCAATTGCGCCGAATGAAACCGACGGCGTACCTGATCAACACGGCCCGCGGCGCGCTGGTCGATGAAGCGGCGCTGGCACGGGCGCTCCGTGAAAATTGGATTGCGGGCGCGGCGCTCGATGCGTTCGTGGTGGAACCGTTGCCGGCGGACCATCCGTTGCGCAGCGCCCCGAATGTCCTGTTGACGCCGCACTTGGCTTCGTTCGCGCGCGAGACCGGCGAGCGCGTCAGTCTTGCCGCCGCGCAGGCCATTGTGGATTTGCTCAACGGCCGCCAGCCACAGTTTGTGGTGAACCCGGAGGTCTGCCAATCGCCGGCGTTGCGGGTGAACTTGAAGGAGCGGCAGCCGGCCTGTGCCCACTAAAACTCCATCGTTGTAATCAATGGCGTCACGCAGCCTTATTGCCAGTCTTTCGTTTGATCGCAACCGGCTGGCAGCCAGTTTCCCTGCTTTATGAAAACCAATCATGTCCGGGCAAAGCTCAAACGGGGCGAACCGAGCGTCGGCACCTGGCTCACGCTGCCCGACACCATGGCGGCGCGGCTCATGGCCCAAGTCGGCTTCGACTGGCTCACCGTCGAACTCGAACATTCCCCCACCAATTTCGAGACCGCCGCGAACAGCTTCGCGGTCATCGCCGCCACCGGGCCAGTCCCCCTGGCGCGCGTGCCCTTCAACACGGTGGAGAACATCAAGCGCGTGCTCGATACCGGCGCTTACGGCATCGTTGTGCCGATGGTCAATTCGCGCGCCGAGGCCGAGGCCGCCGTGGCGGCGGCGCGTTACCAGCCGCTGGGGACGCGCTCGATCGGCGGTCAAATCCATGCCGCGAACTTCGACACGGACCCGGCGACTTATTACGCCCGGGCCAACGAGGAAATCCTGGTCGTGCTCATGGCCGAGCACATCAAGGCCATCGAGGCGGCGGACGACATCCTGCGCCTTCCCGGAATCGATGTCATTTTCATCGGCCCCAATGACCTCCACAATTCGATGGGCAAGCCGCCCGCCTTCGAGAGCGAGCACAAGGAGTATGTGGATGCGGTGAAGCACATTCTGAAAACCGCCCGCAAATACGGCGTGGCGCCCGGCATCCACGTGGTGGACGCCGCCGCGGCGCGCCGCCGGCTGGCCGAAGGCTTCCAATTCATCGCCGTCGCCAGCGAAGCCGGCATGATGCTCGCCAAGGCGGCCGAGACGGCGCAGGCGCTCGGTTTGACCCCCGGCAAAGGCGTGGCCAAGTATTGAAGCGCAATGAACATCGTCGTCCTGGACGGTTTCACGTTGAATCCGGGGGATTTGAGTTGGAAGGACCTGGAATCCTTGGGGAAGTGCGAGATCCATGACCGCACGCCGCCGGAGAAGGTCGTCGCCCGCGCTAACGCGGCCGAGATCGTCTTAACCAACAAAACCATCCTGACGCGCGAGCAGATCGGCCGACTTGGGAAAGTCAAATACATCGGCGTGTTTGCCACCGGCTACGACATTGTGGACGTGGCCGCCGCCCGGGACCGGGGCATCCCCGTCACGAACGTGCCCGCCTACGGCACGCACTCGGTGGCGCAAATGACCTTCGCGCTCCTCCTCGAGCTGACGCAGCACGTCGGGCATCACGCCCAATCAGTGCGTGACGGCCGGTGGGCGCGGTGCCTGGATTTCACCTACTGGGACTATCCGTTGATCGAGTTGGATGGCCTGACCTTCGGCATCGTCGGGTTCGGCCGCATCGGCCAAGCGGTCGCGGCCCTCGCCCTGGCTTTCGGCATGAAGGCGCTGGCGCACAGCCGGAGCGTTCCCCAGCCGGGTCCGGTGGGAGTGCGTTTCGTGAATCTGGAAACCCTTTTCCGCGAGAGCGACGTCGTGAGTCTGCACTGTCCGCTGACGCCGGAAACCCGACACCTGATCAACGCGGAGCGGCTGGCCTGGATGAAACCTTCGGCCTTTCTCCTCAACACCAGCCGCGGAGGATTGGTCGATGAACGGGCGCTGGCCGACGCCTTGAACGCGGGCCGCATCGCCGGCGCCGCGCTGGATGTTCTGGCAGTGGAACCGCCCCCGGCGGACGACCCGCTGCCGCGCGCCAGGAATTGCCTGGTCACACCCCATATCGCGTGGGCCAATCGCGCGGCGCGGGCCAGGCTGATGGGGACGGCGATGGCGAACCTCCGCGCCTTCCTCGCCGGCAAACCGCAGAATGTGGTGAATTAGGACCGTGATGGCGGGCATCTGTCGGGGTTTCGCCGCGCGTCAAAAAAATCTTTGCGCCCGTTGCCGGCCAGGCTTTATTCTTCGCCCGAAACTGAACCAAAGGAACTTCATGAGCCGTTTTTCTGTTCTCGGGCTGGCAGCGGTGAGCGTCTGGTTGTCCACTTCAACGGCACGGGCGCCGGTTGACGACGGCAAGCTGCGCATCATCTGCTTTGGCGCGCATCCGGATGATTGCGAACTGCAGGCCGGCGGTGTGGCCGCCCTCTGGGCAGCCAAAGGGCATCACGTCAAGCTGGTGTCCGTCACAAACGGAGATGTCGGCCATTGGCGCGAGGCGGGCGGCCCGCTCGCTCGGCGTCGCACGGCGGAAGTTGAGGCCGCCGCGAAAATCCTGGGGATCACGACCGAGGTGTTGGACATCCATGACGGGGAGCTGCTGCCAACGCTCGAAAACCGGCGCACACTCACCCGCCTGATCCGCGAATGGAAGGCCGATCTCGTGTTCGGCCCCCGCCCGAACGATTACCACCCCGACCACCGTTACACCGGCGTGCTGGTCCAGGACGCGGCCTACATGGTCACCGTGCCTCATTTCTGTCCCGACGTGCCCTACCTCAAGGAGAACCCGATCTTCCTGTATTATCCCGACCGGTTTGAGAAACCCAACCCCTTTTCGCCGGACGTCGCTGTGGCGATCGATTCGGTGATCGAAAAGAAACTCGACGCGCTGGACCAGTTGGAATCGCAGTTCTACGAAGGGGGCGCCAACGGCTCGCAGGACTTGATGCCGAGCGACCCGGCCAAGCAACAGGAACGCCGCCGCCAGATCCGCCGCGGCTTCGCGAATCGGGACAAGGACCACGCCTCGCGATACCGATCCAAGCTGGCTGACTTCTACGGCAAAGAACAGGCGGACAAAGTGCAGTACGCCGAAGCCTTCGAGATTTGCGAATACGGCCGCCGCCCGGACAAAGCCGAAATCAAAAAATTGTTCCCCTTCTTCGGCGAATGACGGGAGGAGAAAACGCAAACCCGCCGGCGCCCCGCCGAATCGCCTTACTGTCGAATCCGCAGGATGGACGACAAAATGGCGAAGAGGCATTCGAGAGCGGCGAACGATTCTCCCTCTTGCACCTGAATTCTTGTCTGGAAGTAACGGAGTGGGAGGATGGGGCTACGGCCCCGACCGCAGACGATAGAACCGGGTAGGAAAGAGGGTCGCCTGGGGATCGCTGAAGGAAAGCGGGGCGGCACCCAGCGTGTTGGTCTGCAAAGGAGCCCAGGCCCGCAGATCGGTCGAGGCCTCAATGACCACCACCTGGCCCGCTGGACCCCCCGCTCTGAATTCGAATTGGCCATTGGCGGAGTAGAGGGTATCTGAAATGGCGAGCGACTGACGCAAAATTGTCTCCACAAACCAACTGGAGCCATCAGCCGATCCGCCCACCGTATCGCCGCGGGCGCGGAAGCTTGTGCTGGTTGGCAGGGTCAGCCCGGTCAGTTGCCAGCCGCCCGGGATGCGGATGCCCGCGCCGAGACTTGTCCACGCGGTACCGTCGGGCGAGTATTCAAAGGTCGTGCGCCAGACTTCCGGGCTGGTGCCCCCGCGCGTCCAAGTCACGGTCGAGCCATCGAAGGTCAGGCTCTGGGTGGCGGGTCCGGTGTTGTCTAGCCGTCCAACGTTGGTGCGGCTCTGCCCGCCCAGCGTGGTGAAGTTGCCTCCGATCAGAATCTTCCCGTCCGCTTGCACCGCCAGCGAAACCGCAGGACCGTCCGCCCCCGGATTGAAGCTGGTGTCCAGCGTTCCATCGGCATTGAGCCGGCCAATGTGATTGCGGTTCTGCCCGCCCAGCGTGGTGAAGTTTCCTCCCGCCAGAATCTTCCCGTCCGCCTGCACCGCCAGCGATAGCACAGAATTGTCGGCCCCCGGATTGAAGACTGTGTCAAGCGTCCCATCGGCGTTGAGCCGGCCAATGTTAGTGCGGCTCTGCCCGCCCAGCGTGGTAAAGCCGCCCCCCACCAGAATCCTCCCGTCCGCCTGCACCGCCAGGGAAGACACGTAATTGCTGGCCCCCGGATTGAAGCTGGTGTCCAGCGTCCCATCGGCATTGAGCCGGCCAATGTAATTGCGGCTCTGCCCGCCCAGACCGGTGAACACGCCCCCCACCACAATCTTCCCGTCCGCCTGCAACGCCAGGGAATATACGGACGGATATACCACTCCTCCCGCCGACGGATTGAAGCTTGGGTCCAGTGTCCCATCGGCATTGAGCCGGCCAATGTAATTCCGGCTCTGCCCGCCCAGCGTAGTGAAGTAGCCCCCCACCAGAATCTTACCGTCCACCTGTACCGCCAGGGAAAACACCGGCTCATTTGCCCCCGGATTGAACGAGTCCGGAAGCGGTGACTGGGCCAGCGCGGCCAGGGCAAGGGTGTGGGTCGAGAGTGCCAGCGCGATCCAGCGCGCCGCGTGGAGAATTTGTTTGCGCGCTTTCAAATCAACCGCTTTCCTTTCGCTCGATTGAGTTTCCACTTCATCGCCGTGTTTCAAGTCCCAGGTTTAAAAGGTTTCCTCAGTGTCCTTACTCTGGGATTGAGTCATTGTTTGAGGATATGAAAAGCGCGCTGGAGCCGTAATTGGGTGAAGACCCCACGTCCAGGAGGCAAACACCCCAGTTCCAGCGCATGGCCAGCGCGGAAGTCCGCCGCGGGAGCACCTCACTTTTTGCGCGCTGGCAATTCAGCGCTCATTGACCGCTTGAGCTGGGGACCTCGGGTGACGTGCTCACCCGCCAGCCGTTTCGATTGAATTAGCGCCGACATCGGCGATAATGCCGGCGGTGCAGTTCATTCGCGACATCCATGCCGCTGCGCGGGACGCCAGGCGTCCAGTCATCTCCTTTGAGTTTTTCCCGCCCAAGACCGACGAGGGCGACCGCAACCTTTTGGAAAAGACGATTCCCGCCCTGATGCGGCTCAAACCCGACTACTGCTCGGTTACCTATGGCGCCGGCGGCAGCACCCGCGAGAAGACCTTGATGATCGTGGACCGGATCCAACGCGAGCATGGTCTCACCGCGATGGCGCACCTGACCTGCGTCAACGCCACCCGGGAACAAATCGGGGACGTGCTCGCCCAGGCGCGCACCCTCGGAATCAAAAACATTTTGGCTCTGCGCGGCGATCCGCCCGGCGGCAACGGCGAGTTCCAGACGACCGCCGGCGGCTTCGAGTTCTCCTACGAATTAGTCCGGTTCATCCGCCAGTGCGGGGACTTCTCCATCGGCGCGGCCGGGTTCCCGGAAGGCCACATCGCCTGCAAGGAAGGCCGGTTCGTCGATTGGGACCGCCTCAAACTAAAGATCGATCAGGGCGTTGATTTCGTCCTCACCCAGCTTTTCTTCGACAACGCCCGCTTCTTCGAGTTCCGCGATTACCTGACCCAAAAGCTGGCCGTGATCGTCCCGCTTTGTCCGGGCGTGATCCCGATCCTCAGCACCTCGCAGATCAAGCGTTTCGTCGCCCTTTGCGGCGCCGATCTGCCGGCGGCGCTGGTGGCGGAGTTGGAAAAGCGCGGCGACAACGACGAAGCGGTGACGGAATTCGGCATTGAGTACGCCACCAAACAATGTGCGGAACTGCTGCGCGAAGGGGCGCCGGGGCTGCACTTTTACACGCTCAACAAAGCCCGCTCGACCACGCAGATCCTCAGAAACCTCCGGCTGGCTTGATTACCACCGCTGAGAAGCTCACGGCAGGCGGGCGCGGAAGAACATCGTATGGCTGGTAGGTACGAGGGTCAAAGGTGGACTCGTCCCCGCCACGGGCTGCCACGGCCCGGTCACGGCAGGAGCTTGTTCAAGAATGGCAGCGGACGGCGTCCAATCGATGATCACCGAGGGTCGCGCGTAACGGATGGCAACCACGGGTTGTGGCACGAACACCACCTGGATCAGGACGGGCACCGAGTAGCTGGCCGCCCCGAATGTATCCGTGGCCACCGCGGTCAGCAATTGGTGTCCGGCCGGCACGCCGAACATCGGCAGCGAGTAAGGCGGCTTTGTGCGTGTGCCCAGGAACACCTCGGGTTCGTTGAAGGTCGGCAAATGAGCCTTGCGATAGAAATCGACTCTTTGAATGCTGCCGCCAATTTCGTAGGCCTCGACGTCGAACGGAATCTGGTCGGGGGTGGTGAACATTTGATCGGGAACCGGGTTGGTGATGGTGACGATGGGCGGCAGGTGCTTGAGCACTTGCAAGGTAATGAAATCGCTGCTTTTAAGCCCGTTTAAATCCCTGGCCTCCGCAGTGAGTTGATGGCGGCCCGGCGGCGCGTTGCTCCAAACCAGAGTGTAGGGCGTCTGCCCCACGCTCCCAAGCGGCTGGCCATCGCTGTAGAACGTGACAGATAACCCCTCGGTGCTGACCGGAGACACCGCCTCGGCGACAAGCTTGATCGGCTGGCCCAAGAGGTGGAGGCTGCTGTCGGGCGGCGCGAGAAACGCCACTCGGGGCGGAAAGCGGAGCGTGCCGAGATTCGCGCAAAGTTCCAAGTCGAAGCCCAAGTCGGGGCTGTCCGGTAAAGCTTGGTGGACTTCCACCGCCACCACGTTGTTGCTGGCAAGCAGGAGTGGGAGGAAACGCGATACGTTAAACGGATAGTAAAGCTCGCCCAACAGGCCACCCACCTGCTGGCTCGCCAACGTGTCGGGGGTGATGGCCACGCCGATGGGCATGCGCAAGCGGGCGATCTCCAAGCCATTCAGATACACCACCGCCCCGTCGTCTGCTTTGAGTCGAAGCCAGAGGTTGCCGTAGAGCGTGGGGTCTTCGAGGGCGAAACTGTTGCGGAACCAGGTCGTGATGTGCCGCGCGCCGGGCGCGCCGCCGTCGATGACCGTCGCTTCGTTCCCGTCGCCGAAGCCAAGCTTGGCTGGGCCGTACTTCCATTGCGAGTCGTCGTAGGTGAGTTGAGGCCAGGTTTGGCCGGGGAAAGTGCCGGCATCCCAGTATCGCCATTGGGCGCGCTCGGGCACGAGGCAGAGCTTATTGAAATCGAATCTGAAGCGCTGGCCGCCGATGAGCTGGGTGGGTTTGTTGGGGGCGCCGGATTGCTGCAGATCGACCGCAAAGACCTGGCCTTGCGGGTTTGGGTAGCCTTTGTGCAATCGCAACTGCACTTCGACTGGTTGCGCCTCGTTTGGAAAAAGCAGGATGTTCGCCACGAAGGCGTTGGTGCCGATGAGTCGCAAGGTAGTGCCGCCGACGCGTTCGAAGCCTTGACTTATAGCTCCGGTTTGGACCCAGCGCGCGAAGAGCTCCGGCTTCAAGTCAAGAAGCACATCGGCAAAGCTAGAGACGTTTTCGTTGCCGGGCGGAAGGCTCACGTCCAGCCGCGTCGCCACGGCAAGCTGCAGCGAGAGGTTCCGCAGCCAGATCGGCGCGCGAATTAGCGGACCGGGAAGGCTGTCCTCCACGGTGAGGTTTTTCCAGGCGATGTTGTTGTTGTTTTTGGTGTTGACGAAAACGTCACTGCCCTCGGCGAAGGTCATCCCATAGGGGGGACTGGCGCCCGTTTCGATGCGGGCCAGCAGACAAACGTGACCCTGATCAGGGCCGAAGCAGGAAAAGTCCGCCGGATTGGGCGGATACCAAGGGATTTCGATCACCACCGACTCGCCCGGCAGCAGCGCCGGAATGGTGAGCGGCGCGGTGTCGTAGATGGGCGGGAACACCACGGAGGGATCGTTGGCGGGCTTGAGCATGATGTAGCCGTCGGCGGTGGTCCACGGGCTGATGCCGTTGGCGGGGTTGGAGATGGTGGCCGCGCTACCATTATAGCGGAGACCGTTCCACGGCGCCATCGGCTCCGTCATGTCGGCCATGGTTCCGGTGAAAGCCGCGGCGGGATCATAGCGACTGGGATCCTGACGCTGCCACATGACCCAGAGCCGGTCGGCATCGCCATGGATCAGAAAAAAGAATGGGTCTTGCGCCGCCGTGCTCAGAGAACTGATGTTGCCGGTGTCGCCGCCGACGAAGACGTGAGAGCGATTATGGGCGGGGGATTCGTTCTGAACGCGGGTTCCGGAAAACGTTGCCTGCCCGACGATGGTGGCATCCGAAGTCGCCGTAGGCGTGGGCGCCGAGAAACTGGTGCCCGTAGCCCGGCTCACGCTGGGCGGCGCGAGGGCGCTGAAGGGCAGGCCGATCGGCCCGGCAAAGCTCCCCATTAGCCCCGTGATGCGCGCTGAACCGCGCGGATCGGTTGTCCAATCCCAGTAGAACAGCGTGACCGTCGGATTAGCCTCGCGCAGCAGGGTTTCGTAGCGGTTGACGTATTCGCGGTGCCACGGGAGGAAGGCATCTGAACCGTGCGCGGTAAAATTGAGGGAGCCGTAGTTGACCACGTGCGAATGCACCGCGTTTTGCTTGTGCCAGTACTGCACCCCATCCGGAAACTGGTAAGTCGGCACCGTGCCGATGGTGACGATGGCGTCCCGGTAGTCGTCCACCGCCGATTGCGGCACGGAGAGGTCGGCTACGTTGCGGCGCGGTTTGGTGATCTCGATCCCGTAGAGCTTGTTCGGTCCGCAATTCGCGGCGATGTAATCCACCCATTGACTGGGCCAGCTCAGACCCGTCGAGGCTTTGGCCCAATAAACGCGCAGCCGCTCCGTGCCGGTGGAAGCGGCGTCGCCCCGGTTACGCACGCGAACATAGACGTAGTTGGGCTTGCTGTATTTAGGATCGCGGTACTCCGGGTTCTGGTGCAGCGGGACGATGGCGGTCAGCCAGGCGGGATCAACTGTGAACGGATACGGCTGGTGGCCGGGGAACGGATTTTGCCGGACCCAAATGTCTTCGCTCACCCACATCGGGCCGGGGTCGGGGTTCGGCTCGGCGCCGGTGTCTGCGGGGGTGTCCTTGATATAGAGGTCGGCGGCGGCTTGCGCCGGCGGCGCGCTGACCATCAGGAGAACCGAAACCGCGCAAGCAGGAGCCACGCGGCGAAACAGCAGTTCGCGGATGGTTTGCCGTTTTGCGGGCGGGCAGCGTGGCTCGTCCAGGTCCGGGGAGTTGCACATAACTCAATTCGTTCACTATGAATACGTGAATGCAGGAAAGCTGAGCTTAGGCAGCAGAAACCGACGGGTCGGAATTGTCAATCAAAAAGCGGGTGCATCAGATTGAGTGGCACGACCTATTCGCTCGTCGGCCAGAGCCTTTGCCAAAACCAGCGCAACGAACCACCTCAGATTTGCGCCGCGCAGGACTTAGAGCAGTTCCTGGATCACCGCCTGCGCCTGCTCGTCGCTGATGCCAAGCTCGCGAAAGGCCAGCGGGCCTCGGCCATCCTGTAACACCGATTCCTGGTCTTCCAGCGTGGGCAGGTCGGCGCGCCGCCAGAACAAGCCAATGGGGATTTCGTCACCCCATTTATAGGCTTCGTCGAGCGCCTTGTGGAAATCGGCCGGATCGTGGTTCTTTTCCTCCAGGATTTTCACGCGCGGATTAAAGAACTGGTAGGTGTTGTCCTTGTTGTAAGTAACGCAGGGGCTGAAGACGTCCACCAGCGCGAAGCCCCGGTGAGCGATGGCCCCTTTGAAAATCTCCACCATGTGTTTCTGCTTGCCACTGAACGCGCGCGCCACGTAAGTCGCCCCGCCGACCATTGCCATGGGGATCGGATTGATGGGGTTCTCGACGCTGCCGTGCGGGGTTGATTTGGTCTTCATCCCCTTGGTGCTGGTGGGGGAAATCTGGCCGGTGGTCAGGCCGTAAATCTGGTTGTCCATCACGATATAAGTCAGGTCCACGTTCCGGCGCATGGTGTGGACGAAATGATTGCCGCCGATGCCATAGCCGTCGCCGTCGCCTCCGGTGCAGATGACTTTAAGCTCGTGATTGCCCAGCTTGGCGCCGGTGCCGACCGCCAGGGAGCGCCCGTGCAAGGTGTGCATGCCGTAGCTGTTGATGAAGCCGGGGAGGTTTGAGGAACAACCGATGCCGCTGACGACCAGCACCTGGTGCGGCTTAAGCCCCAGCTCGAACAAAGCGGCCTGCAACGCGGCCAGGACGGAAAAATCACCGCACCCCGGACACCAATCCGGATGGACTTTGCTCTTGTAGGTTTCCTTGGTGAGTTGAGCGGCGGGCGCCGTTTGCGTGGCCGGTGGGGTTTCGACTGCGGTACTCATGGTTTTCTCTTAGACGGTGATTTCGTGGACCGGGACGGAGAGTTGGCGTTTGCCGGCCAACTGTTCCTTCACCGCGTTGACGATGTGGTGCGGCATGAACGGTTCGCCGTCGTATTTGCGGATGTGCCCGTGCGCGGCCGTGCCGGTCTCGGAGCGCAAGTATCGGGCGAATTGGCCGCTGTAATTGTTTTCAGCGATGATGACCCTCTTGCTCTGCGAAAGAATGCGCGCCACGACGTCGGCGTGGAACGGCACGATCCACTTGATGTGCAGTTGATTCGCCACAATGCCCTCCTCGCCAGCGAGCTTTTCGACCGCTTCGCGAATGACCCCTTCGGTCGAGCCCCAGCCGACGAGCGTGACTTGGGCGTTTTCAGGCCCGACGAGCTTTGGCGGAGCGATGCGGGCGAGGGCCGTTTGCAATTTGCGCGCCCGTTTCTCGACCATCTGCTGGCGCTTGCGCGGATTGGTGAATTCGTCGCTGATGAGCGTGCCGTCCTCATCATGTTCGTCGGTGGCGGCCACGTGAATATGGCCTGGCACGCCGGGCACCGCGCGCGGGGAGATGCCGCTCTCGGTGAGGCGGTAGCGCAGATAAGCGTTATCGTTGTAACCGCCGAACGGGTTCTCGGTTTCGCCGTTGCCGTTGGGGAAAATGACTTCGCCCCGTTCGATCGGCGGCTTGAAGTCGAGGTCCGCCGGATCCACGCTCGCGGTCCCCTCGGAAATCAACAGGTCGGCCAGCACCAGTCCGGGACATTGGTATCGGTCGCACAGATTGAACAGTTCCGGAATGGTCCGGAACAGGTCGAGCTGATTGGCCGGGGCCACGATAATGCGGGGATAATCTCCCTGGCCGGCGCCAAGGACCTGCCAGAGATCGCCCTGTTCGGTCTTGGTCGGCACACCCGTGGCCGGACCCGCGCGCTGGACATCGACACAAACG